>Ga0129342_1000540_pt1 | contig 16284 bp, 18 predicted proteins | sample CPBDNA_5_FD_94426 | JGI IMG/M metagenome (GOLD analysis project Ga0129342, IMG submission 94426) | Freshwater to marine salinity gradient microbial communities from Chesapeake Bay, USA - CPBay_Sum_15_0.2_DNA | ecosystem: Environmental > Aquatic > Marine > Coastal | place: USA: Chesapeake Bay...
TCGGGTAGAACCCTTGCTGATTTCTCAGGACACTCGTCGGTCACAAAGATATTCATTCTAAAGGTCTTTTAAAGGACTTGCTAACGATGCCTTGTGCATTAAACATCATCTGCATGTATTTTACACCTTCCTTGGGTTTTGTATGATCTCCACAGGTAAAGATGTCACACACTGCCATGCCAGTTTCTGGCCAAGTGTGAATACTAATGTGACTCTCTGCTAGCATTGCAACACAAGTTACACCTTGAGGATCAAACTTGTGAGAATGAAGTGCCAGGAGAGTAGACTGGCACTTTACTGATGCTTGATAAACAACATCCCTTACAAACTGTTCGTCATCTAAGAACGATTTGTTACACTCTTTGAGTGTAAAAAGGATGTGTCTCATTATTCGTAACTGGAGTCTGGTTCCAGAGCAATAAAGTACTTAAGATTGTAACTGGGGTTAGTAAACTCTGCCAGCAGTTTCTTGGAGATCACAACATCATAAGATCCAGGCATCAGTTTGATGTTCTCGATCTTGAAGTTGAACTCAAAGGTCTTGTCAGTCTTACCAACAGTCAGAGCAAACTCGTTAGAGTTATCGTTCTTACGATCAGAAACAACCAGGGTGATCTCTTCACCATTACCAACAGCAGAAAGATCGGTCAGTCCGTAAACTTGTGCTGCTTTCAGCAGTTTATGCAGATGAGTGCTGTCCAATTGGAAGCAGACATCACGAGAGGGCAGTTCGATTGCCTTCTCAGGGGGACTAACGATGACTTCGGGATCAGCAAAAGCAAACTTCACACGGGTGCTACGACCTTCGCGAATGATCATGTAAGAGTCATGCTTCAGGTCAATGTCAGGGTCATTCATCAGACCGACACCGTTCAGAAACTGAGGCAGGTCGTAGATGCCAAAGTCCTTCTCGAAGTTCTCGTCAACCTCTGCTTCTGCGAGAATGTTCTTCATCACCGAAATGGTACGAAGTTTAGTACCTTTCTTAACCAAGATAGACTGGTTAATGCTGGCAAAGTTCTCCAGAAGGGAGATAGTCTTTTCAGAAAGTTTCATATCCACGCTCATTGGTTTCGGCATCAAGGTTGGCAAAGTGGTAGAGAAGAACAGCGTAATGGATGATCTTCTTGACATCCATTTTAGCAGATCCTTTCTTATCGTAGCGAGAAGCGTACTTCAGGATGTTGCTACGACAGAAGGCAGCAGCATCGCCACAAGATTCAATTAGATCTAGAGTTTGAATCCCACTAGTGGAGGTGTAATGGGCACGATAAGTCCCCAGAATATAATCCTCAACTTCTTTAAGGATATTTTCCTCGTTATATTTGCAGGGAGAATTGGGTTTTGTCACGACAACATTATCAAGTGTGGTATCGACATAAAAGGAGTTTTCGTCCATTTGTAGCTCATCATAAAGCATAGACCAGGAATTCATTATACATCCTCCGTGGTGTTGGTGTCAACAGCGACCCTGGGGAACTTTTCACCAGTGGCAGTCAGATCAAATTCTGCATCGACTTTATCGTACAGGTCAAGGAAAGCACTCTTAGTCTCGTCATCAAAACGATTGAGACAAACTTGGATTGCTTTTTCTTTATCTCCAAAGATGGAGTATGCCCGAACAATGTGAGACAAACGACGGGTAGAAATAACCTCATCGATACCACCATCGTAAAAAGTCTTACGAATGATGTCTGCCCAGTCGGCAAGATTCTTATAGAAGTCCGTCTCGTCAATACCAAGATCAGTACCGATTTTCTGGAGAATCTTGTTTTCGATAGTAGGACTAGGATACTCCTGCTCAAAAGTCACAGGGAAACGCTCAAGAAATGCCTCATTCAGAACATTGGTGCCAATGAAACGACCATCATCAGAACCCTTGCCCTTGGTGTTGGCAGTAGCAATCACATTGAAACCAGCAGCAGGTTTGACATACTTACCGATCTTCTTCAGGAAGACACCTTTACCTTCAAGAATCGATTGCAGACACAGAATCTTGTTAGATGCAAGATCGATCTCATCTAGAAGGAGAACAGCTCCACGCGAAAGAGCCTCCACGACGGGTCCATTATGCCAGACAGTTTCGCCATTAACAAGACGGAACCCACCAATAAGATCATCCTCGTCAGTCTCGATGGTAATGTTGACACGAATCAACTCCCTACCGAGTTGAGCACATGCCTGCTCCACAGAGAAGGTTTTACCATTACCAGACAGACCAGTAATGAAAGCAGGGTAAAAGATACGACTGGATACAATCTTTTTAATATCGCTAAAGTTACCAAACTTGACGAAGGTATCATCTTTATCAGGAATCAGATTTTGTTTTACAGTTTCTGTGTTTTGAATAGAGACATTCTTCTCAAGTTGTTCACGAACTTCAGTGATAGAAAGGTCCCACTTACCACGAGCAACCTTGAAGGGTTCTAGGTGGCGAGTGACGGTGGGGTAAGAGATATCGTTAGCGTGGCAGTAACCCTTGATATCAGCAGCAGTTACATTGTTGCCGAAGGCATCGCGAAGAGAATCGAGAAGATTGGAAGTTTTCACGCGAGTCATGTCAGAGGTTTGATTGGTATGTACCTATTATAAAGGCAAAACCGCCCCCAGAAGGGCGGTTGGGACAGTTCTCAAACTGGTTCGATGGTGATCTTCATCCCAGTTCCAGCGATGGAGTTGACCAGATCAGTGATGGTCATCTGCCTCTCCTGGTAGTTAGTGCCGAGAGATTGAGAGATAGAGTCTACAGCAGTTGCAGCCTCAAAAATGTCGATGGGTTGCTGAGTCTTCTGCATCTTTTTGGTTTTCTTACGGGGTTTGGAGGATTTTGCAGCCTTTGCTGCGAGGATGCCAGGGAACTGACGGGAGAACTGAGTGCCCCAGAGTTCCTCAGTCTGGAAACGCCTGATTACTTCTTTACTGATTGTCTCGCGAGCAAAGTCTGCGAGTGGTTTCTTGGACTTCAGGTAAAGAGGTCTGATCAAATCACCATGTTGCTCAGTGAATAGATCCAGACCAAACATTTGTGTCCATTGTTCTGGAGGAAGCATGGTCTCACTAATACGAGCATTAGCACGGATCTTATCCAAGTTCTTGGGAACCCACATACAATAGGTTTCCAGAGCGTTATCCATGATCTGCTTACGATCGGTCAGTGCGAATTTCATATTCGTTAATGAATTTGTTCTAATTATATATGGTTTGAATTTTTTTGTCAAGCAATCAATTCAACGAACTCACTGAGAATCTTTTTATTAACCTTCTTAGACGAAAGAGATTTTTTGAAGGCATTCCGAATCTGAGTTTTGGTAGCGTTATCGTCCACATCAAACTCAGTATCCTTTGAAAGTTCAGTGCTGGACAGGGCAAAGTACTTCAGATAACCAGTATTCGAGAGGGTAAATGAACGAAGTTTCCTCCACTTTTTCATTACCTTTTCGACTTCATCGTACCCAGAAATGTACCTACGAATGAATGCTCCTGCATCACGAGATTCGACAATCCTGAACCCAATCACATTCAAGTCTGGATAGGTCTCAGAAAGATGGTCCAGCAGACTCTTAGTGAAGTCCTGATATTGACCATCAAAACGAGTCACAGTGCCAGTTTTGCGATTCCTCAGGAAGGATCCAGGACGAACATGTCCACGACCCATGTATGGTTCTTGCTCCCATGAACGCTTAACGACACGATTCAGGGGGATAGGAGGTGCCTCACCATCAGTGAATACGATGCATTGAACTTTCTGAGCACCCGAACTCTTCTTGAATTCAGGAAGAATAGTATGAAGAGAAACGACTGCTTCATTCAACGGAGTGCCTGACAGGTTAAGACGCCAGGGAACACTGAAGTCAGGACCACTACGCCAGGAAGAGAAGTAGAAAGCGAGTCTGAAGAGATTACGCATGTCATCCTCAAAGTGAGTTGACTTGCTGCTGAGGAAGTTCAACATTGCAAAGTCATCAGAGACATGAAGTTCATTCTCTTTGAGTTCACATTTCTGGGGAGGGAGTACACCATCACGGCTGTGGAACCATTCGTTAGTAAATGCATACACATCAAAGGGAATTCCAACCTTCTTACAGAACCATACAAGGTTCATAATTTGCTTAACACTGTCCAGGAGGACACGCTCCATAGATCCCGACCAGTCAAGAACAAAGATCAGACCATGGTTTTTACCGTCAGGGGTGACAGTAATCTTCTTAAAAAGATCCTCGTTGTACTTGTAAGTGTGGAGTTTAGTGCAATCCAGAATACCAGTCCTAGAAACTGCCGAGCGAGAATATGCATCAGCAGTCTTACGACACTCGAACTCTTTTACCAGATAGTTGACTTCCTGGTTGGCAGACTTCTTGTAAGAATTGTACTCAGAATCCACCTTCTCAAAAAGATCTACGGGATCAAGACCATACTCTTCACGGTCAGCATTTTTTTGCTGCTGTTGTGCTGCCCAGAAAGTAGCAAGGACATCACGAATATCCTTGTTCTGAGCAATAACACTCTCACTATTAACCTTAGGAACTTCCACATAAGTGCTTTCGACACCCTGCATCTCTGCAAGTTCTTTCAGTTTTTCTTCTAGAGCATCCATAGTCTGAGTTTCAAACTCATCGCTATGACCGCCCTGGGGGGACTGTTCTTTCTCTTCAGTACCTTCACCCTCCTCAGTCTCTGGAGCGTCTTCCTGACGGTTCTCAGTGGTCTCTGGGGTGGAGTCGCTAGGAGTCTCTTCCTCAACAGTCTCAGAACCACCAGACTCTGACTGTTGGGGAGCAGGAAGTTCGTAAGATTTTTCCTCTTGCTTCTGCTGACAGAAGTCTTTGAGTTTGATAGAAAGTTCTAGAACCTGATCAAAGGTCTCAGCAGCGGCAATCTCATTGATGATCTCCATCTCCTGACCACGATCAATCGGAACCTGAGTATGATTGCCGACCTTAAACCAAAGGTTCACACGATCGGGAAAACTGTAGGTAGACAGATCATCATCACCGAGACAAAAGAAGTCCTCGTCCTGCAATTCCTGATATCCACGATAGAAAGTCTTGGCAAGACCAGCGAACTTACGCTTCATCAGTTTTTCGATACGAGCATCTTCAATGATGTTTACGAACTGATGAGGTGCCTCACGATATTTTTCTTCGCACATCCAGTCACGGTCTGGGGTGAACAAAGCATGGCCCACCTCATGCGAGACAAGAAGATCATAGACAGTCGAACTAGCAATCTTCCAGATAGGAAGAATCAAGACGCGACTGTGGACATTGAAGGATGCAGTCTCTACCCGCTTGTGCTCTACAATAAGGTTCTCGGTGGCAAGCAGTCGGGCGAGTTTGCCCTTGATGTCATGAAGCATGGATCTCGTCTCGTATGCACCTATTATAAAACCCCCGACGCTGGTCGGAGGTCTTAGTGTACCGCTTTTTAAACTGTCTTAGCCTCGCTTTCGCCTGGCGTAATGCCTGTGGTTTTAAGCGACGCTTTTGGTCCTTCTTAGAATGGTGTTGCCAGTTTGGGGTGTTCATTGTTCTACTGCGCTTTTCTCAGACTTGTACGAGAATCCTCCTTGCTTCCTGAATTCTATCACAGTATTGAACTTGTCTAGCATGTCCTGCTTATGGGAGATGACAAAGACATTTGCGTCTTTAATGACATAACGAATGATCTTTAGGAATTCGTCTGTGCCAAACCCATCGAGAGAACTATCGAACACTTCGTCCATAATAAGAAGGTTTGTGTTCGCTGAGTTTTTGAACCTAGCAACTTCTCTCCATGTGAAGAGAAGCGCCAGGTCGATTCTCATTTTTTCGCCCTCCGAAAAAGATGAATAGGAGAACTTGTCGTGGATTGGATTTTGAATCGTTTCGTTAAACTCTTCGTCTAGATGGAAGTTGATGTAAAAATCCATCATCTGTAAGTAACGATTCACCTGCTGGTTAATCAAAGGGAGATATTTTTTGATTATCTTTGCTTTTACTCCGCCGTCTTTTAACAGTGAGTATGCAAAATCGTTGTAGTTTATCTCCTCTTTTTTGGAAGCAAGACTATCGAATACAGTCTGAAGTTCTCCTTTGTACTGCTCTAGTTTCTCATGTTCAGAATTTCTGTTTTGTAGCTGATCGGTAAGAGTTTGAATTTCCGATTGTAAATCTCTTGACTGTCGCTGCAGTCCAGAAATCCGAGTATTGTTTTGAGAAATGCCATGCGTGAGGTCAGTAATCTCCTTTGATAAGGTTTTAAAGAGACGCTCTCGATCTTCTTCTTCCTTTATCGACTCCTCCAGTTGTTTAAAACCTTCGTTGAGTTCCTTGGCTCTATTTTGAGCGTCGCTAATTTTATTTAGTCTGAAGGTCTCTTCAATAGACTGTGTGCAGGTAGGGCATACCGTATTCTCTGTAAAGAACTTATGCTCTTTAGTAATTGTAGATACCTTTTGTGAAATCTTGCCTTTGAGATTACCAAGTTTCTTGAGTTTGTCTGTAGCACCAGATACTTCATCAAGATTCTTAGAAAGTGTTACCATTTCCTGATCGAGAGTTTCATTCTTCTGCATAAGAGTATCAATCTCTACAGAGATACTATCGATCTTACCTTCCTTCTCCTTAATATTATCTTTACCTCTAGTTTCAATATCCAGGATAAACTCTTCTTGCATACGAACTTTATCCTTAGAAGCAGATTTCTTATACTCAAGAGCCTTAACTGCTTCCTTATGCTTACGAATCTGCTCCTTGATGAGACTATTCATGGCAGAGAAGATACGAATATCCAGGAGGTCCTCAATAACCTCTCTACGGTTCGCCTGAGTCAACTGCATGAACGGAACAAAGTTGCTGCTACCCAAAATGACAATCTGAGTAAAAGACTTATAGTTCAGTTTGAGAATATTATCTTCTAGAATCTTTTGATTAGCGCGATCATCTGCTTCCTTATTACGCATCTCACCATCGACAATGATATCAAACACATTCGGTTTGATGCCACGACGAACGATATAGTCTTTAGGACCAACTGAAAATTCAATCTCTACAAGACATCCTTTATCATTGGCAGTGTTAACTAACTGCGGTTTGTTGATCTTACGATAAGGCTTATTAAAAAGAACAAAGCAAAGTGCATCCAGAACAGTGGATTTACCAGCTCCATTAGTACCCACAATAAGAGTAGTGCCATGAGTGTTTAGATTCATCTCCGTCCACTGATCTCCAGTGGATAAAAAGTTCTTCCATTTAATCTTCTTGAAGAGAATCATGCTCTTGTTCAGGGGGGATCACGATGTCATCGGCAGTGATGACAGTATATTTGTAATTATACACCTCACACGCTTTTATTGCAACTTCTTCGTCAACCTCAACTACTTCCATCTCTACGCCCTCGTTATCTTCCAGTTGCATGGCATAACGCTCAGCATCGTCCTCTTGCTCAAAGAGGAAGAGAACCCTATCACCAGCAAAATCTTTTACTGCATAGGCACCTTCTCTTTTGCCTTCTTCGGTGAGCAAATACATTACTCTACCTCACATGCTTGCCTGTAAAGGGTTCCGATCATTTCTTTAACTCTGGACTTGTCCAGTTCTACATCAGATTCTTCTATGTATCTGTGTAGGATAGCAATGGTATTTTCATCTTCCTCTGCCTCAAAGTCTTCCGAGTGAACCCATCCTTGATTGTAATCAAAGTTCTCAATGACCTTTAACTCTTCTACACCTACGGTATGGAGTTTGTCGATGAACTTCTCAAAGTCTTTTGGACTGGACTTCTTACGAACAATCAGTTTTACGATCTTACCAGCATACTCTCTAGCATCAAACATTTGATATGGAGTATCCTCATAATAGATGTTGTAGAACATCCTGTAAGGATTGTTGATTGGTGTCAATTCATAAGTATCGGTATCAAAGATATGGAAACCTCTGGGGTCCTCTACATCGTTCCAATACATTTCATATGGATTTCCAAGGTAGAAAATCTTACCATCGCTGCTGCGAGTATGATAGTGACCGCTGAAGACTCTATCAAACTTCTCAAAGATCTCTGGATCGTTACCTCTATCCTGAGTGAATCCGCGATAAGCAGCAAATCCATTCAGTTCTAGGTGACCTACTGCAACCTTTGCCTTAGATGATTTAATCTTCTTCAGAACCTTATCTTGGTTCTCAGTATTCATCCACCCCAGAAAAAGAAACTTCGTCTTATCAAGGGTATACTCTGCACAATCTTGTATAAGAGTAATATTATTATACTCTCGTAATAATAGATCGACAGTGTTAATGTTGTTATTGTTTTTGTAGTAGGCAGTATGATTACCCACAACGGTGTAAACATTAATACCAAGATCTCTGAGATTGTCGTAGTAATTCTTCTTAGCCCACTCCAGAGACCAAAGATCAATCGAGCGGCGATTGTCAAAAGTATCGCCCATGTCGATGACCGTGGTAATGCCTTCCCTCTGTAGGGTTGGGAAAAATACTGTTTCATAGAACTTCAGGAAGTAGTCGTGGAATAACTTACTACCCTTCCGACATCCAAAGTGTTGATCAGTAATAATAGCGACTTTCATCGATTCAGTCTATATTGAATATTATCTTTAATGGAATTATAGTCGGAAGCAGATCCCGATGCACCCTCTTCAACGACCATTACCTGATCGTATCCAGTTCTTTCAATAATCTTTGTCTTGATTTCCAACTGCTTTTTCTCCTTTTGGATCCTACGAAGGAACGCATAATAAATGATCTGGGTGAAATAAGCAAATGGGTTATTGGATTTCTCAGGATCAAAGTTATGTATATACTGAACGCAGTTCTCAATTCCATCACCGATCATATCCTCTCGGAACATGTAGTTCACGAAGTTCGGTTTGTATGAAAGGTGTGTTGCAATCTTCAGAAAACACTCTCCAAGATAATTTCCAATTGGAGGAGGTGGAAGATCTTTCTCTTTCGCAATAGCACACTTCTTCCGATAGACAACCATTGCCTCCAGAAGTTCTTTATTATTTACATAATGGTCAGATCTCTTCCTAGGCATGGAACATCTGTTTAACTGTACAAATTATAACACAAAGATAAGAATCTGTCATGGGCTTGACAAGGTATCAAAATCTCAGTATAATCCTCCTTGTGAGGGTTCAAGAGAAGTAATAGCTTTGAAGCTTTTACTTATACATGAGTAGCAATTCCAGAAACAGTATCATTTGCGGTGTTGAAGATTTTTTCTAGCTTTGTACGAGCGTCATCTACACTACTAACATATCCCATCTTTTTACTCACTTTAACCTTTTTATCTCCTTCTGAATAGAATTCTTTTTGGAGATTGTAATGTAAATAAGCATCTACCATTTCATGATCTGCAGGAAGCTCTGTCATGGTGATGACTTTATCTGGTTTGATAAAGAAAATATCGTCATCTGGAACTGACATCCAAGGGACTAATTTCATATATCCCGTAGGACCTCTGTGAACCGTTTCCACTTTAAGAGGTGTCTGTAAGATAATGAAAGGATTGTCCTCGTTATCATCAATGATAATTTCTGATATTAGTTCTTCACCAGATACTAGTTTTAGTACGCAGTAAAAGTTTAGTTCGTCATTCATTTTTACTCTTTAGATTAACTTTTATAATCTCATAATTAAAGTTTTCTTCGTTGTAAATTTTTATCCTTTCAATAAGATGATTGAGTGTATAGTTTTTTCTCACCTTACTGGAGCAATCATCCGCAATATCGTATAGAGTTGCTTTAAACTTATTCTGTCCCTTTCTCAAAACCCTACCAATGCTTTGGAGGTTCCTAATTCTTGATTTAGATGGGGATGCGAAGATTACATTATGAAGATTTTTAATATTGATGCCAGTGCTGAATGTTCCGTAAGACGCTACAATAATGGCATTGTCTTGAGTTTCTGTGATAGAGCGAGCGAGTTCTCTATTTTCAACATCCACACCACCATGGATGAAGAATACTTTTCGGTTTTCATCGACCGAACTATTTATCATTTCGTATAATACCTTTCCATGGTCTTCTACCCGAGAGAAGAGAACCAAGGTATTTCCCTTAAGATCCAACGCCAAATTCTTAATAAACTTGTTTCGCTGATCGTGCTTGATGAGGTACTGGATTTCCTCCTCATACGCCGAAAAAGGGTTTTTTCCATGAGTTAATAAAATAATTTTTGCATTTAATGTTGCTAAGTATCCCTTTTCCATCAGTTCATCTGTTCTGATGATCTTATATGATGGACCAAAGAGACCTTCCAGTACTAACTTATGAGTCTGTGTGCCATCCAGAGTACCAGTAAATCCATACCTGTACTTTGCATGATGCAACTTAGTCATGATACCAATCAGAGACTTTGACTTGAACTGATGTGCTTCATCTCCGATTACACAGTCAAATCGTTCAAAGTATTTTCTTTCTAATTTATAGATAGATTGCCAGGTGGTAATTACTACTGGTGCAGATGCTTCACGCTCACGACCAGCATATACTTTGTGGCAGTATGACTCAACATCCCAACCATAGTCTTCAAAGTCCTTATACATCTGCTCTACCAGAGATGTCGTTGGAACAACTACAAGAATATTTTTCTTATGCTCTGCAAAGTACCTCACGATTGAGTAAATCATCAAAGATTTGCCAGAGGCTGTTGGGCTTATCAATAGTCTTCTATTGTGTTTCAGAGCATCGTATACACCCTCAATTTGATAATCCCTAGGAGCATGTCTAGAGATTGATGTCATGTAATCTTTGACACCCTCCTCAGAGATCATATCATTGGACTCGAATGGTAGTCCGTAGAACTTATTGTTCTCGAATGTGTATTCGTATTTGTATCTCTTACAGAAAGAGACTACTTTATCTAAGAGACCTACATAAATCTCACCAGTCTGCATATTAAAGAGGCGAATCTTTCCGTCCCAGTATCTTTTTCTATACTGAGGCATAAATTTTGCACCCTCAACATCAAAGGTAAACTGATCAGACAACTCGTGATACACATGAGGTTCTGCTTCAATCTTGAGAAATACTTCGTTCTTCTTAGAAATTACGATCTTACTCATTCGGAATATACTTGTTGTACACTTTTCTAATGTTCTGCGTAATCGGTAGACCACCTGTGTATGTTTCTAACAGTTCTCCATTCTCATCAGTAACGATCAGAACAGGAGTCGCAGTTACACCATACTTCTTAGCGAGAGCAAGATTCTCTTCTGGAATTGGTTCATCACTAAAGTCTTCCAGATATACTTCACTAATCTGATCTTTACGGTCATCTTTTAATGCATTGATATATCTTTTAACCAATCCACAAGGACCGCAAGATTCTTTTGTAAACATGTAAATCATTTGATGTAACCCTCTTCTTCTAACCATTTACGAGTGAGTGGTGTTGGTTCATATACCTCCCACATTTTTCCATTAGCACATGCTTGCAGTGCTTTCATTGTCATACCCTCGGTATAGCCTGCCCATGCTGCTTCTGCTTCCCACGGGACCGCTGAGGCAGGGTAGGTACGCTCTGCCATCACACGCCAGATCATAGGAACATCTTCTTCGGGATGAATGATAGCAATCAAATTATTTTTAATGCTACCTGCCATACAATCTTGTGCAGCGTGCCATCCTTCATGACGCATCACTTTCATTAGCGTGCCAGGATCATCCATATAATTCTTATTCAAAAAGAAGTTATTGCTCACGGTGTGATACACACCACGATGTCCTGGTGGAAAATACTTATCGTCCGCAAGGAATACTTGAGTGCCGATCTGATTAAGTGACGAGAGCATATTATTAAACTCTGCTGCCACTGGTGTGAACTCTTCTGTGTTAGGATACTTAGAAGAAATGTCTAATACAGAAAATACTTCTTCAACACCTTTGGTACACTCACGAAGAATCATACAACCCATAGAATCCATGGTCTTGTATCCTTTAATGTGCCCATCTTTATGATCTGCTAATGCAGAAGCGGGGGTCAACGCTAACAGTGCAGCGAGGAATAAATTTTTCATAATTAACCTGCAACTCTTTGCCAATTGTTCCAATCAATAATATTTTTGAGCATGAAGCTCCTATTATTGATTTGTTTAATGATATCTTCTAGATAGGTAAGCATTACATTGTAATACTTAATCTTCAGTTCGATTGTCTGAATCTTTTCATCCGCTGCCATATGTCTCTGAATGGCATCTTTCTCCCTAACCTTGTATGGAAAGGGATCATCCTCATAAACTTCTGGTGATGCCTTGCCCGTGTAATAGTTATATCTTTCTAACCTTACCGTAGAGTCCTGTGCTTGGGCTTTTTCTCTCAGAAGTTTAATCGTATTGTAAATGTCGAAATACTTAGCGTGTAGAGACGGAATCTTTGCAGATTCATCGTGAATATTAAATTTGTCAATCTGTGAGTCTTTCTCCCACATACTTTGTATAGTTTCTAAGTTCATTACAATAGATTAAATTGAGTATCGAAGATCTCATACAACAGATACTTAAAAGTCACTGTTGCTGTAAAGTATGTATAATCGTTTTCACTGGCAGTAAATTCCAAAGACGATAGTGAAATTGGGAACATGTCAGTGAACTTTACATAGATCATAGGGTTATAGTTACTGTTCAGAATAGCGAGTGTTCCGTCACTAAACTGCTGACCATTTTCTACAGAACCTCTATCATCCACAAGATCTCTGAACTGTTGTAGAGATTTGGGATATCCCAGACCGTAGATCCAGTTATGGATCTCCATATAGTTTTCCATGTTCTCATCTACAAGAAACTGTAGAGTGAGATCTTCAAATGCAATGGTATCTCCAGGAATAGGAACTTCTTTCAGATAGTTACCTACACCAATAGAACCTAACTGAATGCCAGGTAACTTTGCGCTATTAGAAAAGAAGTCTACCTTTGGTGTCTTAGCAAGGGTAAACTTAAATCCAGTAGGAGACAGATAGTTCCTGTTCTGAATTTGTTTTGAGTAAAAACTGTTTGTCATTGATTGTTCTCGTCTAATCCCAATTCTCTAAGGTAATCTATCCACCACTGTGGATCTTTTTGTCTTTTCCAGTTAGGAACTGGCAATCCTTGAAGCGAATAGTATTCACTAATCGCTTCATCGATAGTCTGTGCGATCTCCATACTCCTCTTCCTCTGCATCAACATCCTCATATGGGTTTGCCACAAAGGGTCCTCGTTCGCGAAGAGGTTCTTCTCTGACATAATCCGACTCAGCATTAACAGCTTCGATCCAGACTGCAAGTTTCATTACAATGAAGAGAATAATCAGTGGTGTAAAACAACCAACCAAGATTACTGGATTCATGGTCCTATGGACACTCTTATGAACATATTTAGACAAAAAAAAGGGGACCCTTTCGGATCCCCATATATTACATCAGGATTTTTCTACAGATTTTTTTGCATGAATTGTTCCCGATCGCGTCGCATTCAATTAGGCATTCGTAATAGTCATTAATCTTTTGGTTTTCGATCTCCAAATCGTGAACAGTTTTCTCGAAATGACGCCATTCGTCTAATTGACCGCGAGAAAGGATGTTGTGCATGTTTCCTCCATGCAATGTGACACATGATCTATTGGGAGGGAGTTTGGTTCATTTCACCACCTCGCATAATTCTACTACTATATATCCAAAATGTATTGAAATACACACTTTACGCAATAAAAATTTATGCCTACGAGTTTATACCTAGGCATAAAAAAAGAGGGTCCGAAGACCCTCCTGATTGAGTTGTGAATGAATCACATGAGGTTTTGAACAACCGTTCTCTGGTAGTAGCGGTTGGTGTTGGGGAAGATGCGACCCATACCCTGATTGGTGCCTTCTGCGAAGGGGTTGGCGATAAGACCATAACGGGTCTTGAAGCCGATCTTGGGCTGGAAGCTGTTCTCGCCAACGGCACGAACCATTTGCAGAGGAACATAAGGGCAGTAGAAGAGACCAGCGTCATAGGGGCTGGAACCCTTGTAACCGACAACATAGTACTGGTTAGCAGCACTGTTGGCAGAGAAGGGATCGATATAGACTCTGTACTTGCCGTTGATAGTACCAGCGAAGGTATTACCAGTGTCGTCAACCTGCAGGTTGGCGTTAAGGGCGGGGGTGTAATCGAGTACACCAGCCATGGTCAGAGCAGAAGCAACATCAGCAGAAGTCAGGATGATGTTACCCTTCCCTCTACGAGTTCTCTGGGCGATTCTGTTAGCATCTCTTTCGATGTTGAACAGCAGACCCTTGAACTTCTCAACGCTCCAGCGACCGTTGGAGTCAACATCCAGGTTGAAGAAACCTTGGTTAGCAACATTGACCTGCGAACCAGCTTCAGCAACCTTATAGATGGTTCTGATGACTTCACGGTTGATCTCAGCGAGGATCTCGCTGGACAGGATGTTTGCCAGTTCGGCTTCAGCGTTCAGACCGTGGATAGCCTTGAGGTCTTGTGCGAGTTCTAAGGAGTACTCAGCCTTCAGAGCACGGGACTTAGCGGTAACGGTGACCTTCTCGATCGAGAATGCCATTTCGTTGAAATCGCCATTGGTGCCGTCGCCCAGAGCTTCGGAGTCACCAGTCGCCATACCTTGACCAGTGGTGTACTGGCTGTTGTTACCCAGAGCAGCGCCAGAAGCGTTGAGGATCTGGGGGTTGTCGCCCAGTTGAGTACCAGTCGAACCGAAACCAACGGTGCCGCCAGCGCCAACCTGACCGCTGTAGTTACCTTGAGTCTCCTGACCCAGGGTGTTACCAGCAGAGAAGGTGGTGTCGGGCTCGTTGAAGAATGCCTCGGTGCCAGACTGATCGGTGTAGCGGGAGCGCATTGCGAAGATCAGTCCAGTAGGACCGTTCATAGGCTGAACGCCAGCCAGCTCATAAGCGACCAGGTTAGGCATGGAGCGTCTGATCAGCGAGATCAGAACGGGGTCGAAACCAGCAACAGGACCAGTAGCGGTAGCGCCACCAGTGAAACCGTTAGAAGCACCAACAGCGTTAGCAGAGTTGGTGGGGGCTTCGGTCAGCATCGAGCTGCCGTTTTCAAAGGCATGTTGCTCACGCAGGAAACGCTCTTGGTTCTCAAGAAGAACGGCGGTAACTGCTCTACGGTGGGAGTCTTTAATAGCGCCCGCGCCATCGGCGTCGAGCAATGGAGCCCACTTCTCCATTAAATGTTCAGAATTAAACATTGTCCTTGTTTACCTCGTGTTGGGAGATTGTGTTTGCGGATTGATTATTGGCCCATTCCAAGGGCTTTCAGATAAGATGCCATCGAGTTAGAAACATCGATGCCCTCAGCACTGACACCTTCAGAAAGGGTTTCAGCTTTATTAGATGTTTGAGCTGCTTTGTTGTTGGGGAAATAAGATTCCTTCAGCGTAACCAGCTTCTCACGGTATGCGTCTTCGCCCTCAAACTCGACTCCCTCAGCGAGAGAATATAACTTTTCCTTTTGTGTCTGAGCAAGACCTTCAGCGACTTCGCGGAAAATTCCATCAGCTGTAGATTCGCCAAGGCGCTTGTTCAGGGAAATGTTCTTCTCGATTTGTTCGTTAAGTCTGTTTTCCATTTCATCAAGTTTGGAGACCATGCTCTCCAAAACATCATATTTATCTTCAGGGATGTGTACATAATGATCTTCAAAAAGACCCTTCATTCCACTCAGGAACGATTCGGTCATTTCGGTCTTCAGACCGTGCTCTACTTCCAGAGCATTTTCCTTGAGCCACTCGTCGGAAACATACTCAAGGTATGCATCGACGCGCTCAATGAGCTCCTGCTTAACACCTTCAAGGTGCTCAGACAGGGTAGCTTCGTATTCTTTGGCGAGCTCTTCTTGGACTTCATTTACTTTAGCAGTAAGAGCAGCCTCGAAGATGGTCTTCGCTCTTTCTTGGAATTCTTCGGAGAGTTCTTCGCCGCCAAACAGAGCAGCAAGATCCTCTTCAATGTCTACAGGAGATTCTTCGACGAGTTCTTCGTCCGACTCAACTTCTTCCTTACCAAGAACTTTTCTTGCAGCACCATACAGAGCAGCACCAGCAGGTCCAGTAGTCTTACCGTCGCCTGTGGTGTAACGCTGTTGACCAGAAGAAGTTTTATGAGCCTTCTTCATAGGCTTATCGAGAAGTTCTGAAATGACTTCTTCATCTGCATCCATCTCGGTCTCCTCGTAGGAAGCTTCTTTTCCGAGCGATTGCATCGCATCCGCAGCCTTAGCGCCACGATTTACGATATCTCTAACAGTTTTAACAGAGGCAGGCTTCAGCTTGGCAGA
>Ga0129342_1000541_pt1 | contig 16275 bp, 15 predicted proteins | sample CPBDNA_5_FD_94426 | JGI IMG/M metagenome (GOLD analysis project Ga0129342, IMG submission 94426) | Freshwater to marine salinity gradient microbial communities from Chesapeake Bay, USA - CPBay_Sum_15_0.2_DNA | ecosystem: Environmental > Aquatic > Marine > Coastal | place: USA: Chesapeake Bay...
AGAGCGAAAGACGGGATTTGAACCCGCGACCCTCACCTTGGCAAGGTGATGCTCTACCCCTGAGCTACTTTCGCAATTGGAAGGCAAATGTAGTGAAATATCAGTTTTCTACACAACACTATTTGCTCAGTTTTCGTTTTAACTCGTTCAGCTGCATAAGTGCCTCCACAGGGGTCAATTCGTCTATGTTAAGAGCTAAGATTTGCTCTCTTACATCTTCCAATAGGGGGTCGTCTAACTGAAACATACTCAACTGCATGGGCTGCTCCCCTGTTTCTACGGCGTGGCGTGTGGCTTCCAACTGCTGCTGCATTTGCCTTGAACGCTGCAAAATCCATTTTGGCATTCCTGCCATTTTTGCCACATGAATCCCAAAACTATGGGCGCTTCCTCCAGGGACAAGCTTGCGTAAAAACAATACATCATCGGCAACCTCTTGCACCGAAACATTGTAATTTTTTATACGCTCAAACTGTGCAGACATAGCATTCAGTTCATGGTAATGCGTAGCAAATAAGGTCTTGGGCTTGGTAGGGTGTTCATGTACATATTCCGCCAACGCCCAAGCAATAGAAATACCGTCATAGGTGCTTGTGCCTCGCCCAATTTCATCCAATAAAATCAAACTTCGCTCCGAAATGTTATTCATTATCGCTGCCGTTTCGTGCATTTCCACCATAAAGGTAGACTCCCCTTTTGAGATGTTATCGCTTGCGCCAACTCGGGTAAAAAGTTTATCCACCACACCCATACGCACTTCTTTAGCGGGCACATAACTTCCCATCTGCGCTAGCAAAACAATAAGTGCCGTTTGGCGTAAAATGGCTGATTTCCCTGACATGTTCGGCCCTGTAATCATAATGATTTGCTGCTCGTCGTTGTCCAAATACACATCGTTTGGAATGTAGGGGCTTTCGTGGGGTAATTGCTGCTCTATTACAGGATGTCTTCCCTCAACGATCTCTAGTGAAGCGTTGGATACAAATTCTGGTCGGCAATAATGTTGCTTTACCGCTAACAATGCAAATCCGCTAAGCACATCCAATTGCGCCACGCATCGTGCCGTGGTTTGCAACGATTGAATATAGGGCGTAAGATATTGTATCAATTCCTGAAACAGTTGAAGCTCCAATGCTGCAATGCGTTCCTCTGCACCTAAAATTTTGGTTTCATACGATTTTAATTCATCCGTAATGTATCGCTCAGCATTGACAAGCGTTTGCTTTCGAACCCATTCATCGGGGACTTTGTCTTTATGTAAATTACGTACTTCGATATAGTACCCAAACACATTGTTAAACGCAATTTTTAACGATGGAATTCCGGTGCGTTCGGTTTCACGAGCCAACATGGCGTCCAACGTATCACGACCCCCTTGAGCAAGGACACGCAACTCATCTAATTCTGTAGAAACGCCTGTAGCGATGGTAACCCCTTTACCTAATTGCGTAGGTGCTTCTGGGTCTAACCAATTTGATATATGTGCTTGTAATGCAGTAGTGTCATCTATTGGCGCTAAAAGGGGTGCAACAGGGGGTGCATCGGCAAGCAATGTGGTAAGTGTGGTCGTTTGTGCAAGGGTGCTTTTTAAGGCATTTACTTCTTTAGGGTTGATGCGCCCTGTGGCAACTTTAGCCACCAAACGCTCTACATCATTCATTTGCTTAAAACACGTTTGTATTTGTTTGTGTAGCGAAGCATTCTGGGTAAAATAGCTTACGCTATCTAATCGGTGATTAATGAGCTCAATGTCTGTAAGTGGTGCTGTAACCCATCTTCTAAGCAGCCTTCCACCCATAGCCGTTGCAGTATGATCAATCACATCCAAAAGCGTAATCGCCTCTGGCGCATTAGGCGAAATAATTTCTAAGTTACGAACCGTAAACCTGTCCATCCAAACCTGTTGTTGAGGATTGTGTCGCTTGAGTTGCACCAAGTGTCCCAATTTGGCGTGCTCGGTTTCTAGTAAATAATGTAATACTACCCCAGAAGCAATTAAACCAAGTTCTGCGCCATCAAAACCAAATCCCTTTAAGGTTTTCACACCAAAATGCTGCATTAACTTTTCAGTAGCATATTCGGATTGAAACACCCAATCTTCCAACATAAAATAAGGAAGTCCATCTCCCAATAATGCTACAATGGATTTGCGTTGGGGTTTGGAAATCAACAATTCTTTTACCTCCAACTGTTGCAACAGGGTACTAATTTCGGCTGTGCTCCCTTCTGCCCATTGAAATTCACCTGTAGAAATATCCAAATAGGCAAAGCCTAGGGCATTTTGTTGCATAAACAACGCACCTAAAAAATTATTGTTTTTTTCATCCAAAACCCCATCGGTAAGTGTAACGCCAGGCGTTACCAGTTCTGTCACGCCGCGCTTTACAATTTTTTTGGTGAGCTTAGGATCTTCTAGCTGGTCGCATATGGCAACTCGCTGTCCTGCACGTACTAATTTGGGCAAATAGGTGTGCAGCGAATGATGTGGAAATCCTGCCAATTCGGTTTCGCTGGTGCTTCCTGCACCACGTTTGGTAAGCAAGATTCCTAAAATGCGTGCCGCCTTAACAGCATCCTGACCAAAAGTTTCATAAAAATCCCCTACCCGAAAAAGCAGAATGGCATCAGGATATTTCGCCTTGATTTGATTGTACTGCCTCATCAAGGGCGTTTCTTTGGTTGTTTTTTTTGCGGACAAAGCGAGGGTTTAGTTCGTGCTAATTTACCATTTTTAGCCAAACACAACGTACCTTTGCGTCATGCGAAAATGGACCATGGATGAACTCAATCGAATGGATGTGGCTGCATTTAAAGCTGCACCAAAATCGAATATCGTTTTGGTTTTGGATAACATTCGAAGCAGAAACAATGTAGGGGCTGTTTTTCGTACCGCAGATGCGTTTCGGGTTTCGGAAATTTTTCTTTGTGGCATTACACCTATTCCTCCACATAAAGACATTCAAAAAACAGCACTCGGCGCAACAGAAAGTGTGGCATGGCGTCATGCCGATTCTGCCGTTCAAGCCGTAACAACATTGCGCGAATCAGGAGCCCATTGCTATGCGGTTGAGCAAGTGAAAGGAGCTACATTTTTAGATGAAGTCAAACCAAATCCAACGCAAACTGCAGTGTTGGTATTAGGCAACGAAGTCAAGGGCGTTTCTCAAGAGGTTATTGACGTTTGTAATACTGCGGTGGAAATCCCCCAATTGGGCACAAAACACTCCTTAAACGTAGCCACTTCTGCAGGGGTAGTCATGTGGCACTTCTTTATGCATTTACGCCCCGCCTAAAAGCACATTACGTTAGCGAATACTGCGTTTGAATAGGGACTGTTTTGTCCTCACATTTTGCCAATAATTCCTCCATGCTCTTTTTGGTAATTGGATGAACTTTGGATGGGGCGATTTCAGCAAGTGGCTGCAATACAAATCGTCGTTTTTCCATCGAAGGATGAGGCAAGGTCAAGGCTGCATCGTTTAGGACCAAATCGTCATAAAAAATCATATCTAAATCCAGCGTCCTGTTCTGATAACCCATAGCCGTATTTCGTGTTCTGCCATGTTTTTTTTCAATCTCCAACAGTATTTGCATAACTTTTTTTGGAGGTAGATTCGTTTCTACTGAGAAGCATGCGTTCAAAAAAGAATTCCCTTTAAAACCTAAGGCAGGCGTTTCAACTACAGATGAAACAGCAATAACCTTACCCACACGCTTGGCTACAGCGTCCAGTCCCTGTTGCAAAAAATCAAGTCTGTCTCCTAAATTACTACCTGTCGAAATATAAATCTTTGCCATGTGGCAAAAATGGGGAAAAGAATTGGGAAACCTGTATATTTGAAACTCACACCAAATGTTATGAGTTTTTTTAAAAATTTAATCAGTTCTGCCCTAGGTACTTTTATCGCACTTGGGCTATTATTTGTGTTTCTATTTGTTTTTATTGCAGGCTCGGTTGCTATGCTTGAAGAAGATAGCAAGGTCGTAGAAATTGAAAACAACACGGTGTTGGTTTTGGATATGAAAGTACCCATCCAAGATCGTGAACCACAATCTTTTTCATTTTCGAGTGCCCTTGAGTTAGATCCCGAAGCCTACGGGCTTAACGCCATACTCCCTGCCATAGCAAAAGCTGCTGAAGATGAGCGAATTTCGGGAATTAGCATACAAAACATGAGCGCTTTAGGTGGAACTGCTAACATTTCTGCTGTTCGTGATGCGTTAGCAACATTTAAGGAAAGTGGAAAGTTTGTGTATGCCTACGGCGATTACTTTGGGCAAGCGGATTATTTTTTGGCTTCTGTTGCCGACTCTATTTTTGTTCACCCTGAGGGTGCTGTGGATTTTCGTGGGCTTAGTGCCGAAGTAATGTACTACAAATCCGCGCAAGAAAAATCTGGAATCACCATGGAAGTTATCCGTAATGGAAAATACAAAAGTGCTGTTGAACCGTTTTTGGATGATAACATGAGCAATGAAAACAGAGAGCAAATACAATCCTTTTTAGACCACATTTGGGATGAAATACTTGCCGATATTTCAAAAAGTCGTGGCATGACAGCGAAGGAATTAGACCTACACGCCGATAGCGTTGCTGGACTTACGGCACAACGCGCTACGAATGCATCACTGGTTGATGGAACGGCTACGCGCCGTGCCTACAAAGAAAAAATTGCTGAGCGAATGCATGAAGACGATGTGGCGTATGCCAATTTTACAGATTACCTAAGCATTGCAGGAACTAGAAAAGGCAAAGGATCAAACCGTATTGCGGTGGTCTATGCACAAGGAGACATTATGTACGGCGAAGGGGGAACGGATATTATTGGTCAAGAGAAAATCATCAAAGCCCTAAAGAAAATTGGCAAAAAGAAAAATGTAAAAGCCGTAGTGTTACGCGTTAATTCACCCGGTGGTAGTGCGCTGGCGTCCGAGCTTATTTGGGAAGAAATTGAGCACCTAAAAAAGACCAAAAAAGTAGTGGTTTCTATGGGGAATGTCGCCGCTTCAGGTGGGTATTATATTGCCGCAAATGCTGACGAAATTGTTGCCCACCCCACTACCATTACAGGTTCCATTGGCGTTTGGGGATTATTGCCCAATGTGAATCGCTTAGCAAACCGCTGGGGCATTAATGCCGAACAAGTTGCCACAAATAAACGCGCTACATTTTACACCCCATTTGAGCCACTGAGTAATGCCACCAAAGAAGAAATAAAGGTGGGTATCAATCAAGTGTATGAAACGTTTTTGACTCGTGTTGCCGATGGCAGAAGCATGACCAAAGAGCAAGTACATAAAATTGCACAAGGACGTGTTTGGTCGGGTGTTGAAGCAAAAGAAATTGGGCTTGTAGACCATTTGGGCGGTTTGGAAACTGCCTTGGGTCGTGCGGCAGCACTTGCCGAAATTGACGACTATAAAATCAGTACGTATCCAAAATATGACGAAGATTTTGAGCGTATTTTGGAAGAACTGTTTAGTGGTCCTTTTGGCAGTATCAAGCAGCAACTCCCACCAGAACTTGGGCTTTGGCTTACCAACGCAAAAGCATTACAACATCCCGCAAACCAAATTCAAGCACGCCTGCCATTTACCCTTAACATCGACTAGATGCAGGCAACCGTAGCGGCTCGTAGGTTATATTTGTATTTGGCAGCGTTGTTCATCACCTCTTTGGTGGTGTCTAACCTGATTTTTCAAAAGTTTTTTTATTGGTATCCCTTCGATTGGGAAGTATTTGGCTTTCGCCTTTTTGAGCTTTCGGTTGGGATTTTACCTTACCCCATCACGTTTCTAATTACAGATATCATCTCTGAAATTTTTGGTAAAAAAAGTGCCAATCAAGTGGTGGTTGCTGGAATTTTCGCTTCCTTTTTTTCCATTTGGATATTACTTATTTCAGGCGAAGTGCCCGCCATACCTACCTCACCTGTTGACGACGCCACCTTCCACAAGGTTTTTGCCATGTCGCCACTTGCGGTGTTGGCTTCTATGATTGCGTATTTGTCGGCACAGTTTGTGGATATTCGCATTTATCACTTTTGGAAAAATCTTACCAAAGGAAAGCACCTTTGGCTACGAAACAACTTCTCCACTTTTGCCTCCCAAATCATCGACTCCACCACAGTCATCTTGCTCCTTTGTGCATTTGGGCTTTTGCCGTGGGAACTTTTTTGGGGATTAGTGGTGTCAAGTGTGATTTTTAAAATATTAGTCGCCGCATTCGATACGCCGTTTTTGTACCTCTTTGTAGGACTTATCAGGCGCCGATTTAAACTGCAACTGGGAGAAGAAATCCAACTGTAATATGGAGGAAAAAGCTGCCCTTCGAATCAATAAATACCTCAGCGAATTGGGCTACTGCTCTCGGCGTGCCGCCGATAAACTTATTGACGAAGGCAGAATTACAGTGAATGGAAAACCTGTGGTCATGGGGCTAAAAGTTACTGCCGATGATGCCATTACCGTGGACGGTGTTTCGATAAATAAAAAAGAAAATAAACCCGTCTATATTGCCTTTAACAAGCCTGTCGGAATTGTCTGCACTACCGATACCCGTTTTGAAAAAAACAACATCATTGACTACATCAATTATCCAACGCGCATTTTCCCTATTGGTCGGTTGGATAAGCCATCGGAAGGCTTGATTTTTTTAACCAACGACGGCGATATCGTCAACAAAATACTGCGCGCCCGAAATCATCACGAAAAAGAATATGTGGTTACTGTTGACAAACCCATTACCAAAGCATTTGTGGAAAAAATGAGCAAAGGCGTTCCCATTTTAGATACCGTTACACGCCCGTGCAAGGTCATCCAAACCCATAAAAAAACCTTTAAAATCATACTCACGCAAGGACTAAACCGTCAAATTAGACGTATGTGCGAGTATTTGGATTACAACGTGGTTACGTTAAAGCGGGTGCGGATTATGAACGTTTCGCTAGATGTGGGTGTTGGCAAATGGCGTCATCTGACCAAAAAAGAATTGGTAGAAATCAACCGTTTGGTGGCAGATTCCAAAAAAACCTTCGACGGTTAAGCTACTGCAATAGACACCACGTGTCCTTCGTGTGCGCGAACATTCCAAACGGTATCGTCTTCAAAAATCCAATACTGCCCCTTAATGCCTTTTAGCACGCCCGTGTATTGCGGTGATTTGGAAAGCGTTAGGCTTTTTACCTTTTCGGGAAAGCGGTGCACGGGATAGCTAACTTCTATCCCTTTATCAGCAACGACATAGGGTTGCACCTCGGGAGGAAGTTTTGATAAACAGGCTTCACGCTCGGCAACCAAGTCCAACTGTTCTCCCTGATTTTGGAGCATGGTACGCCAATTCGTTTTGTCGTTGAAATAGTTTTTAAGTGCCACTTCGGTAATGCCCGCCAAATAGCGATTTGGCACCTCCACAATAGGTAAGGCTTGGTGTGCGCCTTGGTCAATCCAACGTGTAGGCAATTGGGTTTTTCGAGTGACCCCAACCTTAAGTCCGCTCGAAACCGCAAAATATACGATATGCGGTTGCAACTGCACTTTTTGTTCAAACGCCAAATCACGATCTTCGATACCCAAATGTGCTTGGCTTAGTTCGGGTTTCATGACCCATTCGCCAGCACTTGGCGTTTCAAAAAAACACGATTTGCAAAATCCTTGACGAAAAATTTCTTTGGATTCATGACAGCTTAAGCACTCGTATCCGGTGAGGGAAATGTGCACTTTTTTTTGCAATAAGCTGTTCACATGCAAAAAAGAATCGCGGAATAAAAGGTAGTAGTTTACAGGTGATTGCCAGTCGGTTTGCATTTTGGTCAGTACCCCTTGAAACATAATTCGTATTTTCGTTCAGCAATATACCCAAAATGGCAATACCACTACTGCACACGGTTGTTTCTTGGCTGCTTAAAAAGCGGGTACACGATATTGAATTATTTATCAAATACCCCAACGAAGTACAGCGCGAGGAACTCACCAAATTACTCCAAACGGCAAAAAACACCGAAGTGGGTAAACAATACGGCTTTGCCGATATGCAGCAGTATGAAGACTTTGCAAATCGGGTGCCCGTGCAAACCTATGAGGAAATTGCACCCATGATTGAACGTTCGCGCAAGGGCGAACAAAATATCTTTTGGCCCACGCCCATCAAGTGGTATGCCAAATCGAGTGGTACAACCAACGCCAAAAGCAAGTTTATTCCCATCTCAAATGAGTCGTTGGAAGACTGCCATTTTAAGGGCGGAAAAGACATGCTAAGCTTGTATTTTGCCAATAACGAAAGCTCCACTTTGTTTCAAGGAAAGGCACTTCGTTTGGGTGGTAGTAAAGCCCTGTACGAAGAAAATAACACCTATTTTGGCGACTTATCTGCCATTATGATTGACAACCTTCCGCTGTGGGCAGAGCTGGTTAGCTCGCCTAGCCATAAGGTGGCGTTGATGGCAGAGTGGGAATCTAAAATGGAGGCCATCGTCAAAGAAACCATTCGGGAAGACATTCGAAGTATGGCGGGCGTGCCTTCATGGATGTTGGTGTTGCTGCAAAAGGTATTGGCAGAAACCGGGCGAGAAACCATTTTGGATGTTTGGCCCAATATGGAAGTATATTTTCACGGGGGCGTAAACTTTTTACCCTACAAAGAACAATACAAAACCTTGCTGCCAAGTGATGGTATGCATTATGTGGAAATATACAATGCCTCTGAGGGCTTTTTTGGGGTGCAAGACCAGTTGCACTCCGATGAACTTTTGCTCATGCTAGACTATGGGATTTTTTACGAGTTTATTCCCATGAAAACCTACGGGACTAAACACGAAAAAGTAATACCGCTTTCAGATGTGGAAGTAGGCGTACAATATGCCGTGATTATTTCTACCAACGCCGGACTGTGGCGTTACCATATTGGCGATACCATACGCTTTACTTCTATTGCGCCCTATCGTTTTAAGATTACAGGCAGAACCAAACATTTTATCAATGTGTTTGGGGAGGAATTGGTCATTGAAAACGCCGACACCGCCCTAGAAACCGTATGCCAAAAACACCAAGTGCAAGTGGTGGACTATACCGCTGCGCCCATTTTTATGGATGGCAACGAAAAAGGCGGGCACGAGTGGCTTATTGAATTTAAAAAACCGCCCAAAAACCCCGAAGCCTTTGCCGAAGATTTGGATATTGCTTTGCAACGCATAAACTCCGACTACGAAGCCAAACGCTATAAAAACATTACCCTAATGCCGCTAAAACTGCATGTGGCTGCTCCCAAAACCTTTTACAAATGGCTAAAACAAAAGGGCAAAATTGGCGGACAGCATAAAGTACCCCGCCTTTCCAATAGCCGCGAGCATTTGGAAGAGTTGTTGGGGAAAGTTTAGGCACGAGTTGCCAAATTGAGCCAGTGAAAATAGAAAATTATGACGCCGCTTTAAGCTGGTTTAGCTCTACGCCGCTAAGTTTGTTTTCGGCGTAACGTTTGGTCACTTTTAGTGAGGTGGTATTGGTGCCGGGTAGTTCAAACATGGCATCGGTAAGTATGGCTTCGCAAAGCGAGCGCAGTCCGCGCGCACCCAACGCATAGTGCATGGCTTGCTCCACTATATAGTCCAATGCAGCTGGAGCAAATGTTAGTTTTATGTCATCTAAAGCAAACAAATGTTCGTATTGTTTTACCAAGGCATTTTTAGGCTCCACCAAAATAGCACGTAATGCCTTTTTACTTAGTTGGTTCATATGCGTGAGTACAGGCAAACGCCCAATAATTTCAGGAATCAGTCCAAAATCTTTAAGGTCGGTGGGCGTAATATGCGCCAACAATTCTTCTTCGGAAACACTTTTTCGCTTTGCAGAGGTGCTATAACCCACCGCTTGCATGTTCATGCGTTTGGCAATATGGCGTTCAATACCATCAAAAGCACCACCGGCAATAAACAAAATATGCTCGGTATTGATTTCCACAAATTTTTGATCGGGGTGTTTGCGTCCGCCTTTGGGCGGTACGTTTACCACGGTGCCTTCAAGTAGTTTTAACAATGCCTGTTGCACACCCTCACCAGAAACATCTCGGGTAATGGAAGGGTTGTCGCTTTTGCGCGCAATTTTGTCAATCTCATCAATAAACACAATGCCTTTTTCGGCTTTTTGCTGGTCGTAGTCGGCGGCTTGGAGTAAGCGTGTCAAAATACTTTCTACGTCTTCGCCCACATAGCCCGCCTCTGTAAGTACGGTAGCGTCCACAATGGCAAGTGGCACTTGCAGCATTTTGGCAATGGTTTTTGCCAACAGGGTTTTTCCTGTACCTGTTTGTCCTGCAATGATAATGTTACTTTTTTGGAGCTCCACATCATTGTCGTCTTTTGGTTGATACAATCTTTTGTAATGATTGTAAACTGCCACAGAAAGCACCTTTTTGGCTTGCTCTTGCCCAATGACATATTCGTCCAAAAACGCCTTAATCTGTTTGGGTTTTTTTAGTAGAATATCAGATGAAGTTGGAGTCGTTTCTAGATGCGTTTTTTCTTCTTGGATAATGCCAATGGCTTGGTCAACGCAACGTTCACAAATGTGCGCATTCAGCCCAGCAACCAACAATTTGGTTTCGGCTTTTTTACGCCCACAAAACGAACAACTCAATTCTTCTTCCATCCTAATTTTTGATCAATACTTCGTCAATCATACCGTACGCTTTGGCTTCAAGTGCTTTCATCCAGTAATCACGGTCAGAATCCTCGTAAACCTTATCGTAGGGTTGGTTACTGTGTTTGGCAATGATTTCGTACAACTCTTTTTTAAGTTTTAAGATTTCACGTGCCGTAATTTCAATGTCCGAGGCTTGTCCTTGCGCGCCACCAAGAGGTTGGTGAATCATCACACGCGAGTGTGGCAATCCAGAGCGTTTTCCTTCCTGACCCGCACACAGCAACACAGCACCCATTGATGCCGCAATTCCGGTGCAAATAGTAGCCACATCGGGATTGATAAACTGCATGGTGTCGTAAATGCCTAATCCAGCATAGACACTACCGCCTGGCGAATTGATATAAATTTGAATGTCTTTGCTTTTGTCGGTGCTTTCCAAAAAGAGCAATTGCGCCTGAATGATGTTCGCAACGCTATCGTTAATGGCAGTTCCCAAAAAGATAATACGATCCATCATCAATCTAGAAAACACATCCATTTGCGCCACGTTGAGTTGACGCTCCTCAATGATGTATGGGGTTAAACTGCTCACAAGTTCATCGTAATAAAGCGAGTTTATTCCGTGATGTTTGGTTGCGTATTTTTTAAATTCTTTGCCGAAATCCATAGCTAATGTTTGTATGACTAAATATAGCGATTATTTTTTGTATGCCTCTTTGATAAAGGTATCGTAGTTTACTTTTCTAACCTTAATGTTGCCTTTTTCTAAAAACAATTGACGCATTTTCTCGCTCATCACTTGGTCTGAAATGCGTTTTACTTCTTCTTGGTTGCCCAAAATTCGAGCCGCAATATCATTCAATTCTTCTTCTTTAACGTCTGTGCGACCAAATTGCAACATTTGCTTTTTGAGCAAGTCTTTGGCAAAGGTTTCTACCTCTTCTCTTGTAATTTGAAGGTTGTTTTCTTGAATGAGTTTAGACTCAATCAGTTGATACCTCAACCCACGTTCCGACTTGGCATATTCTGCCTCGGCTTCTTCCGACGAAATTGGATTTTCGCCTGCCGTTTGCATCCATTTTTTTAGAAACGCATCGGGTAACGAAAACTTGGTGTTGTCAATCAAACTCTCGGTCATGTCGTTTACAAACTTTTGGTTGGCTTGGGTTTCAAAATGTCCAGAGGCGTCTTCCTTAAGTTTGGTTTTACATTCAGTTGCTGTTTTTACAGCATCTTTCCCAAATACTTTATCAAAGAATTCCTGATCTAAATCTGCCAAAACACGATTGTTACGCTCTTGAAGTGTGAGCGAAACCTCAATGGCTTTTTCAGGGATACTTCCTAAAACGCGTTGCAATACATGGTCTTCCATAAATAATCCTTTAGTGCTCGACGAAACTACGTCGCCAATAGTAGCTTTTTTGAATGCGGATATGGCTTTTTTGCTTTTAAGTTCGTCCACAGCAAATGTGGCACTTTTGTTCTCCTCACCTCCGTCAAAAACAACTCCGACGGTGAGTTCAGTATCTTTCGACATTTCTTCTGTTGGCACAAGTGATCCGTATTGTTTTTGCAAACGCTCCAATTGCTCGTTTACAAAAGCATCATCGGCTTCGATTTCATAGCGGGTTATCGCTTTTTTGTTGGGAAGTTTTACCTCCACTTTTGGGGTTAGTCCGAGCTCAAAATCAAATAAAAAACTCGGAGCAGACCAGTCTATCTCATCTACAGGAACAGGAAGTGGATTTCCTAAAATGTCAATCTTTTCTTTGTTTAGATAATCGTTTAGTGATGATTGCAATGCCTTGTTAACCTCGTCTACCAACACTGCCTGACCATATTGTTTTTTCACAACACTCATGGGGATATTTCCTTTTCTAAATCCAGGAATATTCGCGCGTTTGCGGTAGTCATTTAACACTTTTTCAACTTGAGGTGCAACTTCTTCTTGTTTTACTTCAACAGTTAAGACGGCATTTAGCGCATCTAAATCTTTTCGCGTTACGTTCATCATTTTGTTTTAATAGCTGGCAAAAGTAGGCTATTTTCAGAGAAGGTCAAAGTGACGATTTGAAGTTGAATTTGACAAACTAACAGTACTTTAGTTTTGTTAAGCTTTATGTCAGTTCGAGTGATTTTCGGTAGAAAATTGTATCGAGAACTATTTGTCCTTAAAACTTTTTACGAGCTAAGTTTGGTAAGGTTTATATTTCCACTTCTCGATACTAATTTGCTCGTTCCTCACAAATTCACTCGAAGTGACACTATTTTTATCTGCGTATATTGAAGCCTAACTACAACAAGTAAGTGATTTTCGCTAATAGCTACGTTAAATCAATCCAAAAAATCATGCAATGCAGCAGTAAATGCTTTTGGGTTTTCGGCATGCAGCCAATGCCCAGCATCTGCTATCCATTTTAGTACGGCATTTGGAAAATACGATTGGATTTTAGCAAGATCCTGTACTAAAATATAATCTGAATTTTGTCCTCCCAAAAACAGCGTTTTACCTTCAAATGTGGCTTCTTTGGGAGCTGCGCCAATTTCGTCTAGCTTGTGTTGCAGCACTTGAATGTTGCATTTGAGTTTAAGTGTTCGTTGGGGTGTCCATGCCAAATTTTTTAGCAGAAACTGCCGCACCCCAACTTCGGGGACAAAAGTAGCGAGTGCATCATCGGAGGTGTCTCTTGAAGTAAATGTATTTGCATCCACATGCAACAATCCTTCTATGATGGAAGAAAACTTACTTGCCACGTCATATTTTTTTGGGGCAATATCCGCCACAATGAGCTGGCGCACACGCTCTGGATAGTGTAATGCCAACGTCATGGCAGTTTTTCCACCCATAGAATGCCCTAAAACAATAGCATTTTCAAGCTTGTTTACATCCATATAAGCAACAACGTCTTGCGCTAAAATATCGTAGTCAAAGGCTTCGCTATGAAAACTTTTCCCGTGATTTCGTTGGTCTATCGCATGGACTTCAAAATGCGAAGACCAATATCTAGCATGCGTGCGCCAATTGTCAGACGTACCCAAAAACCCATGCAAAATCAACAATGGGGTGCCTTGACCAGTAATCGTGCTGTGAACTAATGGCTCGATAGTTTGGCGATGTATTGATTAATTACATTTTCCAATCCGTAGTACAGCGATTCGCATACTAAGGCATGCCCTATAGATACTTCCAACAATCCTGGAATATGCTGCGCAAAAAATTGGATGTTTTCCAAACTCAAATCGTGTCCTGCATTAAGCCCCAATCCTACTTCTTTGGCTTTTGTGGCAGCGGCTACAAAAGGAGCAATCGCTTTTTCTGGGTTATGAGAAAACTGCTTGGCATACGATTCTGTATATAACTCGATGCGGTCAGTGCCTGTGGCAACAGCCGCCTCAACTTGTGCCACGTCAGGATCCAAAAAAATAGAGGTACGAATTCCGTGCTGCTTAAATTCTTGTATCACTTCTTGTAAAAACGATCGGTTAGCAATAGTATCCCAACCTGCGTTGGAGGTAATGGCATCGGGCGCATCGGGAACAAGCGTAACTTGTGTGGGTTTAACTTTACACACCAAATCCACAAATTTAGGGATTGGATTGCCTTCAACATTAAATTCAGTGGAGATTACAGCGGGTAATTCGTTTACATCGTTGTAGGTAATATGCCTTTCGTCAGGTCTAGGATGCACCGTAATTCCTTGTGCGCCAAAGGCTTGGATATCACGAGCCACATCGACAACATTGGGCTGATTTCCACCACGAGCGTTGCGCAATGTGGCAATTTTATTGATGTTTACACTCAATTTTGTCATAACTTTTTACAGGGTCATAAAGAACAAAAGTACAACTTTATACATCTTAATTCTTTTTGGTCTAACTTTGCCATATGAAGATAGCGTTATACAGTTTGGTGCATGACGATGCAACGCTTCGTATTGTGTCTCAAATTTTTGCTTTTTTTACCGAAAAACAGGTCAGCATTCAGTTAGAGAAAGAGCTGGCAGCACACTTCCCTAAAGTAGCGGCTTCTCAGTTTGAATCTCATCGTGATATTGACCCAAAAACCGATGTGTTTTTTGCCATAGGTGGCGATGGCACAGTACTTCGCGCACTGAATTATGTCCGCGAATCAAAAATTCCACTCATAGGGATTAACACAGGTCGATTAGGGTTTTTGGCTACCGTCCAGCCCGATGAAATTGAAGCATGCCTTGCAGATATTATTGCTAAAAACTACAGTACAGAAGAACGTAGTGTGCTTGAAATTAAAACCAATCCCGCCCACCCTGAATTAGAAGCATTTCCACTCGCATTAAATGAGATTTCTGTGGCACGTGAAAACACTACTTCCATGATTACGATACACACCAAAGTAAACGGTGCTTATCTTAATGTATATTGGGCAGACGGTTTGGTTGTGGCAACACCTACGGGGTCAACGGGCTATTCCTTAAGTAGTGGTGGACCTATTATTGCACCAGAAAGCAAAAGCTTGGTACTTACTCCTATTGCACCGCATAACCTTAATGCGCGACCACTGGTAGTTTCTGATGATGTAGAAATCGAAACCCACGTTGAAGGTAGGGGCGACTCGCACTTGATTTCACTAGACACACGCTTGTTCTCTGTTCCTATGCACACGATCATTCACATTAAAAAAACCACATGCCCTTTTGTATTTATTCGACCAAACAAACACAGTTTTTTTAACACCCTCCGTAATAAGCTTTTATGGGGTCAGGACAATCGCAACTAACAATAATTGTGGCGATTTTCAGTTTTTAACATACACAGGTTTCCTATGAATCGCATTTTATTTTGGTGTATCCTCATCGGTTTTGGCTATATGGAAAGCCATGCCCAGCGACATGAACTTGGAATTCTTGTAGGGGGTGTAAATTATATTGGTGAAGTTGGAAGCACTCAATATTTTAATCCAAAGCACTTGGGATATGGCATTATTTATAAGCGAAATCTATCCCAACGTATCACTTTGAGAGCGCAATTTAGCACAGGTATGTTTAGCGCTAACGACCGTAACGCAACAGATTTGGACCGCCTTAATCGACAATTCTCCTTTTCAAACAATTACAGTGCATTGGGCTTAGGCGTTGAGGTTAATTATGTGTCGTTTCCTATTGGAGATTTTGGTACTTCTTGGACACCCTACTTACATGTTGGCGTACAACGAACGGTGATGGATGAGTTATATTTTCCTGCATATGACATTACTGCTATTGCACACGGCAAAAAAATGACCATGGGTGTTCCTTTTGGTGCCGGGGTAAAGTTTAATTTAGGGCGATTCTGGGTAATTGCAGCAGAAGTACAACCACAATTTACATTCTCCGATAATCTCGATGGAAGTTTTCCTAACACAGACAAACAACCGCAAGCAAGACAATTTTCTACTAGTTTGAGTAGTGATTGGTTGGTATTTACGGGGATTTCTATAACTTACGCCTTTGGAAGATTGCCCTGCTGTAGAGAATAAAATGATGATGAGTCTCGAAAAAATTGATCTGGAAACATTACCACAACACATTGCTATCATTATGGACGGCAATGGACGTTGGGCGCAACAGCAAGGAAAAATACGTGTTCGTGGACACGAGGCTGGAGCTGAAGCTGTACGTAAAG
>Ga0129342_1000543_pt1 | contig 16229 bp, 6 predicted proteins | sample CPBDNA_5_FD_94426 | JGI IMG/M metagenome (GOLD analysis project Ga0129342, IMG submission 94426) | Freshwater to marine salinity gradient microbial communities from Chesapeake Bay, USA - CPBay_Sum_15_0.2_DNA | ecosystem: Environmental > Aquatic > Marine > Coastal | place: USA: Chesapeake Bay...
AGATTGGTTGTTCCTGTTGTAGAAATTGATGGTAATTCGTAGAGATCTTTTTGTGCCATGTAAAGATTTTCTGCCTCATCTTGTGATAAACCTTTATTGTATACACGCAAATATGCAAGATACATGTAAGCGTCGTGATTGGCGTGGTTCGCTATTCTGTCGCCTATACGGATAGATGTATTGGCATTTAGATCTAATAGGTTGGGTCCGCCGCTTTGATAAGTATTTGTTTTCTTTATGCCATTTATGTAAACCGATTTATTAACTAAATTTCCTCCTCCGCCAGAGTATGCCACCACAACATGATAATATTGATCTTGCAAGAACATGTTTTCATCAATTTTTATATCGTTAGCATAAAAGAACCACCAAAATTCGTTTTGTTTGTACTGAAATGCTGAACTTTTACTTTCTGCTTCTATACCTATATGGAATATTGTATCTACATCCCAATGGGAACTTTGATTTCTAAGAGGTCTAAATACAAATTCTACCGTATGTTCCCAATCTCCTGCTGTATTTTTTAGATTTCCATCTAGCCAGTCATCTCCATTATCGAAATACAGCAAGCCGCCTTTTTCGTTCACTAATGAAACATTGCCGTTTCTTGAAAGATTATTTTCATAATCACTCAAATCATAAACAGTGTTTCCTGTACCGTTGTAGCTATCCGTTCTTCTCGCATCAATGTTCAATACAATATTTGAGTTGTCGATATAAGAAACATCAACAGTTATATTTTTATTATAATCGGCACTCACAAGAGTGTAGCTTTGGGATGTTGCTCCATCTATTATAGCGCCGTCGCGCTTCCATTGATAAATAAATTCCAAAATACCATTTGGATCGCTTATGCTACTAACATCTGCCATTAGAACCGAGCCAACACTTGATTGTCCAAGTATTTGAACTTCTCCTGTTCCAGAACTATTAAGAATTGTTACGGCATCAGATGTTATTGTTTCTAATGTATAACCCTTATCTACAAAATAAGTTCTTACAGAAATTTGTTTTCCTACATCACCATTACGTAAAACATAAGTTTTGTTGATTTCTCCTTGTATGTCTAATCCGTTCATCATCCATTGATATTCGAAATCTTGTGTAACTATGCCATTTTCATCGCTGATTGTTGGATTAGCTATCAACAAATTGCCAACTTCAAATGTTCCACTACTTGTTATAGTTACAGAACCTGTTGCTGGCGTATTTACGACAAGTATCTCATCACTTAAACGCGCAGATTTTCTACCTGTTTCATCCTCAAAAACAGCTTTTACACGAATATCTTTGTTTATTTCCTCTTGTGTTACCAAATAAGAGGAGCCGGTAGCATTTAATAATGGAGTATTGTCAGCATACCATTGATATTCTACACCAGCTAATCCGTTTGGATCTACAACATTTGAAACATCTACAGAAATAATATCATCTACAGATAGTATCGTTTGAGATGAATCACCATTGATTGACAATGGTAAAGAAATATTTTCTGTTGTTGTTTCGCTTAAGAAAGAAGAACCATCTTCTTGAAGCATTTCACTTCCGTCTTCTAATAGAAATCTTTCTACTTGTACCAAGTCGCTTTCAACTACAGTTGATACACCAGATTCTAGTGTTCTCGCGTTCCCAAGAGCATCAGTTAGAGATACTTCTAGTGTAATATCTTTTCCTAGTTCTGTATTGTTCTCTGGAACTTGGTATACAGAGCCGGTTGCTCCTGCTATTGGATTACCATCTGCTTTCCATTGTAGGGAAAGAGTTGGTTCTGTGTAGAAAGGATAATTTGTTACACTTGTGTAATCGTCTACAGCAAAGTCAAAGATTTGGAAATCTTTAATGATTACAGGTGCAGCTGGATGTGTGCTTGACTTATAACCAAACTCAAGAAGATAATCTCCTGTTGGTTTTGGATTTGGTGCTCCTGTGTACTCGTTTACCAAAGTACCGTCTACATAAACCCTGCCTGCGCTGCCTTGCTTAATAAACATTATGTCATACCAAACATCTGATTCTAAATCAGTTGTATGGAAAGCAGTAGTTCCACCGGCACTATAATCTATCATTAGTTGTTTGTTGTTTCGATCCCACCAGATCTCTGGACTTCCATCGGAATGATTCGTTCTACCAAATGATAAAATCTTTCTCCACAAAGTGCTCGTTCCACCTTTTAGCATTACTCTAAAAGCAATGGTGTGTGTGTCGTTATTTAGAACAGGAGTTGTTCCGTTTGTTCTTAAATAAGCACTTGTGCTGTGAGATAGATCTAATCCACCTTCCTCGTCAAAAGAATAATTTGTTCCTGCAAGATGTAGTTGGTTTGAGCCAACGTCTCTTGTATCGCTATGGAAGTTGTAAGCAACAACCGGAGCAACAGTTTCAAAATTATTCATTATAAGAATATTGTCTAAATCACTCTCGATTGTTCCACCGATTTCAACCCTATCAGTTACAGAAACTGTTCCAATAGAGCCGCTTGTTTGAACGACTGGCCCAAGAGTATTAGAAGTCAACATCTCAGAATCACCATCGCCATCAACATAGGAAACCGTAGCATATATATTTTCGCCTAAATCCTCTGGTTGATAGCTGTAATGTGTCTGGACAGCACCGGAAATGGCGATAGAGCCAGTTCCTTCTGTTCTATACCATTGATATGAAAACTCGCCCAAGTCGTTTTGATCAGCAATTGTAGATGTATCAATAAATGCTTGTCTACCAAGTTGAAGATCTGCACTTGTGATGATGGCATCACCAGTTGGCGAAGACTTAACTGGTAGCCTGTTTGAAGCGTGGATTGTATCGTCGTCACCTTCGATGTCAACATAAGTAGCATCTAAGGCAATCCATTTTGCTTGAAGTTCTGGAGTTAATAGTAATGTTGAACCGGTTGCATCGTTTATTAATGTCAATTCACCATCTTCAAAATCAGATTGATACCACTGGTAAGAACTAAATGTTACCAATCCTGTTGGATTATCTACAGTTACGTTATCTCTATCTACAACATTGTGTGTGAAATAAAGTTCTTCACCGACATTTCTTGTACCAGCAATAAGAACTGTTCCCTCTGGTGGAGAATTTACGATGTCGAATGAAGCAGAGTTACTTGGAACTTCTAAATTTCCATGTAGATCCGTATAAGACACTTCTGCTGTTAAAGTTGTATATAAATCATCGAATGTTGTTGTGTAAGTTTTTTCTGTTGAGCCAGTTAATAAATTGCCATCTCTATACCATTGATAATTAAATACTTTAGTATTTTCAGTTGGTATTCCATAACATCTTAGTGTAAGATTGTGTCTCCAATAGAAAGGACTATAGAAAGAATTATGTCCGCCGAATCTTATACCAGTAGCCTTAAATGGCCTATTTAGGTTTATAGTTCCGGTAAACCCATAAGTATCAAAACTTATAACACCTAAAGTTTCTACATTTATTAAATTGTTATTTTCATCTCTTATAAAAACGTCACCAAGATTTCCTAAATATCTCTCAACATCTATCCTAATCAGATCTTTTGTTCCGGAAAAATTTATATCATGAAAATGCTGGTAGTTACGACTATTAATGTCATAACTAACGTATACGTTTCTAGATGCTAGATATTCGTAATTTGAAATATAATTTTTATCTTGTATTTGACTGACATCTATTTCTACAATTTCTCCAACTTTGTCTGAGCCTGTTAATTGTATGTCTCCAGTTGGCAAACTATTATCCATACTTATACTATTGGAAGAATCAATTGATTCTACAAAACCGCCAGTATCAGTAAAAGACACTGTAAGAGTAACATTTTTATTCCAATCGTTATGACCCAAAACATAAGTTGGCTCGTTGGCTCCTAATATATTGGCCCCATTACGTTTCCATTGGTATGAATAATCGCTAACTCTAACATTATCATCCTGAATTGTGTGACTAGCCGACAATATATCTCCTTGTTCTAATCCAGTATAAGTTATAGTAACAGAACCGGTTGCTGGAGTGTTAATAATAGTATATCCGATACTAGTTGCTGTTTCAAAAGTATTTCCTTCGTCATAATAAGAAGCATCTACGGTTATTGACTTGTTTATGTCATCAACTTGAACTATGTAATCCGATCCAGTAGCATCTTGAATTGCTGTTCCGTCTACGTACCACTGAAAGTAAAATGGTTGTACAATTATATTTGGATCGCTAATCGCTCCAGTTAATGCAGTGAGAGTTTGACCTACTTGTAGTGTACCCTCTATCGCTGGCAAGCCAGATGGCAAACTATTCACAATAGTTACGCTATTTGATGTACTTGCCTGTTCGTTATTGCCTGCTCCGTCAACATAATAAATTTGACCAGTAATAACTTTTCCTACATAACTATTTTCTAAAACAGTCCAGGTTTTTTCTGTTGCTCCAGAAATTTCCAAATCATCAGCAAACCATTTATAATTAAGAGTTCCGACTACGTTAACATCGCTAATAAGACCATCAGTATTAATTGTCAATACGGAACCAACCTCTGGATCGCCGCTAACAGTTGGTTGTCCTTGGACAGGACTGTTTTCAATAAATACTGGCTCAGATGTTAGAGACTCAATGTAGCCATCTCCATCTGTAAATGTTACTGTTACGGTTATGTTTGTGTTACAAAATTGATTTGCAACAACGTAATTTACACTATTTGCACCAGCAATGTCTACACCATTAGATTTCCATTGGTAGATAAATGATGAAATACCTTCTGGACTATTTGCATCAGCAATAGTGCTTGTGTTGGCAGTAAGTGTCTGTGCGACTTCTAAAATTGTGTATTCTATTGTTACAGCACCAGTAGGATGTGCATCTATTACTGGAGAATTGGTAGAAGTAACAGTCTCTAATTCTCCTACACCATCGAGATATGTTAATGTGACGCTGATTGCCTTGTTCTCCATTATGGTAGTAACAAATAAAGTAGATCCAGTTTCTCCTTCTAGTTCTACTCCATCGGCTTTCCACTGGTACGAGAATTCTCCAATTCCATTGAGATCAACAAGATTATCTGTGTCTACTTCTAAAGTTTCAGCAACTTCTGGTGTACCTACTATTTCTACAAAACCACTTGGAGGAATTCTAGAAATATAAAAAGGATCTGATGTTACAGATTCTAGTAATCCTGCAGCGTCAACGTATGTTATTTCTACTGTTATATTCTTCTGAAAGTGTTCTGGAGCTATTGTAAGTGTATTATTTGTTTGTCCTGAAATGTCTTGTTCTTCCACTTTCCATTGATACAAGAAAGTATCGATTCCATCAGGGTTATTTGCGTCTGTGATACCGCTAGGATCTGCTGTTAATGTTTCTCCTACTCTATCTTCGCCAATTATTATAGAAGAAGTATCGGCAACAGGATCACTATTAACTATAGTTACTACTTGAGATTCTACTATCTCTGGGCTGCTGTTCTCATCAAACAAATAGGTTGAAACAATTTTTAGATCTTCTCCTACATCCTCTAAGGCAACAGTATATGAAGATTCTGTTGCACCATCAATTGGTAACTCTCCTCGATACCACTGATAAGTTCTGCTGAATACTTCTCCAGTAAATAAAGTATTTAATGTCTGACCTTGTTGTGGTGTTCCTACAATATCTATTCTGACATATAGTAATGCACTTATAAAGACACCAAAATTGTCTGCCTGTATTGTTATTTGTTTATTATTGTTAATTTCTAAATAATCGTCATCAGCCCTAAAAAATTCAGTTACATTGTTGTCGTTTCCAAAAAGAACTGTGTCATATTCTTCATTTGGTTTTGGCAATGTAATTGTTATTGGTTTTTCAAATGCCAAATCTAATGGAGTGAAGGCATATGCAGTCTGCGTTGTTCTTGTACCAATAGGTAATTGTTCTTGTTGGTATGGGACAGCATAAACTAAAATATCTTTATTTTCTGATACTGCTCCTTCTGGGATGGTGATTGTGATGCCATTATCACTAATAGTACCTCCTTGTGGAGTAATTGTGTCAGAAATAGTATGGATAAACCTTTCTTCGGTTTCTAGAACTTCTTGTGTTCCTCTGCCATCAACATAAACAAAAGAAGCTTTTATGTTCTTACCAGATTCCGATAAAGTAAGTAATTTTTGCCTATTAGAACTGTTTTCTATTTGTTGTCCATCTGCATACCATTTAAATTCTGAATTAAAAATTGAATAAAAATCTATTAGCTCAGAAGTGTCGATAGACAAAGTATCTCCCTGCCTTCTGGAGTTTGTAGTGAGACTAATTTGTCCTTTTTTGGTAATTCTTATAGACTCGGAATTTACTTTTTCAACTCTTCCTGGTCTATCAGTAAACGATACTTCAACAAAAATATCTTTCAAGAAATCTTCTTCTACTACAGAGTATGAAGATTGCGTTGCTCCTTCTATAGGTTGACCATTTCTATACCACTGATAGGAATAGTCTGAATCGATAACATTTAGATCGCTTATAGATATTATGTTCGTTTCTAGTGTCACGCCAGTTCTTCTGCTTCCAAGGATTTCAATTTGTCCTTGAGCATCAGTGTTGATAATTTCTATTTCAGATGATAATTTAGATACAGATACTTGATTAATATCTGTAAAATTTGCTTGTACAGAAATTAAACTTCCAACATCTTGTTCTTGAAGAAGGTAAGTACTGTTTTGTGCATTTAGAATGCTATTTCCGTCTCTTTTCCACTGGAACGTGACGTTTGTGACATCACCATTAACACTCGCTGTTAAATAATTTCCTTGCTCTGGTATACCATTAATTACAGCAGGAGTAAACACTGCTCCGACATAAACACTAAAAGTGCTAACGCTTATTGATGCAGTAGAATCGTTTATTATTGCTCCTTCTACTATCTCATAGTTATAATCTTCTTCGTTTTCTGCTCTTAAAATTAAATTAACATTTTCATCTACAGAAAATTCTATGTCAACAGGTTCATCGAATGTTAAACCGTGAGGAGTTAACGCCCAAGCAGAATCGCTCAAAATTGCTCCTTCTGGAGTTTCTGATTCTTCAGACGTGCCTATTTTGTAAATATTTATTTCAGTTTCTTCTTCTACAGAACCAGATTTAAAATCTATAGATAACAAGTTTCCTGATTGATCTGATGCTTGTAATGTAGTGGCCTCTGTAGATAGATTAGTTGCTGCAGTTGCTATTCTTTTTTGTTCAGAATAAATTTTTGTTTTATTTTGAGCCGTATCTATAACAGTAACTGCCAAATCTATATATGTACCTGTATTGGGAATGGTAAATTCTTGAAATGTGGCTCCAGCTACATCTATACTATCGATTCTCCACTGGTATTCATACCCAGCGATACCATTTTCGTCTGTTAAGTTTGCTACATTTGCAGTTACAGTATTTCCATAAGTAATAAATCCACTTATTGATGGTTCACCAGTTGCTTTAGAATCTACTATCTGTACAATATTTGTTGTCAATTCTTCTGCGAATCCATCAAGATCTCTATAATAGACTAGTGCTTTTATTGATTTTCCTAAATCAGTAGTCTTTACAATATAATTTTGCGTTTGACTATCTTCTATTGGACTCTCTATTCCGTTGTCTACAGAAAACCACTGATAATTCAAATTATTGAATTGATTTAAATCCTCTAGACTAGTAGTACTAATAGTGAGTGTTTTTCCTACTTTTGGAGATCCATAAATTATTACTTCGCCTGTCGGTCTTGCATTCACAATTTTATGAATTGTGTTTTTCAATTTATGCTGTGCATTTTTTGCATCAGTAAAAAATACTTCTACATCAATTCGCTTAGTTTTCATGTCTTCAGTAATATTCAAGGTTCTACTTGTCGCACCTTCTATTGCAACCTCGTCTAAATACCACTGAAACGAGTCAGCAGATGTTATCTCGCCATCTGGATTTTCTTCGCTAATATTGTCTCTATCATTGATAGTAAACTTAGCAGTTACAACTTCACCAACTTCTAGTACGCCTTCTATAGAAACATCCCCAGTTGGTTCATAGTTTTCAATATAAACAAAATCAGAGCTATCAACCTCTACAGAGGTTATTTGATCGGCTCCATCTATAAAAGTTACTTTTGCCCCTATTAATGAATTTAAATCTTCTTGAGAAACAAGGTATCTGTCAGATCTAGCTCCAACAATTGGTTGATTAATAGTTTCCCCATCTTCTTCTACTACCTTAAACCATTGATAAATAAACTCTCTAGAAGATAGTGTAGATGGACTCTCTAAAGCCCACTCTACTTCAAAATTATAAACATTAGCAGTATTATCTGTAGAAACACAATCAAATGCCAATCTCCATTCAGAAGAGCTTATGTTCTGTTCTAGCAAGAAATATTTTGCTTGTTTACTCTGTATTTCTATTGCATTTTGCCAATCACCATTTTCGTCCTTGTATTGAAGTCTTATTAAATCTCCATAATTTCCTAAAGAATTATCTAAATAAATCGATTGGACTTCTATTGGCTCATCATATGAAATAATGTCAGAAGTTTCGCTAAATGTTTGCTCTGTTGAACTTCTTCTTGTTATGATTGTATTATGTTCAATTAAAGAATTCAGTTGAATTTTGTCTCTAAGTAGATGTTCTTGCTGCAATGAATCAAGTGGATAAAAATAGTTTTTTATGTCGTCACCATCAGAAATTTGAGAAGTATCTAATAATAATAACTGTCCAACAGAACCTTTATTTTGTATGTCTTGAAGTATTGTTCCGTTATCAATTAATCTAGAAATAGAAGGTAATCCAGTAGAAGGACTATTTTCATACTCAACGGGACTAGAGGTCGTATATCTAATTCCTGCTCCAGTATCGTATCTTATTGTAGCAGTAATTTCTTTATTTATGTCTTGTCTTTTTACTCTATAAAATGGCGAATCAGAATTATCTATAATAATTCCATCTCTTCTCCATTCATATTCTAAAATGGTTGGAGTAAGTTCCCCTGCAACGTTTAAAGATGCTATCAATTCTTGTCCAAGTCTTGGACTACCTATAATGGAAACTGTATTTCCAGCTCCAGTGTTTCTTATATATACCGGTGGAGATTTCAATTTTTCAATCGAGCCACCATTATCAGTATAAGTTACTTCTACTTCATATTTTTTTCCTATTTCATCTTCATCTAGTGGTACTGTAATTATTTTTGATGTTTCAGCTATTTCAATCCCTTCTCTAAACCAAACATACGAAAAATGATTTCCTGTACCGTTTCTATCATAAATAAATGAATTATCTGCTTCTAGTGTATCACCAGGACCAAGAACTCCTTTTATAACAGGAAAATTTATTGGAGCACTATTAACAACATAAACGTGTCTAACTGTTATAGTTGCTTTTAAATTATTTCTCCCGTCAATATACTTTAAAATACCAGAAATTCTTTTACCTACATGTTCACTTCTAGGAATAAAAATTTCATCACTTTCTCCAACTATAATTTCTTCGTCAGCATACCAATTAAAAGATACAATGCTTTTAACCCCTTCCGGATCTAACACATTTTCAAAAGAAGCTCTAATCGTAGAATCTACTTCAACAAAGATTGTTTCAGTAGTAAAAATACTTCTTGCTTTTACATAAGTGCATGTTTCTGTTTTGGTGTGAACATTACCTTGCTTATCGCTTATTTTGGCGGTTACAACAATCTGTCCCATTACTGCTGGTATGTTTTTAAAGTCTGCGGCGTTGTTGCTATTAATGTTCAACACACTTTCTAAATCATCCCCAATAGAAGAACCTTCTATATGTGTCATCTTAAAGACTTTATTCTCTTCATCTTTAGTTAATCTTGGCGGAGAAATATTTATTGACTCTTGAGAAACACTAAATTGTAATGGTCCAGTTACAAAGTCTACAGGCAATGCTCTTTCTTGATCTACATAAACATAAATATCTGTAGAGCTACCTGAATTTGTTATAACTGTTCCCTGAACGTTTATAGGAAAAGCATGAGTTTTGTTTGGTACAACAAGTGTTATTTCGGCCATTATTGCTCCTTAATTGAAAAAATTGTAATTACATCTCCAGCTATTGGCAAATCGGATGTTGGTTCATAAGTATCTACTCTAAAATAAATTTGCGGAGTTAATGAAGATGGGACATAAATTTTCCTTTGGTTATTTGGTAGTGATTCTATTGGTAAAATCTCTTGATCTCCGCTGTCTAGTAATAAATAAAATCTATAATATACATCATCGAAATGATTAAAGGCGTTTGCTGTTAAAATAAAACTAGAAACATTTGGTTCATAAAGTTCGTTATATACTATAAGATCTGTATCTGTTTCTATTTTTACTGTCTTATATCCAGCTCCATAGGCATTTAATGGTCCTGTATAAGAAGTATCTCCTGGGACACTAAATCCTGGACCGGAGCCTCCTCCTTCTTCCTCTTCTCCTCCGCCACCTGAATCTGGCGGGGTTCTATCCGGAATCCTGATCCTTGGTGCCCCCACTGTTTTAGTAGTTTGCTTAGAATCTTGAAAGGAACAAGAACCTTCAAATCCATAATTTACTTTGATGGTACTACCTTCAAGCTGTGGTAGTTTCTCTAGATCTGATTCTAGCAGAGTATAGATAAGTTTTTTCTCATTTCCGTAAAAAGTACCAGTATAGGTTTCGAGATACTCTATCGAAGTTAAAAATTTATAAATAGTATATTCAAATAATGTTTGTTCTAATTCTTCTTGAGTGTCTGGGCCGTAAAGATTTCTAACATTTTCTGCAGAAATATAAAGGCCTTCTCCTGCTACAAAGCTTGATGAGAATTGTATTTTTCCAGTTGGCGTAGAATCTAATACAGTAACAGAATCTTGTATTATTTCTAAATTTCCCTTACCATCAGTATATGTAGCTTCTACTTTTACTTCTTTGTTATAATCTTCTCTCTCGATTGAAATTTCTTTTGTTGTTTCTCCGTCTAATAACTGTCCGTCCAAGTACCATTGAAAGTTTATAAATTGCTCAGAAGGAAGTCCGTCCGGATCTTTAAGGTAAGTTATGTCTGCTTTTAACACATTTGTAGGCAATGGAGTACCACTAATAAAAAGTCCAGTTGGTGCAGTTCCAGTTATCAATATACTATTTGAACTAGTACTGCTCTTACTCTCTCCAAATTCTAAATCTACATAATTAATTGTAGCAGTTATTGTTTTGTTGTAATACTCAGACTTGACAACAATAGAAGAATTTTCGCTAACTTTTTCTCCATCAACAAACCATTGAAATTGTCTAGAATTTATGCCACCAAAATCTCTATAAGCCCCATAGTCTATAGTTAGTGTATCTCCAATTCCAGCAGATTCAAAATTATATACTCCATTTTCATCTCTATGTGTTACCCTTATGCTTCCTAGTGGAAGATGATAAACTTTTCTGTTAGATCGTTCACTACGAATTTCATTTATTTTTCCTGTGTTATCGGTTATATAAGCAATAAACATAATGAACTTTGAAGCATCTTGTTCTGTGATGGTATAGTGTTGTTGATTAGCTCCACCTATCGGTACAATATTTTCAACTCCTTGAACAGAATCCCATCCGATTGGACCCCCATTTCTCCACCATTGATAATTTATTTCACTTACTCCATTTTTATCTTCGAGATTCAAATAAGAAGCTGTCAAGACGTGTCCAATACCAAATCCATCATATTCTCTAGAAAGATCGCTTTGTACATAGAATGTCCCAGTAGGTAAACTATTTCTTGTAAGAATTGGTTCAGTATTTCTAATCTCTTCGTCGCCATTATTTGTAGTATATGTAAGTTCGGCATATATATATTTTTCAACGTGTTCTAGCAAAATTTGTAATTGAGAATTATTTTCTCCAATTATTTCTATATAATTTCCTTCTCTTTCTTCTCCATAAAACCATTTTATAGAATTTGTTGAAACATAATTTTCTACTGTAGACGTATCTAAATAAATTGTATCTCCCTGTTCTTTATTACCTATAATAACAGGTTTTGCAAGACCTGGAATGTTGATAGAATCTGAAAAAGAATGAATAACTCCTTTTCCATCAGTATAGCTAACAATTGCTTTTATAGTAGAATTATTATAAATTTTATCTACTGTGTATACAACGGTTTCATCTCCTTTTATCGTACCACTCTCAATCTCTACATCAGGTAACGGTACTGTACTTCCATTCGTGAATTCTGTTCTATTAATAGAGTTTAAAGAATAATTAAAATCCCATCCAGAAACCTCTGATTCATAGTATGGGGTATTTATGTCGCTTATATTATTTAAACTCATAGTAAGAGGCAAGCCAACCCCAATAATGCTACCAGTTATTGAAATATTTCCTTGTGGTAAAGAATTTACTATCTCAACTGAAGTTTGGGCTTGCTTGTAAACACCGTCAAGAAGTTCATCGGGGTATCTTATAAATAATTCAATTTCTTTTCCGTAATAGGAATCTTCTACTAAAAATTGTGTATTTTCATTTCCCCATGAAGTTAAGAACACATTTTCTGATTTCCACCTATATTCAATGTTTTCAGTTATCGGTTTTCCTATTGCAGCAGATTTTGTTTCTCCATTACTACCGGTATAAAATCTTTTTGTTGTTATGTCCGTATCATATAAAGATGAAATGTCTGCAAATAAAGTTCCGCTTACTTCATTTGTTCCCGTAATTTGTAATCCCGTTGGAGAAGAACTAACTATGCCTATAGAATCACTTTCTATTGTTTGCTCATATCCCCTTTCATCAACATAGGTATATTTAGAAGTTATTTGTTTTCCATAGTCATCTAATCTAACTAAATATTTAGGGTAATCAATTTCACTTGAAAGTACGCGTTTGTTTACTAGGGAATCAGGAATTTCTATACCATTTCTATACCACCTTACTGTTGCTGCGCCGACGTGCCCATCTGTAGTTCCTCCAGTGCCGGCTGGCACATAATCATATTCTTGAAATGCTATAATTCCTGTTATAGTTTTTCCAACATTAGGCTCTCCTTCTAAAGTATAAGAAACATCTGTTGGCTCTTGATTAACAGTTCTGATACTCGCATTAGATGCTACTGACGTTATGCTTCCAAATGTGTCTACAATATCTACAACAAACCTTAGACGCTTACCCTGATCTTCATTTTGTATTTGATAAGATGTGCTATCACTATTCTCTATATCGAACCATTCTAGTTTAAAATCACTATTTATCACACGAGGTATGACGTTACTTCTCTGCCATCTCTTATTTCCTATAAATTGTATTCCGTTTCTATCTCTAAAATTTTCATAAGTAGCATAAACGTAATTTCCAACTCTATAACTTTCAGCAGAAATACTAATTTCACCAGTGGCTGGCGTGTTTTTTATAAACACAGGAGGAGAGTTTTTTTGTACAGCATCTCCAGCATTGTTTATATATGCTACGGATACAGTTAGATTTTTGCCAACATCTTGTCCTTTTACGATGTAAAAAGCACCATCGCCACCAGAAGTGATAGGAGAATTTTGATATAAACCATCTACAAGTTCTTCCCTGTACCATTGATAGCTATAACTAAAATCAGAATCTCTATCTGTTATGTCTATGAGATTAACAGTCAAAAGTCTGTTCTGTTCAAAAAGTCCTTCTATGTGTGGAAGACCAGAAACTATTTTAGCATTGGCGTTTCCAGCAGTTGTTTGCAAAGTAAATATATCAACACATAAATCTTGAAATTGTAAATTTGTTTGAGTGTAATTTTCAATAGTTTTAAATGCTACTATAGGAGCAGTAGATTCTATTCCTATACTTGGTATTAAAATAAATTGTCCACCATAAGTCAAATTAGAAATAGTATCCAATAACATCTCTTGAGTTATAGCACTAGAAGGCGTTAAATTCATTGCAACTTCAATGTGAATTGCTCCATTAAGAGTTATTGGAGTGGAAGTAATAATAGAAGACTGATTAGGAGTTGAACCATTACTTAGATTACATCTCATAACTAATCTTACGGGAGTACCATAAACAGATGGATGCTGTTCTATTCTTAATAAACCACCAACTGGATCTAAAGCGGTAGTTCCATCTGCTGATGCTACTGCTGCCACTATAGGTACATCTATAAATCCCGCATCAACAGGCTCAGAAGTAAATGGAGTAGGTTTAATTGACCTACTACCATCTGCTCCACCTTCATCATATTCTAAAACTTCTCCATCATAAGGAGAAGGTGCCTCGAATGCTAGAGAAATTCCGCCCTGGGATAATCTTGACTGTTCTTCTCTCGCTCTTCTTTCTTCTTCTGTAAACTCGTACCAAAAATACGTTTCTCTCATTTTTAGAACCTACCGCAATACTTTACGATAAATAGTCATAAAGGGTATAAAATTCTTATTTTATTTTATTTTTTTTGTTTTTTACTTTTTTCTTTTTTATTTCTACTTTTTACTACAAATAGACCACTAGAACTTAAATGTTTTATTTTTAATTCTGCTGGCGGGTTGTCTGAATTTTCTAATTCTAGGCGAAATTGTTCTGCTTCTTGATAATTTTTAAACTTTGCTTCATTCTTCCAAGGTCTACCTTGCACTTCTTTTTTTTCTTCATTTTCCATCTTTATTTCTCCCATAATCATCTTCGTATCTTACTATATCGTCTTCTCCAAAATAATCACCTGTTTGTATCTCAATAAATTTTAAAATTTCTTTTTCTGCATTTTCTACCCTATGCTTTGCTTCTTTTGGAATTTCTATACTATCTCCTGGAAATAGTATCATTCTTTTATCGTTCAAAGTTATTGTAGCAACACCACAAATCACTGTCCATCTTTCGTTTCGTTTATAGTGAGACTGGTAGCTCAATCTTTGTTCTGGATTTACAATTATTTCTTTTACTTTGCAGTGTTCATTTTCTAATAAATTAGTAAATTGACCCCAAGGTCTTTCTTCTGTATATAACATTTTACCACCCTTCTGGAATCTTCCCTGTTAAACAAAAAATTGTATTTGTACTCCAAGGCATTGACCACAATCTTTTTTCACCATCATATCCTTCTTCATCGCTCCAATATGGAGCTTGTCCTGGTACTATACTATGTAATCCACTTTGCCATGGTCCAATAATAAAAGTATGACTGGCAACTCTGCAATTTAATGATGCAGAGATCATACTAGCAAATAACTTTCCCTCCTTTCCTGCAAAAACATTACAAGATCTAAACCACACAAGGGAGTCTTTTGTCAAGCGCTTTTTTAAAGAATCTAAATGTTGTTTATGTTCGCTTGAGGCTAAAAGACTTCTTGCTGATAGATATTCCTCATTTATCCAAACTCTCCCAGGAGATCCGTGACCCCAAAACTGAAGAGAATTAATTTTTTTATCTGGTTCTACAGAATTAATCCATTTTAATGCATCAATCCAAGATTCAAACCCAGAGTGATGTTCTACACTACGAAATAATTTATAAAATTTTCCACCTGTAATCCAAGAAAATCTTAATTCTTTACCAGCCCAGTCACTGGAGTCGTAGAACATCATATCTAATTTATCATCATTCAATAGTTTCATTTTTTTCTTCAAAATACTCCTTTACATCATATTTTTTAAGATAATCATTAAATGTAGAAATACTGATCCCTAAAAAAGTTGCTGCTTCTGCTTTTGTTCTAGCAGCTGAGAGAGCGAACTTTAAGCAAGCATCTCTACAAATATCTCTTAAAGAGTTCCAGATAGGAATTCCAAAAACACTTCCTCCTGAACTTTTAGCTGAGATTTCTAATTTTATTGCTATGAGATCTTCTAAAGATAAAGAATTTATTTGTTCTAGTAATTTTTCATTTATTTTTTCTTCATTTAAAAATTTATTTATTACTGAATAATTTTTCTTTTTACCATAGATCTTTTTCTTTTTTTTAAAAGTCATTTTTAATTTTGTTCTTTATAAAGACCAAGTATACCATAACCAGCTATATCTTTCCAAGGTTCTTCATTAAAAGCTGATTTATCTGTAGCTATTCTAAATAATTTATCTAAAATTCTTGTTGTTAATAACAGATCTGTATATTGATCTGGTTCAATTCCATTTGGATATAAGATTTTTAGTACTTCACTGCTTTTAGAAAAAGCTGAACCATAAGCTTTATTCTTTTCTTCTAATAAAGATCCTAGATCTAAACTAATTTCTTTTAAATTTTTCATTTAGTTATCTTTCTTATTAATTTAATTATTTATTTTAAATTAACCAGTATAAAGATCACTTTAACAGAAAAA
>Ga0129342_1000544_pt1 | contig 16218 bp, 33 predicted proteins | sample CPBDNA_5_FD_94426 | JGI IMG/M metagenome (GOLD analysis project Ga0129342, IMG submission 94426) | Freshwater to marine salinity gradient microbial communities from Chesapeake Bay, USA - CPBay_Sum_15_0.2_DNA | ecosystem: Environmental > Aquatic > Marine > Coastal | place: USA: Chesapeake Bay...
CAATGAAAAATCAAAATTATTTTTTAACTAAATATTTAATTCTTATGAAAAATTTTATTACAGTATTGTTTTTATCGATGTTTATGTTTTCAATAAACGCACAAGATTCGTTGTCCTGCTGTAAGGGACCTTCTCCGTTGGACTTTTCAATTACAGCTGGTTTCAGTGATTTTGGAGAGGGAGCTGATGTTGGAAACTTTGATGCTGGAATCATGGTTAACGGTCTAGCGCCATTTCCAATACAAGCAGGATTCATTTTTGACATTGATGACAACAATGTGCTTGATTATGGATTGAAATTTGGCATTGGTTACGAAGCAAGTGAACAATATACATTTTTCGGAAACGTCGTATACCTGAATTTCCCTGGAGATGATGATTGGTCTTACGGTATCGATGTGTATCGAGCACTCAGCGAAAACTTCTCTTTATCTGTAGGTGTAGAAACATCGAGAGGAGTTCGTGCAGGAATTGCTTATACATTTTAGAGTCTAAACTTTCGGTCAGGTAACCGGAGAATTTTAAGGGCAACAGAAATGCTGCCCTTTTTTTATCTTTTTATTTGGAATTCTCATATATTTTTCGTATATTTAGTAATACATTTGTTACAAAATAATAATTAACTAAAAAAATATGTATTTAAGATGACAAAATTTGTACAAAACTTATTGTTTGCAGGAGCAATAATTAACACACTGGTATTTGTGCTTACCGCAATTTTAGTGATAATTTCTAACGAATTTGCAACTATGGTGGCACAAGATGCGTTCTTATTTCCATTAATACTAATGCCATTAATTACAGCATCTTTTTTACTTTTTATTGCAATTAATGGAAAGCTTGAAAATTCAGAAGAATGATTGAAATGATATTTACTGTAATTATGATGACAGTTTGGCATATATATTTGCTAGGTGTCGTATTTTTTACTGTGCTCAATGGATTAGTTTCCTTGAATGGTGATGGAAAAGAACGATTCAAAGCAGCAGGAGTTACAGGTTTTAAATTAGTAGGAGTGATTTTAATATTAGGTGTTCTATGGCCAGTATATTTTAGAGGTTTTGATGAATCACATAAAATAAAATAACTATATGCAGAAGAAAACGGTTTTCGTTGATATGGACGGTGTGCTATGCGACTTTTGGGCAAATGTACAAGCATTCTTGTCATCTGATACATTGACTAAAGAAGAGCGTGAATATTACACGGAAAACCCGGATATGATACGGGGGGCATTCAGAAACCCTCTTCCTATCGATTACGCTATCGACGCAATTACAAAGTTGCATAATTCCGGTATGTATGAGTTGGTTGTAGCAACGACAGCACCATGGGATGCTCCAGAAAGCGCCACCGACAAGATGTTTTGGATACAAAAATATTTCCCAAAAATATTTCACAAAAATATGATAATTACACATAGAAAGGATTTATTGATGGGTGATTATTTAATAGATGATCGAACTGCAAACGGGGCAGGAGAATTTAAAGGTAAACTTATACAGTTTGGACAACCAGAATTTCCGGATTGGAATTCAGTAGTGCAATATTTGATACATAATCAACCCACAGATGGATTCGATTATACAGAAGAAGATGAAAACAGGATGAATATTATAGGCCAAAATGGAAATGATGGCCTGCATTACAGCCCGGGCATTGCTTTTCTAGAATCATTAGAAGATGAAAATACAAACGAAACAACATGACAAATTTAAACTTTCACTGCAGTGCTTGTGACCTTGATTTTTTTGTACATAAATACAGGTCTCAGACGTCTAAGGATCAATCCGGGAAAATTTTCATGAAATATTTGGATGCATATAATAAAAACATCGTGTGCCCACAATGCAGCTCATCTAATATTGATAAGAGAGGAGAAATACAGCATTTTACAGCAAAAACCGATTCGCAGAATCTGTAACAGTAGAAAAAGCTGTATTTTAACAAAATTTTAACACTTTTTCTTTGGAAGTCTGGTTGAAATGCCCTATATTAGTAAAGTAAGAGAAAGAGAGGGAAGAGAAATTGATTAACTAAAAAAACACAAAACTAATTTTATGAAATTTTATTTAAACACTGAAAATGTTGAGTTTGCGAAACTACTCAAAAGCCATGAAGATAATTTTATAGGCCTTACCGATCCAGAAGTAGTTACAGCATCAAAGCACCCAACTGATCCGAACCGTATACTTTGGAATGTTGATGGAAAAGAATATGTATTGAGAAAGTTCATGTTTGATTCTGCAAAGAAAGAAAACAAATTGATTTGTTTCGACACAACAAAGACCAGGTTGAAAAAAGTTAACGAGATAGAAACGGAAACATCAAACACTGCAGATAGCATTGATTTTGACCCGGATAGTATTTCAATTACTACAACTAAATTAAAGGACATTGAATTCGATCCTAGGTTGTTTGAACCAATTGTTACTGGAACATATTTTGATAGTTTTGTATCATATAAAGGTGGTATTATGCCTGGCACTAATATTTTAGTAACAGGTGATCCTGGGGTTGGTAAGTCATCAAACTTAATGGACATTTTAGTTAATGCCAAAGAATCTAATCCAGATGTCAGGGTATTATATGTTTCAGCAGAAATGGACAGGATTGATGTTAAAGAATTTACACAATATTACGCAGGACTTGAAGATATCGACTTCTTGTATTTGGGTGATTATGTATCAGATCCAGATATTTCTGTTAAGGCGTACCAAGCACTAATGGCCGTCTTGCATAAGGGATGGGATCTTGTTGTGCTTGATTCACTTGCAGAAGTTCAAGGAATGTGTGCAGATGATTTGGGATTAACTGGTAAGAAAGCAGAAAAATGGTTGCTTGATTTGTTGAGAAAGCAAAATTTAGGACACAATAAGGCAAACAGATATACATCGTTTCTTAGCATTCAACAGAAAACCAAAGGTGGTACATATGTTGGATCAAAGAGATTGGAACACATGACTACGGCATTTTTGAATCTTGGTTGGTCAAAAACAGAGACAGGTAAGAGATATATGGAATTCCATAAAAATAGAAAGGGGAAGGAGAAAGTGAAACTATACTATGGTTTCAAAAAAGATGGTGGGATTGCTTACGATTCGGAAAGACACGTTTCAGAAATGGAAATTTTAGAACGAGCAAGTAGAACAGATTCTGATGAGTTGAAGTTTGGTCAAATGAATATTAATGAGTTTGAAAAGATGTTCAGTTTAGCAGAAAACGATATGTAAGATATATATTTTGAAGTTTTTTAGTTATCAATTGAACGGTGGGGCAAGTACAAAGGTATTTGTTCCACTTTTGTAGATAAGAAAATCGGAGTATTTTATATAATGAAAAGATTAAGATTTAATTTAGGTCGGGGGCCTTGGTATAAAATGTGGCAAATCAAATATGATGATAGCGACAGGGTGGATTATTATAATCCGGATATATTCACGTTTATTATTAAAAATGGTACGCTAAATAATAAAAGGAAAGTTGCAGAAAAAATATACAATGGCGCCAATAAAACCGTCTGTGCGTTTATTTCATTCAATGAAGGTGACTTTGGTGAACTGGATTCGATTAATCTTGCGGAATGCACTCGGATATATTATAATCCTAGAATATGCCCACATTGGACCGATAGCAAAAATAAAATAAACTTGGACGGATATACAGGAGATATTGTTATTAATGGAAAAGATTTATACATCATCCAAAATTAAATGTAGAAAAAAAATATATCTGAGTCAACTATTTATATTAAACCAGTTTTATATTAATGCAACAAATTACATATAATCCATATCATTACAAATCGATGAAAAACAATACGAAAATTCTGTTGTATTTGCCAAAAACAAGTAACAGATCTATTTTTAAGAAATTAATGCACGTCTTAGAGGAGGATATAACAACTGCAATTAAAGAATCCCGCGAGCTCGTGCCAACGGAAGCAGATATACCTGTATTGATATATTATGATACAATCGGTACCGAACTGAATCGGGGGATATCACTGGATGTATCTGATTATATAGCAAGATCAGAAGAACTTGAGCAAGTACATATAGGTCACGACCGCTTGGAGATTGTTCTTGAAAGTTATGGTAGCCAAATTGCGTATTTTGATTATATTATAGTTTGTCAAAATACAAATGAAAAAGATCGGGCGGTGAATACCATTCAAACATTGGCGTCGTTGTATCGAATTCCATGCAATACTATACAATATTCAGCATCAACAGAAGAAGAAAACAACAAAGATGCACATTCATTAACAATATAAAAAACAATTAAGATTATGGCACTTTTAAGATTAGCACACAGCATAGCAAATGATCCAAATTCAATAAAAGCTATATATCGAGCTTTCCAAGATGTAGAGCAACTCAACGAATCCTATCATACAGGACCGTATCGATATTTTAGAGTCAAAGGACAAGGGTCGCCAGAAAATGATCGTGTGATAGAAGCGGAATTTGTTTCTGATATTAATGGCGTTACAAGAATTAAAAGCTGGCAAGAAGCTAAAATACAATGAAAATTCCAATTTTCGTAGTTCATAAGAAATCTCCCAGAAAAAATGCGAAATTATTCCTAAGTCGTTTTGATAATATACTTGTAGATGATATATTAAATCCACTAAAGCGTAAGCCACTAATACCAGCGACTGATGAAATTGTGAAAATAGGTGTTGGAAAAAAATTCGGTGAACGCTATATGAAAAAATATCACCAAATAACAGTCTTGATGCAATAATATGCGACTACTTATAATAGATGACAATATTGACTATTATATAGACAAATCTTGGAATTTATTATATGACATTTATACTAGAGCATATTATAGAATTTGGCATACCTATTGGAACTTTTATTATCGGTATGTATGGTAAGTTGGTTTATTCGCGCATGACACACCGGAAACAAGAGACAGATGCAATAACCAGCGATTTTGCAAGTATTCAAAGCATTTCGCAAAATTATCTAGATTCATTACATTCAATAACTGAAGAACTCGAGGGACTTAATATGCAAATATTGGATCTAAGAGCTCGTCTGAACGCTGCACTGCTTGAAATCGGCGTAAAAGATACAGAAATTAAGCGACTGCAGGAGGAATTAGATAAAGCGTTATCGCAGTTATCAGATTTGCAAGCTATTTTACAAAAACAAAATTCATAAAAAATATAAAAGTTTCTGCTATGGATACAAAAACGACTTTCATTAAAAAAAAGGATACCGGACAAGAGATACAAGCAGTAATTTCGAATTTGCATAAAAAAATTGAGTCACTGAAAAAGAGCTGTACGGTTGCAGAGTGCCAGAACGGTATCGATCGAGCAATAAAAGTTACAGACAATACTGCCGTTATTCGTTACGATCAAGATTTCATTGAAAATATGCCACTATTAAAGGAAATCACTGTAGACGACGCTATCTTTACACGAATTCCAACATTCACTGAAAACGCTTGGTGCGTTTATGTAAAAATACCACCAGGTGGTAAGATTGCAAAGCATATTGTGCCAGGAACTATAAAACATATGTCAATATTAAATGGCGTATTTTATGTAGATGACGATAGTAATAATACAGCAGCGAATGCTGGGCAAATGATTATCATTGACGGAGATTCGCCTCATGTAATGAGAGCTGGTGCAGAGCAAGTTGATTTGATTTCTGTTATAGTTTTAAAAAAATAAACAAATACTAAAAATGAATATTGAAGAAATATTACAAGAGGCGTCAGCAATCGGTATGCGCCTGGAGGTTATAGCATTGGCAAGAAACATTGCATACAAGATCGGTAAAGAACATCCGGAACCAGAACACTATAATTTAGCATATCTCACTATATACTCAGAATACACACGACGAAAATAAGCTGATTTTAGCAAAATTTTAACACTTTTTCTTTGGAAGTCTCACTGAAATTCCCTATATTAGTAAAGTAAGAGAAAGAGAGGGAAGAGATATTGATTAACTAAAACATTTAAAATGAAGACGATATACAGACTAACTTGTTTTGACAAAGAAGCCGATTTTTACAATGCCCAGGAGTTTTACTCTAATAAAAAAGCAGCCACAGAAAGCTATAAAAGATTGGTAGCATTGCAAATAAAAAAATGCGCTTCTTATAACCAAGGGGTGCGGGATCAGACAACTGGCGAATACGGTGAGAAATGTGTGGTTGGTGGCCGTTACATCGTTTGTCTGCAAGATTTTAGCGTATGGAAGAACCCTTCAACGTTTTTCTAAGAAAATGAAAATGAACGGAAAAAATTAGATAATGAGTTACCTAATAGCAAATTTACCACCGATACAATGTTATGTAAGAAAGGAATATCTTTATGATTTTGAAAAAGGTCATGGTGAATATGAACCTTGTTATTGGATAAGTGTAAAGTCAATTAAAGGTAAGGCTCTTTACATAGAGTCACTACTGACAAATTATGGAGCTGCTTATGATAAGTTGCCTCTTTCTGCATATGTTTGGAAAACTGATATTAAAGAAGATGAGCAGTTACCTTTAGATTTTTTAGAGATATGGGATGCTTTTTCATATAATATTACTGTTTTGGAAAAGAGCACTCTTTCTGGGTTAAATTGCAAGGTTTATATGAAGGATCGTAAAATGTATAATGGCGCTTATATGTTTACTATTGATAGTTGCCACAGTGACCCTAATGAGCTCAATGTTTCTTTATCTCAAACACCAAATGAACATAAAAGTTTTAATGTAATAAAATTAGATAATGGTCAATTTGCAGCACAACCAAATAACCGAGTTCTTTTTTATGATCAATCATTAACTCCTTCAGGAATTAAGATTCCTGATTTCAAGGTATCAACTCATGAATTCTTTTGTGAAGATGGCTCAAAATGGTCAGCAGGAGATAGCGATGACTTCTTCTATGAAATAAAGGAAAAGAATTGATAATCGATTTTAACAAAATTTTAACATTTTAGATTTGGAAGTCTCACTGAAATGACCTATATTGTATACGTAAGAGAAAGGGGAGAAGGATAACTAAACAATAAAAATTATGATAAAAACAATATTTGCATTTATTTTTACAGTATCGTTTGGTACAATTTTATTTGCTCAAAGCGATGATCCATGGGCACAACAAAGGGCGTACCTAGAAAACAAAGCAAAAATTTATAAGCTAAAAGCAGAAAAGGAAACTACTGCCGATAAAATTATTGACACAAATACGGGCACATCTGTTTTAAACCCACCATCAGGAAACAATGGTTATAATCCGTGTCCTGGAGATATGAACCCACCAGCGTTTGACTATAATGATCCGTGGTATCAGTTAAAACTAAAGGGAGGTGGTAGACGCCAGGGAAATGCTATTGCAGATATTTTTAAAAACCCAATAACACAGCAAATCGTAACAGGGCCGATAACACAACAAATAACATCGCAACCACAAAAACAACAGATACTCGGTGAAATTTTTGGAGAACTGTTACGACAAATAAATCAACCGAATCGACCGTAAAGGGCAATCGAATAACCGATAAAATCGTAAAACACACACACACAAAATGACTAATTACAATAAAAAAGTAACTATGACTATAGAAGACAAGCGGCAATTAGAATCAATGTTATCAATGATGGAATCACTTTATTGCTATGAGCAATTAACACCAGATAGCAGATATCTACAAGAGTATAGAGAATACTTTACAGAACAGGTCTTTGAACTTATATACCGAACTGAACAAACTAGACTAAAAGAAAACTATACGATAAAACACAACGTATATACCGACAGTGAGGGATGCACGTACAACAGTTTAGAGCCCCAAACGAACTAGACCGATAAAGCAACGATTACTAAGACTACTGAAGATTATCGCTGTATTGAAGTTAGTCACTGAAACGATAACATAGTGTGACAGTGATAGACGATCCGGCAGAATGGTATTACGTATATACACCTTCCTCGTTTTTTCTTCCAGCCAGGACAAAATGTGAAAGAATGTAGAGAAAAAAACCGCTATCAATTTGGAATTCTCGCAAAAAAGCTGTATATTAAAAAGAAAACGGGTTGGCGGACAGGGCGCTGCACCGACCGAGACCACCTATCTAATCGTGCCCTGTGGCCGGGTAACCATAAATGGGCATGTGTGGCAGCATCTCCACCAGGTCCAGCCAGGAGCCTGTAAGCGGGTTTCACCTTTCGAAGGTAAGGCGATAGCCTGACTGATCGGTGTAAAAAGTACGGCTATAGCCTGACCCGGTGCTTGAAAGCGGTGAATGGGTCGGTTAATCGGACTAGATTCGGGTAAATTCCCTTGAAACTGCAGCAACCTGACCGTGAAAAAGACCGGACCAGGAGTCTGTGAGACGGTTTTCGTAATTGGGCATTGCCCGGCAGAAGGAAAAAAACCACTGTTCACACTGATTTCAGTCCAATCTGATTTGGAATTCTGCCAAAAATTCCCTATATTACTGTAATGATAAGACATATTGGTTATGCGTGTAAGTGCTTTGGTTTAAAAAAGACCACTATGCGATCTATACGAAAAGGTACATTTGAAGCGGGTGGGGAAGCGGTCATTGCTGAAGTGATCTTACACAATCTTCAGATTTTACAAAAGACGTTAGAATGGAATCTCGATAACGACATACGGGCATTTAGAATAGGTTCAGAGTTATTCCCTTGGATGGGGCATTACAGCGTCGAAAAACTTGAACGATTCAAGGAGATCGAATATGAATGTGCATATACAGGTGAATTTGCCCGCGAAAACGGTATTCGATTATCATTCCACCCAGGGCCATTTAATGTATTGTGTTCACCGGATCCAGCGGTAGTTGCGAAAACAACCAAAGAACTGGAAGCACACAGTGAAATATTTGATTTGATGGGATACACGCCTTCGTTCGATACCAAAATAAATATTCACGTGGGTGGTGCGTATGGCGATAAAGAGGGCGCCTTAGAAACGTGGACACAAAATTATCGTCGATTATCAGCCAGTTTACGTAAAAGATTGGTAATAGAGAACGATGATAAACGGTCAATGTATTCAGTTAAGGATTTATATGGCCTACACGAACTATGTGATGGCGAGTTGCCAATAACATTTGACTATTTCCACCACAGTTTACATCCAGACGGATTATCGGAAGAAGCGGCACTTGGTGTTGCGGTGTCAACATGGCCAACTGATGTGGTACCTGTAACGCATTACTCAGAGTCTCGACGATTGGAATACCAGAGTATTATAGAGCAGATATTCCAAAACAATTTTATGAACCTACAAGAGGATTTGCATAAATGGCCAACATTGCAGTTGTATTACGATCAGTGGAGTATGATAAAAGAAAATGCACACAGTGATTATGTAAACCGTTTACCAGAAACGTATGGTCACCAAATCGATGTAATGTTAGAAGCAAAGGCAAAAGATCGAGCACTATTAGCAGTACGAGAAGGAGTGGAATCAATAGAAGAAGGTAGGAGAACATTTACTGAAGTTATTTAACAAAATTTTAACATTTTAGATTTGGATCTTCCACCTAAATTCCCTATATTGTATACGTAAGAGAAAGAGAGGGAAGGATAACTAAAAAACTGAAATTAAGGTTATGATAAATAAGCAATTAAGAGAATTTAGTAACGAAGTAAAAAGAGGATTTGTAGAGGCCTTAGGTGATAAGAGTTCTTTCTCTTCTCCTCAAACTAAAAAACGGAAACGATGAATAGATCACAAGCACTAAAATTATTGAAGGGATTGTCCTCAAAGGATTATGACATTCAGGTAAAGATTTACCAGAAAACTGATAATGGCCAGTACAATTGGTTATTTAACTTTGAAGGTGGGGGATTCAATAATGTGTGGGCAACGACACGAAAGAACGCAATAGCAATTGCAGAAGCTAAGTTTGATTCTCGTATAGACCGGTCATCATTTAGAAAATGTACGGCCGATGAATACGATGCCCAGAACAGGGCAGGTTGGATGATGTCGATGTAAAGGTGTTGATTTTAACAAAATTTTAACATTTCGGATTTGGAAGTCTGGTCTAAATGCCTTATATTAGTAAAGTAAGAAAAGGATAACATAGCTTAAAAAATTAAAATGAATATGCAAATTAATAGAGAATTTATTACCAGCGGACCAATTGTTAATTATGAAACTTGTGAGTACGAGACTTCCATGGAATGGGAATGGCTCAAGAATAATATTGGTCTTGTAGTGAATGATAATTGTGTGCCAAGTACAAAGGTTAAAATTATTAATGTAGATTGGAATGGTAGAGTGCTGATGGAGATTCTAGAGACAGGTAAAACATATGTGGCTAATGTTGCTTATGCTTTTACATTAGCTAATGGCCGATAATAAAAGATAAATAAAATTTTAACACTATATGACAGTTGAACAACAATTAATAGAAGCAAGAAAAACGGTATCAGCATTACCTGTGCCTGCAAACTCACTAAAGATTATTTCTCGATCCAGCATGGAAGTATCTGGTAAAAGAGTAAAAATTACAAAGGAAGCCTTTAAAGACATACTTTCTTTTGCTGGCCTAGCTAATCGAACAGTTGAACATATTAATCGCTCTTTGGTAGACGGGGGTGGTTTTGCACTGGTTAAACAACTTATGAAAGCTATTGGCAGTAAACGAGGAGAAAAGGTCGTATTGTATATCGATGAATCCAACCTTACTGTTGAAAGAGTGGTACCAGAAAGCCAAGCAGCAGCTGGAGAATCAGGACATTCAATATCAGCTACAGCGCTGGGTGACTTGGTTGGTGACGTTATCGAAAAAAACAATGGCCTGGTTAGATTAACTAATACGTCAGTAAGCCATGGCGGTACAAAAGCCCAATTTAATCTCGTTGTTGATAATCCAACCAGCATAGGAATGAAGGGCGAAGATATTAGTTTTGGAAAAACATTTACTTGGGATGCATTTAATGTAACCAAAGTTGAAGACTTTATTAATCGACTGGTTTGTGAAAACGGTATGACTGCCTTAGTAGGTACTAAAACATCATATATGTCGGCAGGAACAGACCCAGCAGAATGGTACCAAGAACTGTATCGAGATCTGTTTGTACCACAACAAGAAAAAATTGAACGATATGCAGAAAGGGTAGCAGTAGCTAAAAAAACTGCCTTAAGCGCCCTAGAATACGGTCGAATAAAACATTTGTTACAAACTACCTTTCCAGAAGACGACGCCAGAATTACACGTTATTTAGGCAATGAAGATTGGAAATTACAATACGCAAAAGCAGGAACAGTATTAGAATCACTTACTGTACCACAACTAAGAAATTGCCCAACTTCAGTTAATGCATGGCAAGCCATAAACTGTATGACCGATATGGCCAGTCACACGTATGCAAGCCGTACTACACCAGCAAGGAAACACGCAGTACAAAAGGAAGCTGGGCGACTGTTAGGTAGCGAATGGGATAGCCACTCATGGGTATTAAACACACCAAAGATACCAGTACTAGAATACGAAGAGGTTGCCGTAGCAGCCCGTTAAACCACCAAGCAAGGTAGGTTACCGCACCACACCGAATAAACAGGGTAGGTACCGTACTCGACAAGATAAACAGGGTAGGTACCGCCCACTACCAGATAACAGGGGTAGGGTATGGTATTTCGCGTCACCATAGGGGTACGGGGGAAAAGATGGGGTCGTAATACCTCTCTTCATTGCGGAGATGATTTTTTTTCTTGTATGTCCTCTCTCGATTGCGGAGACAATTTTTTTTTCTTGTATAACCTTTTTTCGGGTGTACGATTTGGAATTCTCGAAAAAATTCTCTATATTAGTAAACGAAAAGATATCGATCACCGAAAAAGCAGAAACAATGACCGCGACAAAAGCCGGATTTTCAGAAATCCTAACAGTGATACTTGCACTTATTCTAGCCGTACCAGTATTGTGGATAGTGGCTGGCGCATCGGTTCAGGACGACGCAATAAAAACACCGTATCGACCTGTTACCGACTTTGACTTAACGGTTTATCAAGGGAAAACGGTATTATCGGTAACGTACTGTGATACGGCGGACCAGCTAATCCGATTCCGATTCACTGACGGTACGGAGATAACTGTGAATTCGGGAAAATTCACACCAACGGTAAAATAATCTATAATCAATATGGCAAACAATTTAAAAAGTATGATCAAGGTAATTGCTAATAACAAAGCAATTGCTGAACTAGACCGCAGGCTAGAGTTGGCTCGCGGCGACCATTCAATTGCAGCATTCGCCGAGGCATTCTACGACCGTGTCGAATCAAGTCAGAATGGTGGTGTAATAAATTCATGGTCTTTGGACAGTTTAGGTTCTAAATGGACTTATCTTTCTGACGACTGGGGTGGCGGTGAATTTGTTACAGAATCTGCATGGTATCCACCAACGGAATTCTTTTTCCACTTATATCGTTTAATGTGCAGCATCGATCCTGAAGTGTGGATTGAAGTTCAATATGAAGATGAAGCATATAATCCGATCGGTGCTTTTGTTTTGAAAAAAGACTCTACCGGTACGGCTGTTTACTTCCACAAAGAAGACTGTAGCATGGAGGACCCGACCCTTGATATGGATTGGGAAGACGAACAGTACGACCAAACTCAAATGGAGTTTATGGAATCAGTTGGTGAAAGACAACAAGAGATGTTAGCATTTTGTCACCAAATGATTGACACCGGCAACGGAGAGATTGTTCCTGCAAAAAAAGACAACTAAAACGGGGGTTAAACTTGGTGGACTAAAACGGGGAAGGGGGAGGGGGTTAAACTTGGTGGGTAGGGGTGCGAGTCCTCCGGACTCCTCAGACCTTTCAGGTCTCAATGAGTTGTTGTTTTATTGTGATTATTGTAGTAAGATTTTAACAAAATTTTAACATTTTAGATTTGGATCTTCCGTCTAAATGCCCTATATTAGTAAAGTAAGAGAAAGAGAGGGAAGGATAACTAAAAAACGGAAATTATGGATATGATAAAAACAATTAAGAAGGACTTAGCATCTTTTAAAGACCAATTGGCTAAACTAGACCAAAGCTGGTACCTTACACAGGAAAGCGTTTTTACTCACTCAACAACGGTGGAAAAGATCTCTACGGCCAGAACCGTTGCGCACCTCGAAACTATTCTTGGTGAATGGAAATCTGGTAAAATTGACGAACACGATATCAAAGCGCTCGGCGATTACTGGGTAAGGCGATTCCTAGACGAGAAACTGAGAGTCCGCTTTGACGTAAGCCCAGGTAGTACCATGGACAGTCAAATGCGGATACAATATGCCACAAACCTTATGAAGACCTTTTACCCGTTTGCATCAGACGGTGTTAAGGCTGCTATTAAAGAACTTGAAATTTCGTTTTAATATGAACTCAACAGCAACTTCACCGGATAACCTAATAAAAGGATTAGAATACGATGTTCTAGAGCGAGGAACGAATGTATGGCAATGGGGAATGAAGTATATCGGTTACGATAAGAATCAAGGTTGGTATGTTTTTGTATGTACGAATTACTTTCAGGATTATTTCCTTTATGTAGAAGAGAAATTTATTTTAACTGATGTACGAAAAAGTTCACTCTAGATTTTTTATTCCCAACAATTTTTATTATACTTAAATATAACAATTAAAAACGGAAGGTATGAAAGATATCACTGAAACACAAATTAGAACTCTACAAACTCTCAGAGATAGCCTTTACAAAGGGCAATTGGAAATAGCCGATAGATTTAAAGGGCAAGCCAAAGAAACCACTGATGACTTTGACAGAATAACTTGCTTAGGGCAAGAAAACGGAGCCCTCGAAGTATGTAACTATACATACGATATGATTAGCGAGACGATCGCTCTTCTTGAAACAGAAACTAATTCACTGTAACCGTATAAAAACGGAAGGTATGAGTAATAAAGAATACGAAGAAATTGAATCTATCATTCTGTCAAAGGAAGTGCCTCACTTTGATTGGTTAAGATGCAAAGGTACTACTCCAAGTGTGTATCATGCAATAGTTGAAATAGCTAAAGAATATGCCGAACAACAACTTGCAGCCAAAGACAGGGAAATAGAGGAATTTAGGAAATCAACAAATAATCTTTTAAAACGATTGCGAGATGGGCTTGAATATGATGGAGAAGATGAACTTATTGATGCAATGTATGAGATAGAAGAAATTTTAAACGAAGACTATGAATAAAGAGAAAGAATACCCCAACGCAAAAAAACATCAAATTGTGTCGTTCATTAAATCAGGAATTCGTATATTAGGATATGTACTTATTCCTTTTAATTTGTTCTGGGCTGCAAGCGTGCTTGTAGTATCCGAGTTAGTAGGTATAATTGAGGAATTGGTATAGTTTAATAAATAACAGAAACAGTATGAAATTAGCACTTATTGCACATGATGGAAAGAAAGCTGAAATGGTATCTTTCGTAATGAAGCGATTAGAATTCTTTAAAAGAAATGATGTTGATATAGTAGCAACAGGAACAACTGGAAATATGATTATTAGTGCCGGTGTAACTAAAGTAGTAAAAGTAGCAAGTGGTCCTATGGGTGGTGATGCTGAAATAGGTTCACTGGTAACTCGTGGTGAAATTGATGGGGTAGTCTTTTTCCGTGATCCCTTAGATAAGCATCCACATGATGTAGATATCAGTATGCTGATGAGATTATGTGATGTGCATGATGTACCTCTTGCCACAAATTACCGATCGGCTCACATAATGATCAAGTATTTTAAGAGCAAGTAGATGACAAAAAAGCCGGATAATATTGTATGGAATGAAGAAACACAAAAGTACCATGCAAACATTTTACCTTATGGGTCAAATGTATCGGCTCCTGCAATTAGATTGGATGATGTTGGTGCATTTAAAGAAATGGGTGTACATAAAGCACAAAAAACCTTTTCTGCTAAGTATGAAGAATTGGTTGACGAGTATAATAATCTAATTGATGAGGTAAAGTTAAATGACCTTATATACAATTCAAAGTATTCATTTGAACCGGTTATTGGAGAGACATATCATTTGTATGTTGGTAAGGATGAAAAACCTTTCTTATCATTAATTTCACCAACCGAATGGAACCGTGAATGTATCGTATCTGTTAGGTTAAACTCTGAACACAAATGGGTTTTGGTTAAAGATTCAATGAAGAAATTCTAAAAGATATTTCCGAATTTTAACAAAATTTTAACATTTTAGATTTGGATCTTTCGCCTAAATGCCCTATATTAGTAAAGTAAGAGAAAGGGAGGAAAGAGAAAGAAATTCATTAACTAAAAAACTAATAAAACACGAATTATGCTAACATTTAATCCATTAGAAATTATTTCCGATTTACCTAGAATAAAAGGATACAACGAATTTAAAAAAGCAATGAACATCGCCAACAATATAGTCTTTGATACGGCCGAAGCTGTTATCGATCAATGGGTCGGTGAATGGGAGGACGGGCAGGGATTTGGAGGTAGCGATTATACGTTTATGTTGCAAGACGTAGTAGATCGCCTTATTGAAACGACCAGGGGTTATGAAAGCGGCTGGAAAACGGGGTTTCCAAATGGTTGTTTGGAATGTTATCAAACAAATATGGAAAAAGTCGAATCATAAACTAATAAAAGCAAACTTAAAGATGTGAAGGAACTAAACAAAAGACTTGAAAAACTAAATGCTTGTTCTGAAGCAATGGGGTGGGTAGGTGATAAATCCTTAAAAAAGGCATGGAAGAATTGCAAAAGGGGTGATTGGATGCTTTGGTACTACTTTAGAGAAGTGGGATTTACTAAAGAATTAGTTAAAGCTAAAGCTGATTGCGCATCATTGGTAAAGCATTTGATGGAAGACCAACGAAGCCTTGATGCGTTACAGGCGTGTTATGATTATGTGGATGGTAATTTAAATGAAGAGGAATTAAGACAAGCTGCTTATGCTGCTTATGATGCTGCTTATGATGCTGCTGATGCTGCTGCTGCTTTTGCTGCTTATGATGCTGCTTATGATGCTGCTAATGCTTATGATGCTGCTGCTTTTGCTGCTGCTTTTGCTGCTAATGCTGCTGATGCTGCTCGAAAAGAAACCCTTAAAGAGTGTGCTGATATATGCAGAGAGGTGTTAACAGAATCACTATTTAAAAAGGTAATCAATCATCATCATTAGATGAGTAACCCAGAAGACTATTATGACCGTGAAGTAGAC
>Ga0129342_1000545_pt1 | contig 16216 bp, 13 predicted proteins | sample CPBDNA_5_FD_94426 | JGI IMG/M metagenome (GOLD analysis project Ga0129342, IMG submission 94426) | Freshwater to marine salinity gradient microbial communities from Chesapeake Bay, USA - CPBay_Sum_15_0.2_DNA | ecosystem: Environmental > Aquatic > Marine > Coastal | place: USA: Chesapeake Bay...
ATCAGTAGCTATTGTTGTTGTTTTAGTTATTCTTCTAGTTAAACGTAGAAAACGTGAAGGATTTGCTTTAATGAGCTTATCAGAAGCAAGTTGGAATACCAAGGGTGAAGATGGAGCTAAGGGAGAACAAGGAGCACAGGGACCACAGGGACTTCAAGGACCACAAGGAGAAAAAGATTCTTCTAATCCACAAGAAAAGGAAGAGTTATACTCTGATTTCAGGAAAAAATTAATAGACGAGATGGTTGATAACAAATTAATTATTAAGGAAGGCAACGAAGGAGAAGAGAAATATTTTCCAGTAGGAACAATTAATTTGAGAAATGTAATGACAAATTTAAAAGAAACTATTACTATAGGCGACTCAAAAAAAAGTTTCTTTTTGAAGATTAAGTATAATAAGCTGGCTAGTAAGTCATATGTAAAAATAACTTACTTATTTCCTATGACTGGACTACATTTCCACAGAGGAGTATCATTTAAGATGTATGTTAATGATAATAATAATGCAAAACTTATAAGTGCATCATCAGCGACATCAGGAGCTTGGGATGATGGTAAAGACAGATATATCGCGGATGATGCGCAAGTTATCGGAATTGATACAACAGATGAAGTAGGCATAAGAGAATATGGTGTTGAAATATCATTTCCTGAAGGCCCAAAATGGCACTTTAATGATAATAAAGTAACAATAAACGGAATGTACACTTACAATTCAAGTAATTATAATAATGCTGATTTTGTGGCATCATGCACTATAGAAGAAGTTACAATAGCAGATAAAAGTAATATTGGAAAAGAATTGGACTTTATTTAAAATTATTAAAATTTTGGACGGTTTTTAATAAAAAAAATATATAATCATACTAACCTCTACTTTTTTTATATTTTTATATTATAATAATGAATTACAAGAGTTTATTACTTATATTATTAATTGTTGTTCTTGTAGTAGTTTTAACTTACAACAGAAGAGAATTATTTCAGGATGATACAACTAAAAGTGAAAATGTTTTTTGTGACGGAGAAAATGATGTAAAATATGTAATTTTCTATCCATCAAGCTCTGAAAAAGTAAGAGCAAATGCTAAAGCCATCGCATGTAATGTAAAAGAGTATGATAGCAATAGTAAAATGTTTCGTTTCAAAAGAACCGAAAATTCTAGCATAGCAGTTGAAATGGGGGACGCCTATGAATTAACTCTCGTGTGTAAAATTAAAGGTTCTGGACCAGTATTCACAGGAAATAGTTGGAAAGTATCATCATCAAGTGATAAAATTATACTCCAAATAGAAACTCAAACATTTATGATTCAAAGAGAATCAGATGAAACAAAAATAGAATTATCTTATGATTCAGCCAGCAATAATCTAGTTCTATTTCGTATAGATGATGATGATTCGAAAATTATAGAACTTAACGCACAAAGTTCATTACAGTTTTCTAGATTTGATATAGGGAAGAGTGGCAATACTTATTTTGATGGTTTTATAGGAGATATAGTAGTTTTAGAGGAAAAAATAGAAAGAGGACAATTAACAACCCCAGCCTCCACAACCCCAGCCTCCACAACCCCAGCCTCTACTGTAGGTGCTACTCCACCCGAAGACAACGGAGACGCAGCATTCGATAGGTTATTAAACTTTTTACTAAAAATTGACACAGAGTCTTTTAAAAACTATAATAGAGAAATAGAGCATTTTCAAAGTAGTATGCAGAGACCCACAAACTTTAATACTATTAAAATAAAAGAAACAGACGAAAATGAATTAAAATTTTTAGAGAATATGGTAGAACAAAGTTTTGGAGAATATGAAGCTTCTGCTGGCCAGTCTAACGCAGTAAAATTATCAAAAGTATTGATTTATCTAGGACAAAAATTTATAAAGAGTGCGATATCAAAGAAAATGGCAGAATATAGCAACCTAGCAAGTGTTATAGATGTTCCTAAATTAAATTGTAGAGATACGGAAGTTTTAAAAGCCTGTTTTTATTACAACGACTCCATACCTATCCCAGTATTTAAATTTACAAACAACCCAATTGATGGTATGGTTAGTATAAAATCTAAAATAGAAAGTTTCATTTCTCAGGCATTAACTTCATCATTAGTAAAGGATTATCTCAATTCTTCACCTGAGAAGATTGCTATTTTAAATGATATCAAAGCAAAAATAAATGAAACTCTTTCACTATTAAATAATAGATATAGTGATGCGTTTTTCATTTACTTTGAGTTAGATTTTACCGTATCAGTAAATGACTATAATTTTTATCTTAGAAAAGTAAAAAATAGTGCGCCTGATGTTTATATGGGAGAAGATACACCACAAACAACCACACCTGCTTCAGGACCTACATCACCTACATCACCTACATCACCTACATCACCTACATCACCTACAACAACAGCAAGACCCAGACCAGCACCAACAACAACAGTAGGCGAATTGTATCCACCAGAAACTATTCCTAGAGTATTGAAATGCAACTTTAACGCATATGGTGAGACTGAATTAGGATGTGTTAAGACATGTTTATCAAATCAAAATATAAATAATTGTGATCCAGAAGCTTGTATTAATATTTGTGAAAAATGTGATGACAAATCATATTGTAGATGGCTTCAAGACAAAACACAATATCAAGAGAGTCAGGCTTGCCAATTTGATGCTAATGTAGATAATACCACAAGCACCGAGTTTGAATGTATTAATTTATGTAATCAAACAGGAAATGAGAATTGTTCCCAGAATGTTTGTAAGAACTTATGCCAGAGATGCTCTAATGAAGAAAATTGTCCTTGGGTAAGAGAAGAAAGAGAATTTTCTGCAGATATTCAAAACATAGATTATCCATCAGCACCTATCGTCACAGGAATACCAGGAGATAAAAAGATTACTCTTAAATGGACAGTTAATAGCACAGGAGGTTCACCTATAGAGAAATTCATATTTATGATATTTAAAACTAAGAATCATAATGAAGGAATGCGTGTAGAAGTAGCACATAACAACATAGAAAACGTTTCAGGCGAACACTATAGTCATACCATAGAAACACTAGAAAATAACGTTAATTATACTGTATCAATAGCTGCTGTTAACAAGCGTGGATTAAGTTCTATGAGTAAACCATTAGTATTAAAACCATTCATTTATGATGAGGAAGTAATTATAAATAACACACTTGATACTTCTAATATAATACAAATGGAGAGAGATAAATTGGTAGAGGAAATTATGAAAAAGATAGAAAATAAAAATTACAACAATTTAAGTAATGAAATTTCCGAAGTTTCTAGAATTGAGGAATCATTAAAAGAGTCTCGTAGTAAGAAAACTGATTTATTTTCTCAATTAAAAAAGATAGGTAGGGTTGTATTATCCGCCTAATTTTATTAATTTGTCGTGTCTTATTTTTTCTATATTATTTTTATCTATTACTTATATAAGATGATTACCAAGGTGTTATTACTAACATTAATAGCAATTGTATTTTACTTTATTTTACAGAGTATAAAGGACGGGTTTCAAAACTCAGCTTGTAATTTCAAATATACAGGAACAAATTTTGATGAATGTTTAGTTAGTTGTAATTCATACGATAAATCACTTTGTGGATTAGATAAATGCCGTCAAATATGTGGTGTAGCAAGCGAGTGCAACGACCAAACCAGTAATAGTTGTAGTTTAGACAAGTGTGCTTGGAGCCGCGCCAAAAATATATGTGAAGTTCCTAGCAATAAATACTATCGTAAAGATATAGATAATATTATTTATCGTGATAACATTCTTTTTTCAAACATAGATGAAGAAGAAGGAAATTTTAAAATAGTAAGGAGACCTACCAAAAACAAAGATGCTATACAAATGTATAGATTCAAGGGAGCAAGTTATTCAAATGAAAGTGGATTTAATAATTCATTCATTTATGTATCAGACTTTTATGGAGAAAATGTAATGGCTACATTCTTCTTTGAGTTCAAGGACAATTTAGAAATAACCCACCCTTTACCTTTAATTACTTCACAAACATGGGCTATATCACTAGTTAAAAAGGGTTTAAACAACTTTGTCCTCCGTGTAATATCAGAGAAATTTGGTAATAAGCCATTCCCTGATATGGATTATCCTATGTCTGTAGAACCTGGATTTCTTTATTCATTTGGTATAGTAGTAAAGAATAGTAAAGCGACAATTTTAGTAATGAATACAGGAGATACAAAAACAAAAATTACAGACCCAGGATTAGAAATACCAAACTTTATTTATGGAAAAACACCATTCCTTTTAGTAGGAACTAACTTAGAAAGAAATCAATTCTTTGATGGTTTTATTGGAGAATTCACTATTACTAGAGACGCAACGGATATTATAGATTTGAAGGCAAATAGTTATATGTTTCCTGAAAAGCAGATAGAGGATATTAAATTAGATACAAGAAGTGGAGATACAAGTCTTTTAACAATTCAAGATGTAAGTGTTCCAAGTAAAATAGACTTCTTAGGAAAGATTAAGAATAAGAAGGTAGTATTATACTGGGCTCGACCAGAAGAAGGAGCAACATTCCTTAAATACTATATAATTGTTGTGAAGAATTTAGATACAAACAAAAAGTTTTACTTATTTGTAGAAAATAGTAAGTGTTTAAATTGTGAATATACTGTTCCTAATTTAGATTTTGATACAAATTATCATATTGGAGTCACCGGATTTAATTCAAATGGATTAGGTAAGGAATTAGATTATTTACCAGTTAAAATTCAAAGCACAACTGCTCCTATTGAAAAGCCAACTCCTAAAAACGAAATGCCTGATATGATTTCATGTAATCCAGATGGAACATATTCAATAGGAAAGGATTGTGATGCTATGCGTGTAGAAAGAATAAGAAGTAATTTAAGCGACACAGAACAAAAAGATATTACTACTCAATTAAATGAAAAGATAAAGATAGATGCTATTATGAATTTCAAGATTTAAAATCTAGATTATTAATATAATGGATACTATAAGTAATACTTTATTATTAATATTAATTTTAATGATAGGAATATTAGGAGCTATCAAATCTGCTAATTTTATTAGAAGAATAACTGAAGAAGCTTTTGCATCTCCATCAAACGGTAGTTGTTTAGCATATGCGGAACAACAAACACCTTTTATTCCTTGTAAGGACTCACCATATGAACCAGATTCATCAACGGGACCTGATGAACCCTCTCCAGCAACTAATCAAACAGAAGATTCATCAAACACTCTTACAGAAATGCAACTTTCACCTTTTCATCAAACTAAAGATTTAGAATTAATTTTAAATAAGATTAGGATGTAAAGAATTTCTTAATTTATATTAAATGAATTTTTATTTTTTATGTTTAGTCGCTTTAATAACACTAATTTCAGTTAAAGACGTTTTAAATCTATCAAATACTGTAGTATTAGTAATAGGTTCACTTGTATTAATAGGAATGGTTCTATATAAGACAAATATAGAGATGTTTTCTTTATCTTTTAGAGCAAGAAAAGCTATACACGATAGTTTAAAAACAGCAGAGATACAAAGAAAAGAATCAGAAAAAACTAGAGAAAAAATAATTAAGTTAGAGAACAACTTCAAAGTTTTAAAAGCTTTAAAAAAGAAATAAAATGTTTAATTAATATATATAATGATGTGTAGTACAAAAACATTAATTTTAGTAGTATTAGTTGTTCTAATAATATCTGTAGTTGTTTCGCTTGTGAAAATGAATTTTCAGGAAAAGTTTCAGGGAAATCCCTACTCTATGGAAAAAGTCCATAAATTACTTGATGGAGTATTAAATTTAGATGCGAAGGATACAAATGTTAGGAATATGAATACAGACAATTCTCAAAAATTAGACTTAATTGAGAGTCATATGCATATGTTAAAAAAAACAGCATTAGGTTCAAAAATGCGTGCTGCTGATGAAGCAAAAAAAGAATACTTAATTTTAAAATGTTCTCCTAACTCAAGTGTAGCAACTTTTGAAAATGCTCCAGACGTTCAAAGTCAGGCAGATACCAACAGACAAATTCTTCAGGAGATTTATAAAGAATTAGATAGTCTCTCTTAATAAAAATGTCATTATTATATATAAATGAATTCCAAAATTAAGAAGGTAGGACTAGTTGTTTCTATAGTTATCGTAGTCATCATATTAGTTGATTTACTTTTGAATTTATCAGGTATTTTAAATGAAAGATTCAATAACCAAGAATCTGGTAATGGTAATGAAACAGTTAATGAAACCTTAGAAAGTCGTTTTAATGCCGCTGTTTCTTCAAATACTAATGGAAATAACACAGAAAATAATGAAAATGTAATTGTTAGAAGTATAGAGAGTGTTTTCTCAGGAGCTAGATATAATGTAGTCGCTCTTCCATTTAATACTAGGGTTTTACCTATTAAAAATATTAATATAAGAACAAGTAATTTCAATTCACTAAGTGTTTCAAACGATTTAATTACTAGAGTTCCATCTAACTATACAGATAATTCCCAGAATTTTAAATTAGTAAAAATGGAAAACATGAGAGATGTAATCCAATTTATTGGAGAGGGAACTTATGTTTCAGCCGATGAAAACGAATTCCCATATTACTTTATTAAGGCTCCTGGACCATCAAACAAGGTTCTTAGTGTAGGAGACACCGACCTCTCAGTTTTAAGACCAAATAATCGCACTAATCAAAGATTTTTTGTTGATAGCGAATCCCACAATTCTATTGATAATGATAATGAAGAAAGAATAAATATTAGAATTAAATTAGACCAAGAGTCTATTGACACAATTATCGATAAATTAGGTTTTGGTGTATCAGATATAAATAATACAGCTGCCGGATTTGACGGAAATGAAAATGATTTAAATTTAGACTGTAATAGAGACAATTGGATTCCACGCGATGCCGTGCAATCTATGTGCGGATATTGCGACCCTGATTTAATTGATTAAAAAAAAAATAATATCTAATAATATACATAATGAATAAAGAAATGTATTTAAAAGTAGCTGTTGCCTTAGTCGTTTTAGTTCTTGTATCTTTATTAGGAATGAAATTAATGGGTCCAGGAAATAATAAAGAGAATTTTAAAGCATGTCCTTATAAAAACGTTCATCCTGATGTAATTGCTAAAGATTACATAGCAGAGAATGAAAAGAAGATGAATGATAAAAAAGACGATAAACTAGACGAAATCTTAAAAAAACTCGATAAACACCAGGAACACGATAAAAATTACGTTAAAAAGTCAGCAGTAGAAATGGCAGCTAAATCAGCAGCAGGACAATACTGTCCAGTCGCTCCTGATTTCGACATTACTCAGTATGTTAAAAAAACAGAAGTAAATGAGATGGTTAAGTGCCCTGAAGTTCCAGATATGCGCGATTTCGTTTTAAAATCTAGCATTCCACCCGCAAGCAAGTGCCCATCTTGTATCTGCCCTAAGGTAAAGGTATCTGCTGGATTCTGCAAAAAATGCCCTGAACCAAAAGATATTTGCCCTAAACCAGCACCTTGTGGTGTAGAACAGTGCAAGAATATTATTAAATGCCCTCCTTGCCCAGTTTTACCCAAACAACCACCACTCAAGTGCCCTGCGCCACAGCCTTGTCCTACTCCACCACCTTGTAAAGAAGGAGGTAGATGCCCACCTAACCAGTGTCCAAAATGTAAATACTACGGTATTAAAACAGTTGAAAGTAGCAAGACAATTGAAGAAATGATTGATGAGTTAATTAATGGAAATGACCCAGATAAATTGAAGAAGTTAAATGCTCTTCGTGAATTATTAGGAGTAAAGATTCAAGAAGAAAAGAAAGAAAAGAAATCAAAGAAACCTGTTCCATCAAATGTTGATACCGAAATTTATGAACCTACAAAGAAGGCTAGTGAACCTCAAGATAAATCATACCTCAAGCCTGTAGTAGATTATGACAACAAATGTGTTGACAACTCACTTTTCTACTCAGCTGGAGGTGTATTAGGCTCAGATTTCTAAATTAATTAATTAAAATTTTCGATTAAATATTATTGAAATTTTCCCCTTTATTTCTTTATTTTTTTTAAGTAAAAACTAGTTTTTTATTTATGTGTTTTACAATTACTATAAAAATGTAATATTAAATTAACATGAATCAATCGTTTGTAAATGTTGCTTGTATGGGTGAAAATGGTAAAAACAGCTTTATTGCTAAACTATTGGGCCTATATAATAGCAATAACTTGAGTATTAAATATTGCGAAGAAAGAGGTTGGGATGAAGTCATAGAAAATTACGAAGCCGTTCATAATTCTAGAAAAGAAACTATTGATAACAATTTGCCTATAATTTGGAATTTTAAGTTAGATAATAAAAAAGTAAATTTGTATTCAATTGAAAATGAAGTAAACGATACATTTAATAATGCGTTAGTTCACTGTAATGTAGGATTATTTTACATTAATTATGAAACTAACAATAAAAATAGCTTAGAACTAAAATTTAAAAATCAAATACTTCTTTCAAACATATTAGGTATTAAGACTGCTATAGTATATTTAGATTTCAAAGGCGAAGGAAATACTGAAGGATTAGACAGAGGTAAAATAATAAGTAAAATACGTGGTGTTTTTACTAAAAGAAATTACAAGAGTAATCGTGTATTTATAATAAATAGTTTTGATAAGAAAAAAATAAATGAAACTTTCAAGGAATACTTCAAACTAGAGAATAGAAAAAAGCAATCTCCTGACACTATAGGTGATATTTGCCTACCTGTTTCAAATGTATTTAGTTTGAATAATAGATATAGTGGAATTAATGCTACAATAATAAAGGGAAGTGTTAATGTAAATGATTTTATATTAAATTCTAGAAATAAGTGTATGTATAAGATAGAAGAACTTCAAGTAGCTCACAAACAGGTAGATAAGGCTAATACAGGTAGTGTTGTAGGATTGAAAATAAAGAATGGTGGTGATATAGGAATAGGTGATATACTAGTTCATAAATCATCAAATATTAATTATTATACACTCATTACAGCGCAGGTTCTTTTAATCGAGAAAGAATTTGATTTAAATTCCCAATTAACTATAAATACTATAGGTCATGATACCTCAATAAAAGTAATTAATATTCAAAAAACTATAAATAACCTAAACAAAACTATTCAAAGACGTCCTGATAAATTAAATAAGGGTGATACTGGAATTGTGGTATTTCAATCCCGCGAAAAACTTCCATTAAAATTGTATTCGAATGATTACACACTAGGGAGTTTCTTAATAAAAGACCAGGAAGAATGTATTATTGGAGTAGGAATTATAAAGGGATTAAAGTAATTAAACTCATTTAATTAAAAATATTTGGTTATTATATAATGAAATTTACTAACGTTGACATTCTTGTTTTAATTTTAACTCTTGCTATTTTGGCATTAGGAATTTACATTTTAGTTTCAAAGAGAAACTCTAAAGAAAATATGGAATCTGGCGTTTTTGAAAATCCAGAATACAAATTCCAGTGTGAAAGAGATACTGCGTGCACACCAGAAAACAACTGCTTTATAGGCTCACCTCTTAGAAGTCAAGTTTACACAAATATGTGTGAACCACTTAGTGAAAAGGGATTAAATCGTGATAAAAAACCATTAAAAGACTTTTGTTTAAGAAGTTTAGGTAATCCATTAAATACCCATAATTTAGTATGTAAAGTAAACAAACATGACCAAAGAAAGTGTGAATGGAAAAAGAATTAATTCATTTCCACATCATATCCTTCTAATGTATCAGTTGCTGTTACTCCAGATGTATTAAGACCTACTGTAGGTAGTGATGTTGGACTGGATACTGGGAAGAACGGTTTTCTGCACATAGGACAGGTAAAAAGGTTATTATCAACACTATTAAACAAACAGTCTCTACATATGCGGTGAAAACATTTTAATGTTATTTTTTCTACATTTTCAAATTTGCTAAGACAAATAGGACATTCGTTATTTATATCAGAACCTCTTTCGGTTTTATCTACTACGTAGTCAACCGAATTATTTAGTGAAGTTATTAAACTTCCTGAGGTGTTCACTTTTGTAATATTTATTCCTAGTGTTTTCTTTGTTTTAATTGGAGTATTTTGTTTTATTATTGAGGTAACAAGTATATATAACAAATGTGGGACATCGCCATAAGGTGAAATAGTATGATATAATTCTGTGTTTCTAATGTAGTTATTTATATTGGTTAATCTACATTTATAGAAAACTCCACAAGTATCAGCGGCAAAATTAAATATTATTTGAGAACCTGGATTTTTTTTATCAAAACAGATGATTGTTATTTTAGACAAATCTCTATCACTACCTAAAACTGAAGAAAAATAAGTTAAAATAGGGTGTGAAGCTGAAGAAGCTGATGAAGATATAGTTCTTTGAGTCCCCGAAGAAAGCGAGGTTCTACTATTTGAAAGAGTTCTTCTATTGGTGCTCATTAAGTTTGTTATATATATTTACAAATATTTTAAACCAAGGGCTATAATGTAAGTCATTAAAAGGCTGAGGCCTATATTGACACTGTGAAATTAGGAATGAGCGTTCTGGATGAGGCATAATAGCCATATGATTTCCATTATCAGAGCATAGGGCAGCAATTCCATATTTACTTCCATTTGGATTAAATGGGTAATTTTCAGTAGGCACTCCTTCATAATCAGCATAGAAAAAAGGCACATTATTTTTGAATATTTTTTCAACATATTCGCGGTTGTCTTCATTTTCTAATACTATCTTACCTTCACCATGAGCGCTATTCATACCAAAGAATGTGCCTTCTAGTTCTTTTGTGTAAGCACAATTGGACTTACCAACAATTAAACCAGGGAATCTACTTTCAAATTTTCCACTATCATTAGAAATTACCTTACATTTAGGAATCCAATTCAATTGAGACATTAACTGGCATCCATTACAAATACCTAAACTGTATTTATGTTCTTGCTTATAAAACCAATCAAGATAATTTACGACAGTTGAACAATTTGTTAATAGGTTATACCATCCTACCGCTGAACCTAAAACATCTGACCTACTGAAACCTCCACAAAAAGCAATTACATTAACAGCATTCACAATACTTGCATTACTATTTACTGCTGATACGAAATCTTCAGTAGTAAAATCAAATACATTAAATCCAGCATTAAACCAAGCTGCCTTCATTTCTTTATCACTATTAGAACCAATATCTCTTAACACTATTACCTTTTTATTATGCGTGGTAGCTAGTCTCTTTAACTCTCCTACATTAAAAGTAGTACTATAATTATAGTGTTTTCTAAGTTCAATTGATGCAAATTCATCTTCTGCTAGTTCGTTATTCATTTGTTTTTTCTCGAATTTGAAGCTATTCTTCTCCCAATCATTAGACAATTCTATATTAGTTTTAGACATTAAGAAGTCAGTATTATAAACTACCTTCACACGTGGTTCAAATGTAGTGACCCCTATTCTTTGAGCGTATATCATAGGGAATACACTATTAATAAATTCAATAAAATTCTCTGTAAATTTTGGATTGAATTCTATTATAATTCCTAGTTCTTCGTTAAATAAGAATTTTTCGTGTGGAAGTTTTGAATTAATTGAGAGAGTCATTCCATGAAAACTAGCGATACTCATTTCAATTAAACTTGTTATCAATCCTCCATCAGATACGTCATGACCAGCATAAATATTACCATTTCTCATTTCTCCTTGTATGGTATCCCAAAAATTCTTAAATACCTCAATAACTTTATTGTCAAATGAAGGTGGGCTATCATTAGAAATATTATCGTATTTTGTAAAATAAACACTTCCACCCATTCTACGGCGCGATTGTTTTCCTAGATTGATATAAATAATATCGTGATTAGGTCCTTTAAAGTAAGGTTGAACAGCTATTCTTGTATCTACTACTTTAGCATAACTCTTAATAACAAAACTATTAGGTGATATAATTTTTTGGTCGTTATATTTAATATTCATACTTAGTGAATCTTTTCCGCCATCAATACCTATTCCTAATGTTCCTAGAGTTCTACGTAATTTTTCTACAGCAGCGTAAAGTAAGAAGTTATAGTTTTTATGATTTACACTCCACATCCAATTTCCCTGGCATTTAATGGAATTGTATTCAGCACCAGAAAAAATGAGATTTGTTAGCATTTCACCTACAGACATAGTAATCATGCTATTAATATTTAGTAATCCAAGTATAGGTCTTTCGCCAAAACTGGTAGCAATACCATTATACCCAAAAAAGTTTAAGTGAGAAATACTATAGTCAGCGAGAGGCATATTCCAAGGACCTACACACTGTTGCTGTGCTACCAAACCACCTACACTTCGGTCCACCTTATGAACTAAATATCTTTTACTTGATACCGAAACATCAGAGAAAACTCTACTTAGGAGGTCTTCTAATGGCTCAACTGGAACAAAATCAAAGACGTCGTTAGTTAAACTTAAAATTTCTCCTACAATTTCGTCTTTTTTGACTTCAATTACTTGTTTAGGTAATTCTTCAATATCATTTAAATTAAAATTTAATACTAGTTCACCATCTTCTTTGTCTTTGGGGGTATTTTTACTGAAAACTCGAATATTTCCTGAATTGTTTAGGCATCCTACACAATCTAAAGGAACATTTTCTCTTTCAGCAATTAAATAACAACTTTCCAGATTTTCTGCGGAAACTAGAATACTGCACTGTTCTTGATACTCTGAATTCCAAATTTCAAAGTCATTCATAGACTTATCACCTAGTGATACTTCGCTCAAATATATATCTGCTCCACAAGGTGTGACTATTTCTTTAGTTACATTTGCCATACCTCCACTACCCTGGTCATGAATACTTAAAATAAGTCCTAATTCACTACAATTCTCTACAAAACGAATAACACGATTTTCCATTTCAGGGTTTCCACGCTGAACTGCTACTAAATCCTGGTTTTTATTTGTTTCACTCTGGTCTCGGCTACTACAGCTGCCACCACCCAAGCCTATGTTGTATGCCTTACCACCCACTCGTAATACATATACCTTCTCTTTTCGACTACCTATTTTCTCTCGTGTAAATGAAGTTTTATACATAGAATTGTCCCAGATAAGACCATTACCAGCACTATATAATACAGGTTTTACATATTCAAATCTTTCTTCTCCGCCGTTGTATTTAAAATCTCTAGTGAATCCGCCTAAAACTGGCTCACCTATTTTATTTCCATAGTCTGAGCAACCATTACTAGCTAAAATAAGTGTATCGACGGGCAATTTATATGGATATTGTGATTGGTCCAAACTGGTTGTATCACCGACGTAATATCCGCAAAATCCACTCAAAATTTCTCCTCCCTGACCAATACTTACAGTATCTCTTATTCTACCACCAGTTCCTGTAGCCGCACCAGGAAAAGGACAAATACTCGTTGGGAAATTATGTGTTTCCGCATTACTAGTAAGATGATACCATCCAGTTTTTAGTCCGGTTTTAAAATAAACTTCATTCGCCGTATAATCTTCTAATTTATCACTTAATTTCATATTTTTAAATCCTATAATACTACTTGCGTTGTCTCTAAAAGCAATTAGACTTTCGTTATCAATTGTATAGTTATTAGTGGATTTGATTTTATCTATTAAGGAGTATGGGTCTTCGAATTTATCAATAATCCATTTAGCATTAAACACGTGATGTCTGGCATGTTCACTATTACCCTGAAGTAAATCAAATAACTCAAGTGTATTTAATGAAGGGAATTTTTCCGTATAATATTTAATTAGTTCAGGTGATAATGACATATTATTTAGGTTCAAATAGTCTTCAATAGAAATAACAGGATTTACTTCGTGATTGGGGTTTCCTTCTATTTGTTTAATCTCATCTATAGAAAAATATTCACATTCAAGAAGAGGTTCATAATCAATTAATGAGCAACTACGCTTCAAAATAATTACTTCTGTTATCCAAGTATGTCCTGCTTTGTTTAGTAGGTCAAGTAATACTTCCGCCTCACTTGTCATAAATTGCCCTAGTGGTCCTATTGTATGAATTAGTGAATCTGTAGAGTCAAGAAAACTTGTGGTTGATACCTCAATATCACCTTCCATTTTGTTTTTAAAAAAATTAGTAAGTTTTTTTACTCTCTCTAAATAAATTGGGTCTTTTAATGTTAAACGATAACACGTTTCTTCGAAGCTTTCACAAGTTCTAGTAAATACAAAGCCGAAAGTCATGGTTGATATAATACCATCAAGATTATTTAAATAAATAAAAAAGCAAATTTATTTAGGATTATTTAGGAGGTTAAGTCCTTGCTAAGTTCCACAAATAATTTATTTTATGCTGAAGGTTTTTCTGTGTGAAGAACATAGTTGGAGCAACAATAATGATGGCAAATCTATCTGGACTTCCTATAATATGTTTTTCAAGGCCTAAGAAATCTCTAAAGAAGTATTCTAAAACTTCGCGGAACACATAGGAACCTAATACTGATAAAACTACCTGAACTAGAGTTTCAAGAAAAATAACTAATTTACTAGGTTTTTTCTTTAATTTATTAAAATCAGGGAAAATCTTATCTATAACTTTTGCGTATGTAATACCGATTGTGAAAAGAAAAATGGCATACAAAGAAATAAAAAATGCGTATTTAGGATAAATTATCTGTTTCATTTTATTATATATATATATAAAATTATTTATAGAACTATTATAAATCATAATTAGTTATGAAGACAGAATGTGGTGTCTTGGGCGTATGGACCCCTGAAAAAGAGAATGTTAATTGTATTTCTCCGCTGCTAATAAATTTACAACATAGAGGACAGGATAGTTGCGGAATAGGTTGGTATAATAAAGATACAAACGAGATTAATGTTAGACATGCTCTTGGTAGAGTAGAAAATCTATTAGATTTGGAAAACGAAGAAAAGTCTCAGTTATTTATAGGTCATACTCGCTACACGACAAGTAGCAAAGGAAAATCCCTTATAGAATCGGCTCATCCTATAAAAGGAATATATCAAGATAGTGAATATGCTTTTGTATTTAATGGTAATATTCCAAAAACTGAGAATGATACAGAATTTATAGTGAATTTCCTCAAGAAGTGTGAAACGAAACACCAGTTTAATGAAGCAATTAAAAAATTTATGAAATCGGTAGATAGAGCGTATAATATTATATTTATTTATCAAAATCAATTATGGGTAATAAGAGACCCATATGGAACTAGACCAGTTCACATATGTGTTGTTCCAGATGGAACAGTATTGGTTTCTAGTGAAACTTGTGTATTTGATAGCTTCTACGCGGAATGTAAATGTTTTACTACTGAAATAAAGCCAGGAAACTGCACTATTGTGCGTGAAGGATATATTAGAAATGATAAAATAATACAGTTAACAAACTCAGCATTTTGTTTATTTGAATACATTTATTTTATGAAAGACCAAAGCGCCTCTAATATTCCAGGAAAATCTGTTGGTGAAATGCGATATCTTTTTGGTGTTGAACTTGCGCGACAAGAAAAAACAGACGCAGTAGAGAATAATAACGCAATTCTTACTCCTATGAATACTGTAGTATCGGGGATTCCTAATACTGCGAATGATTATGCTCGTGGATATGCGGCGGAAATGGGATATCCTTACTTACAGGTAATCCAAAAGGTATCTAATAGCATGCGAACTTTTATAGAGCCTTCGAAAGAGGAACGCACAAAAGCTTCTAATAAAAAGTATAATTATTTGGAAAGTGAAATTAAGGATAAAAATATAATTTTAGTGGATGATTCAATTGTTAGAGGGATTACAATCGAGAATATAGCTAGAAAGATAAGGAGTTTCAGTCCTAAGAGCGTTCATATTCGTGTGGGATGTCCTCCAATTATAAATACTTGTAATTTAGGGGTAGATATGTCTAAAAAGGAAGAGTTAATTAAAAATAGTCATCTCGATATTGAGAGTATAAGAGATTCAATAGGAGTAGATTCATTAATTTATTTGAAACTTGAAAATATAAATGAAGTTGTGAATTTATCCAATTTTTGTTCGGGATGTATGAATGGTAATTTTAATGGTTGTCCTGATGCTAATTTCCCCAAATATTTAGACTGGTAATGGTTATTGATTATTAAATGATTATTAAATGATTATTAAAT
>Ga0129342_1000546_pt1 | contig 16205 bp, 16 predicted proteins | sample CPBDNA_5_FD_94426 | JGI IMG/M metagenome (GOLD analysis project Ga0129342, IMG submission 94426) | Freshwater to marine salinity gradient microbial communities from Chesapeake Bay, USA - CPBay_Sum_15_0.2_DNA | ecosystem: Environmental > Aquatic > Marine > Coastal | place: USA: Chesapeake Bay...
ACCAACAGAATTTACAAATATTAAATATAGTCAAAATGTCGTTGATTTATATCCTCAACTGGATAGAGATAATATTGACGACAATCCACCAGAATCCAAGTCATTCGCCAAAAGATCTCCTCTGGGTGAAGTAGTCACAAACGACCTTAAGAAGAGTATTACAAGAGAATCCATCAATAGTGTACTCACATCTTTTGGTATTGGTCTTGATATTTCTTCCGTAACCAATTCTACAACAACAAGTCCGACCATTAATTTTACTAAAAGGCACGGTCTCGCCGGTATTGTAACTTTTAGTACATTGACTGGTGGTTCTGGAAAAACAAATGGAACTTATTATAATGTAAAATTATTTAATGAGATCGGATTAATTAACTGGGACGGTGCCACCGCAAAAGTTACAGTTTCTAGTAATCAAGTACAATCCGTAGATATTATTTCTGGTGGTTCTGGATATACAAATGGAGAAACACTTTATTTTGACAGTTCAGTTATTGGAGGATCACCAAATGCTTCTATTAGTGATCTTACAATTACGGAAGCGATTGGTAATGTGATTCAGTTTACTGGTGCCGGAACAACCTCTGACACCTACCACCGCATTACGGCAGTTTCTGGAGACAGAACAATCTCAATCGCTAGAACTACTGGTGACCCAGTTATTACCAATTCACAATATGCTTTTGTGCTTGGACCTTCGGTTCAGATTATAGATACCACTATTTCTTCTGGTGTAAGAACCTTCAATTGTTACACACCTCACGGATTGGTCGCCGGCAATAAGTTTAGAGTCACCAATTCCTCAAATAACAATAAAGGTGATTATGTTGTACTTGACAGATTAAATACCAATTCATTTACGGCACTCACACCTGGCGGTTTAGGCGTTCTTGCTGATGGATATATTCTGAAGCACGGATTGTCGGCAAATAGTGCAAGTTCTGATTCTGATGCCGAAAATCTTGGAACCAGAAGTGTTACATTCTTTGATAAAGAAACACTTGTTACTGATAGTGCAATCACTACAAATTCCACCACAATTCGAGTATCTGATACTTATGTGGCACTTGAAAAGAGATTTCCACTCGGGTCTTATATTCAGATTGACGAAGAGATTATGAGAGTTTCGAGTAGTACTCTTAGTACTCCGTCTGTTGATACTTTTGGAATTAAAGTTATCCGTGGTGCTCTCGCAACAAAACAAGTTCCTCATGATAGCGGGTCACTTATTAGAAAGATTAAACCAATTCCAATTGAGTTTAGAAGACCATCAATTGTCCGAGCATCAGGGCATACCTTTGAGTATCTTGGATATGGTCCGGGAAACTATTCCACCGGACTGCCTCAGGTTCAGGTCATAACTCTGACAGAAAGAGAGGAGTTCTTGGTACAGTCTCAAGAAAGGTCCGGTGGTATTGTTGTTTATACCGGTATGAATAATAATGGAGACTCCTTTATTGGCAACCGCAAGACATCTTCATCAACTGGTGAAGAAATCACATTTGATAATCCAATTCCCACGGTTACCGGCGAGGACCCTTCGAGATTGAGTGTTATATTTGATGAGGTTACGGTTAAAGAACGACTTGTTGTTGAGGGTGGAAATTCCGGTGCTGTTCTTTCACAGTTTGATGGCCCCGTAACATTTAATAAAGGAGTTAAATTTACTGATAATGTAAATGTTAAATCTCAATTAAAAGTTAGTAATCAACAAGACTCAACATCTACCGCAAATGGAGCACTAGTCGTATCTGGTGGTGTTGGAGTTGCCAAGAACCTGAATGTTGGTGGTAATATATTTGGTAATGTAATTGGTTATGTAACTGGTTCTACATTTAGTGGTGACGCAGTTAATAAAGCAAACATAACTACAAGAACTGATAGTGGTTTTTATGAGCACGATACTCCTACCACTACAGAAGGATGGCCAATAACATCCGATTGGATGCACATGATTGCTTGTACTCATAGTAATGATGCAAACTATTATTCCATGCAAATTGCTGCAAGTTTCTATAATAATATTGATTTGTATTATCGTTCTGTAAATAATAATGGTGCAACTAGTTGGAGTAAAATTTGGAACTCTTCAAATGATGGATCAGGAAGTGGTTTAGATGCCGACTTACTTGATGGAATCAATTCCACTTCTTTTGCACGAGTTGATTCTTCGAGTACTTTTACTCAAAGGCAATTTTTCTATGCCCCAGCCGGTTCTCAAACTTTTGATGTATGGTCTAGCGCAATAGAAATCCGTGAAGTTGGGCTTGTAGGAGATAATAATACTTCAAATCAATATGCACCTGGAATTAATTTCCACTGGGGTAATATTGCTGCTACTGCAATTAAAATGTATAATGATGGATCAATTAGATTTAAATCTCAAGATACTACTCAAACTTCTTATAGAGACATATATGCTCTTAATGTAAATACAACCTCTGATATTAGAGTTAAAACCAATATTAAAAATATTTCAAATCCAATTGAAAAATTAAGTAAAATTAATGGAGTTTCTTTTGATTGGAAGAATAGTGAAAAATCTTCACTTGGATTAATTGCCCAAGAAGTTGAAAAGGTATTTCCAGAAATTGTTAATACCGATGAGGAAGAAAATTTTAAAACATTAAATTATAATGGAATGATTGGTGTTCTCGTAGAAGCAATCAAAGAACAGCAAACTCAAATAAACAACCTTACAAACCAAATTGAAGAGTTAAAGAAAAAAATTTAATTAGTCGGATATGAAATTTTATACTGATTTGGATAAATTTGATTTAAAATTATTTCTTTCTCACAATCATTTCTATGAAACATATCATAATTGGTTTTATTTGTGTATGTTACCAAAACAAATGAAACTTAATTTATTAAATAAAGTTTCGTCAATAACAAAGGCAGCTTTTCAATCTATATTAAATGTAACTGAAGAATTTTGCTCTTCAATAGAAGAATGCGATTATGTATTACTTTCTCCGACACATATTCAAGAAAATTTTGTTGAAAAAAATAAATTTGAAATAAAACATGCAATAAAAAATAATAAAAAGATTATATTTTTTATTCATCTTCCCAAGGACAGTGATACTTCATTCAATATTCCACACAAAATAGGAATTGGATTCAGGGCTACTGGACTTTTATCAGAAGCAACAGATAATATATTTGGGTTGCCTATGGTAAATCTAGATGTATTTTCTAAAAATTATGCGTCAAAAAAATTATCCATTTCTTTTTGTGGATATTTTGATAATCAACGATATCCAATAAGAATGAATGTTGTAAATAAATTTTTGAAAGAAATTCCAGAAAAATGTGATTTTATTATTAATGATAGTTGGGGAGGCGATCCACTAAAGTTCTTTAAAAATATAAAAAATAATCTATATGGATTATGTGTTAGGGGTGGTGCAAATTGTTCTTTTCGACTTGGTGAAGTTCTTATGATGGGAAGAATACCAATTCTGATTGATACTGATTGTATTTTACCATTTCCAGATTTAATACCATATGATACTAATTTTATTAAAATACCAATACAAGAAATTGATAATATGGTAAATATTATTGAAAACTACCATGAATCGCACACCGAAGAAGAATTGATACAAATACAAAAGGAAAATAGGGTAATATGGGAAACTTACTATATGCCATCTAATTCATTTATTCAAGTGAAATCAATTATAAATAATAATATATAAATGAGATTGTAATTATATAAATGGCTATTCTGCAGGGTTCTACTTTAATTGGTGTTGATAATATTCCAGGCGTTATTGCTGCCGGATCTAGAATGATATTTGAACAATCTACAGCACCCACAAGTTGGACAAAGATTAATACTCATGATAACAAAGCACTCCGAGTTGTAACTGGATCAGCATCTCCCGGAGGAACTACTGCATTTACAACTGTATTTACTACTAGAGCTGTTAGTGGTTCTGTTTCGGGAACTGTCGGACCTCACACGCTTACTTGGTCTCAAATGCCATCTCACCGTCATGCCACTGGAACCGGTGTGGAAAACAATCCTGGCGTCAGTCCAACTGTTCCTGCGACAAACACAGTAAGACTAGCAGATGCTGGAGCGCCGTTCAGCGGTGAAGCTGGGGCGGACCAAGCTCATAGTCACCCATTCAGTGGGTCTTTTACGGGAACTTCACAAGACTTTGCAGTTGCCTATGTTGATGTAATCATTTGTTCCAAAGACTAAATTTGACTTGTAATTTTTAATATGCTAAAATTAACCATAACTACAACAAAAAAGAAGTAAAATGAGAATTACAATTATTCCATCAGATGAAAAAATTTCAATAAATGGGGAACCTATAGTGGGATGTGATGTATCTTGGATTCCTGAATTTGTTGGCGACATAACAGGTGTACCACAAAAAGTTCATGCGGTACAGTGGTATGATGATCATGGTGAAATTGAATTGGTAACTAGAGATAATAGCATAGTCATAACAGAATTAGGAGTTTTTGAGCAAGCAATAACCAAATATGAAGAAAGAAAATTAGTAATAGAAGCGGCAGAAGCAGAAGAAGCAGCATTGACAGCAAGAGCAGATGCTATTTATATGGATATCGATATGTTACTTGCCGAATTAGAATCAGAAGAAACTCCTGAATTAAATAATTAAATTTATATGAATCAAAAATTATTAGATAATAACTACATTATTATTCCAAATTTTATATCCTCTTATAGGGCAAATAAACTGAAAGGTGAGTTTGTAGAGTACTCTCAAAAAAATAATCTGGAAGGAGATTCTCAAATTCCAACTTCTTCTTCTGATTATAATTACATTTCATTTTTGGAACTTTTGTGTGAAAAAACACCAGAAGTATCTGAAATACTAGAAGAAACTGTTTTACCAACATACACATATGCTAGAGTTTATAAAAATGGATCTATATTAAAAAAACATTCTGATAGAGACTCATGTGAAATTTCTTTAACCTTACATTTGGGTGGTGATATACCATGGTTAATTTGGATCAAAACTCCAGAAGGTGAAGAACGTTCTGTTGAATTGAAACCGGGAGATGCTATGATGTATCTTGGAACAATCGCAGAACATTGGAGAGATGAATATAATGGTGAAGAGTATGTTCAAGTATTTCTTCATTATGTAAGAAGTAGAGGAAAATGTGCGTATACATATTTTGATACTGAAAAACATAAAGGAAAACATGATAACCATAATAAAGATGATAAAAATTTGGAGGTGGAAGTAAAAGAAGATACTATTAAACTTTCTCCAATTTTAATTAAACCAGCATCTAAATTAGAAGATTTTATACAAGTTTTTGATGATGTTATATCATCAGAAAATTGTAATCTAATATTAAAAGAGTATCAAAATTCATCTGAATGGGTAGATGCTCTTATTGAAGATGGAGAAATATCAAAAGGTACACGTAACTGCACACAAATTTCAATTTCTTCCCAGAATATATTACAACAAAATTTTGATGTTAGAAAAAATTTAGATGATGTAGTTTTTGAATCAGTAAAGAAAGTAATTGGCAATTATACCAATCTTATTCCTAGTTTTAAAATAGATATTGATACTGGATATCAACTTCTTAGATATAAAGAAGGTGAGTTTTATGTGCAGCACACGGACTCGTTTAAAGGGCAACAAAGGTCTTTATCTTGTTCTTTTCAATTAAATGATGATTATGAAGGAGGAGAATTTGCTTTATTTGATAGAGAAATAATGATAAGAACTAAACCTGGATCTGCTATTGTATTTCCATCAAACTTCATGTACCCTCATGAAATTATGCCTGTGATTAAAGGAACTAGATATTCTATTATTACTTGGTTGGTGTGAAATGAATTTGAATAATAAACTTAAAGATATTCCTCACATTTATTATTTCAATCTAGATAATAGAGTTGATCGTAAAGAATATATGGAAAATCAATTTGAAAAGTGGGATATAAAAAATTATACTAGAATTAGTGGAACAAAGTACCTGGCATCAGAATGGAAAAAATGGATACATTTAGTTGATGGTTTTCAAAATATGGAACATCTAACTAATCATATGAAGTATGGAACTCATGCGCCTTTTATGTCAATAGGAAATATGATTAATCATATAGAGTTTTTATCTTTTTGGTTAGAAAGCACCAATGATGAAAATTTAATTTTAATGGAAGATGATTATGATTTAAGTTTAATTGAATACTGGCATTTTGATTGGGAATATTTAATGAATAATATTCCACATGATTGGGATTGTATACAACTGGGATATGAATCAGAAACTCAAATTCAGTTTTTCTTATGTGTCAAACCAATCTCTGGAACTTTTTTTGGTCCATGCATGTTAAACCGCAGATATGTAAAAAAACTTGTAAATTTATATTATGACCAACAAAATAATATTTTTAAGATATTTAAAAATAATCAATTTTTCAATCCGGATAATAGCATATGCGAAAATGGAAAAGTTTACTGCTTCCCTTTAATAACAACTAATGTTGAATTAGGAAGTGGAGAGGATAATATTCTTATTGATTATCGGTATCATAAAATATCTAGATTACTTTATTACTATTGGTGGAAAAGGCAAAGAGATAAAATTACTTTAAAACAGTTTTTTAACCCTAATGGAGGTGGAATGATTTTACCAGTAAGAAAACTATTAGAAAAAATTCAAAGTACTGTATGATAGATATTAAAAAATTTGAAAATAAAATAGCAAAGTTCTATAGATCTCCTTATGCAGTTGCAACAGATTGTTGCACTCATGCAATAGAACTTTGCCTAAGATATGAAGGGTACAATAATATAACTATACCAACACATACTTATATTTCAGTTCCCTTTACTCTCAAAAAATTAAATTTAAACTGGAAATTTGAATATCAAGAATGGGAAGATTTTTATTATCTCGGTAATACAAATATTATAGATGCTGCAGTTTATTGGAAAAAAAGTGGTTATATTGAAAATACTTATATGTGTTTAAGTTTTCAATATAAAAAACATTTAAGTCTTGGGAGGGGCGGTGCAATTCTCTTGCAAAATAAAGAAGATTATGATATACTTAAAAAAATGTCTTATGATGGTAGGTCTCCAAATGTCCCTTGGATGGAACAAGATATTGACACAATAGGATATCATTATTATATGACACCTGAGACTGCATTAATGGGATTAGAAAACCTTGAAAATGCAATCAATTTGACTCCAAAATATTGGAACTATCTATGTTACCCAAATTTAAAATTAATGAAGGTATTCAGATAACAAAACGATATGCATACAAGTTACAGGAGATTTAATTCTCTAATTAATGTAAAAAAATGAAAAGTCAAAATGAATGGGATAAACTAAAGAAAGTCATTGTGGGAGTTGCAGATCACGCAAGAGTTCCCGAAGTAGATATAAGTGTCCGTACAATTAACTATGCGGATAGGGAAGATGTTTCAGATGTTCCTGTTGGACAATACCCTCAGCAGGTCATAGATGAAACAAATGAGGATCTTGAAGTTTTTGTAAATTTTCTATTGAATGAGGATGTTGAAGTTGTAAGACCCCAAAGAAATCCTACTGATTATTACAACTTCTGTCCTAGAGATGTAGTGGTTACTCATAAGGATTTAACTATTGCGACTCCTATGCCTTTAAGGTGTAGAAAAGATGCATGGAAACCGTTGATTAGTCATTTAGGTACTACATTAATTGTTCCGTGCAATCATCAAGATGAGTTATATGATGAAAGTTGTGTTGGTGATAAAGACACTCTTGCACTTACCGAAGTGACTCCAGCATTTGATGCGGCAAATATTCTTCGTGCAAATGATGATATTCTCTACCTTGTTTCCAATAGTGGGAATGTTGCAGGTGCAAATTTTCTTCAAGGAGTATTGGGAAATCGTGCAAAAGTTCATCTTCTTGAAGGTGTTTATAGTTATATGCACATTGATACTACGATTGCATTTCTTCGTGAAGGTTTGATGTTATTGAATCCAGAAAGAATTAAATCTGTAGATGTTCTTCCAGAACCTTTTAGAAATTGGGATATAATTTGGTGTCCAAAACCGGTTGACATTGGGTATTATCCAGGTTATAATCATGCTTCAGAGTGGGTTAATATGAATCTTTTTAGCATTAATCCTAATCTAGTTGCTCTTGAAAAAAATCAAGAATCAACAAGAAAAGAACTAGAAAAACATGGTATAGAGTGTAAGATGTTACCCATGAGACATGGAAGAACATTAAGCGGTATTTTTCATTGTGTTACATTGGACTTGGAAAGAGAATGATAGAACTACCTTATTGGAAAAAGTAGATGTCTAAAAAACAAATAATCTTATCTCAATGCGATTCACAGTATTCAAGTTATAGTGATTTTATTTTTCCTTACTTGGATCAAATCGGTCTGGACAATTATGAATGTTATAATCTTTATTATTGCCCCTACAATACAGGTACTAATTATAAAGACTTATCCAAGATTAATTATCAATCTGATTTAATTATGTGGGTTATCGAGGATACTTTATCAGAATCGATGAGAGATTATAATTGGTATTCTGACAAAAAACCTGAAGGGTTATTATATCTAGAAAGAATATGTAGAATGTATCCGAAAAAGAAATTTATATTAATGACGGAACAGTATAAAATGAATGACTTATGCACAGCAAACAATTTAAAATTTGTGGACTTAACTCCATATTGTTTTCGGTTTGATAGGAGTAAACATAATTATAATATATGTTTAAAAAAACCAGGGCCTTCGGTAAAAAATTGGATGTTTTTTAATAATGTGCCCCGTGTTCATAGAATATCAATTCTTTCATATGTTTTGTCTAAAAATATAGATAAGTTTGGATACATATCTGCTTCGTCAAAAATATTTGAAAAAATAAAAGATTATAAAAAAATATATTTTTTGTATCAAACTATTTTTCAATTTGATATACAGACGGCACTTAAACTCAATACGGGATATCAAATATTAAAAAATAAGTCTTTTGAAGTTACTGAACTTGTTCCCTATTATCAAAAAAAATTTTTAAATATAGATAATTATAATAATAACTTAATTCAATTTTATGAAAAAACAAAATTAGAATTGATTTGTTCTACTACTTTTTCGGAACCAACTCTTTGTTTTTCTGAAAAAGAATATCAATGTTTTTATGGAAGAAACTTTTTCATATACTTTAATTCTTTTGGGTCAATAGAGTGGTTAAGAAAATGGGGATTTGATGTCTTTGATGATGTAGTAAATCACGATTATGACCTTATAGAAGATCCTTCGGAACGAATGATTAGAGCAATAGATGATAATATTCATTTACTAGATGGATCTGCGGATCTAGATCAATTATGGAAAGATAGAGAGGAACGATTTAATCAAAATTGTTTAGTCGCGGATAATATTCAAGAAAAATTAGATAATGAATGTAAGAAACAAATTTTGAAAGTATTGCATGATGAATGATTCATTAAAAATTATAAAAAATAATGATTATAGAAAATAACAAAGCAATAAAAATTATTGGATATCCAGAATCGTCCATGTCCGATGGATGTTTAAATTGGTTTTCTTTGGAATCTAAAAATACAATTGATATAATAACACCAGAGGATTTTTTAAATTTGAATAATAAAAATAATTATCAGTATTTTGTTGGATTTTCTTTGGATATGAATTTAAGAAAACAAGTGTGCGATGAGATTGATAATCTAAATTTAGATTGCATTACTTATATACATGATTCTTGTGTTGTGTTTGATAATTGTAAAATAGGAAAAGGTGTAGGCATATTTCCTTTCAGTTGCGTACTATATCACGCAAACATTCAAGATTATTGTTGGATAGAAACAAATTGTTTAATTGCACATCATGTTAATTTAAGTAGAAATTGTATAATTCATGCTGGAACTTTAATTGCAGGAAAGACTACGATTGGTGAAAATTGTACTTTTGGATTTAAATCCTCAGTAATCAATAAAATAAATATTACAAATAATGTGACACTGGGGGCATTTAGTAGGGCAACAAAAAATATTAATAAACCTGGAAGATATGTTGGAACTATTGCTAGATATGTTGGAGAGTAATTATGAATAGGGATTTTGTATTTTTATCCCTTCCTATGCTGCCAAAAGAAATAAAAGATGAGTTATTGTCAATATGTAAAAATACTAACTTAAGTAAAGAACGATTGCATAGAATTAGTTCATATTATACAGAGAATATGAACATTGCTGCACAAGAATATTATACAGAACAAGTGGGAAAAATACCAATAGATATTATTAGGGAAATTCAAAGTATATACTCTGGATATTTTTATGGTGGTGTTTATGCATTTTTAGGGAAAGCAGAAAATTTATTGAAAGATTTAAATGCAGTAACTCCACCACATTGCGATAGAATTCGACAGATTGGAATAAATTATCTTTTATCTACAGGTGGTAATGATGTGGTAACTTCATTTTATAATGAAAAACGAATAAATTATAATTTATCTACAGGAGAAAGTTTAGATTATAATAAAGTTTCATTATCATCACAATTTGTGTTTCCTCAAGAAAAATGGTATGCATTCAATACGCAGAAATACCATAGTGTAGAAAACATTGAAAATGAAAGATACTATTTTTCTTTAATATTAAATTTAAATCCTACCTTTAAAAAATTTAATAAAAAATACAAGCAGTTAATATTTTAGAAAGTTATGGATTTAAAAAATAAACTTAAAGATAAATTTAAATATCAGTATTTTGTTGGTTTTTCTTTATTATAAGTATTTTAAACTTCTTTTCCCACCAATTTTTCAGCAATATAATCTGCGTATTCTTTATTTGGATGATTAACCAACCGTTGATGATAAAAGTCTATTACCATTTTTGCAGCGGTTCCTTGAAAAAATGCGGGAACAATTCCATGCACAATACTTGAAACCCCGACAACAATCATTTTAATGCCAGCATAAGAAGCCCAAAGTAAATGACTTGTATATGTTTCTTTACTTGCATCTAAATGTGTAGAACTTTGTTTTAATAAATTGAACTTAATCATTCTAAGATTCTACTCCTTCGAATATTTTCATGTATTCTTCTTTATGTTCTAAAAAAAACTCTAAATGACTGGACTTTGTTTCAACTCTGGATCTAAAATAATCCCTCATTAATTGATTGTCCAGTTTGATCCCAGTAAAAAACAAATTAGAATCTAAAACTTCATACTTACTAATATGGTGATCCCAATATATAGTTCCTATTTTAAAATTAATTTCTTGAACCAAAACATCTGGATCTAAAGTAGTTTTCCATATCGCTAAGTATATTTGATTTACTGCAGGATCATATACAAATTTAGCATCTAGATATGGTTTTAAATCTTTTAATATTTTATTGTGACTTATTAGATCCACAACATGACCATTAATTCGTATCAAATCTGATCTACCATTATGATAAAATCCATCTGAACCAATAATAAACTCATCATTTGTGCAAAATCTTTTATTGTAGATTGGTATATCAACTTCTAAAAGATTGTCTTCAGTCAAAGAAACTTTATAGTAATCATCTACTAAATTAAATTTATTCGGAACAAAATTTTTATCAGTAGCATAGTTTAGAAACAATGGGCCGCTGGTTTCAGATGTCCCAAAAATACTTACAATATCTTTTATTTTATTTTCCCGCACATAAGGTATCCACTCTTTCTTTATAGTAGATAAAGTATAAATTGTAGTTCTAGATGGTGGATTATCATTGTTAATATTTTTGAGATATCCATCAATGTCATGTGTATATGCAATCATAATGTGATCAAAAATATTTTTATTTCTCATGAAGTATTTTCGATCATTAAACTCAGATCCTTCTCCCCAATAGTTAAATATATTTTTAACATCTTTAGACATCAATGTTGGAATGAAGTATGTCGCCGGACCACTACCATGTCCCAGACATTTTTCATTTACAACATTTCCATAATACATCTTAGAATTCCTTTGACACAAATCAAATAAGAATTCATGAGTATGTTCTATAATCTTTGGAGTTCCCGTCGTACCACTTGAAGTGCATCTCATTGCAATTGATTTTGGATCAATCTTTACTTCACAATTCAGGTGTTTATTAAGTTGATGTTTTTCAATATCCGTGTGATAGATTGTATTTAAACAATGTTTTATAAGTATTGCATATTTACTTTTAGGATTTTCCTTTGGAATCTTATCGTCTTCACAAATAAAATAGTGTATTGGTGATAATAATTGAGTTTTGGTAACAGAATCTGGAGACATTACAACAATATGATAATCAATAATTGTAATTGAAAGTCCTAATTCTAAACAAGCAAAAACACTTGCGGTTTTCTTTAAACAAGTTCCGTAGTAACCTATAAGAACAGTTTCTCCAGGTTTTATTTTATAATTTGATAGTAGATAATTTTTAATTCTATCCACTAATTTATCAAATTCTTGATGAGAATACTTTACAAGTTTATCACTTTCATTAATATCATAAAATGTTATATTTTTGTTAATAATATTTCTACTAATTACTTTGTCTAAATTTTGCATGTCCTTCATAAAGTATGTCACATATTATGAAAAGATTCTAAATATATATACAATAAAATTATAAATCAAAATGTCTTCAGTTAAAATTACTTCATTATCTTCAGCATCAGGTTTTCCATTCAATACAGCATTGGAAGATTTTTTTAATACTTACGAAGTTGATGAAGACATTGAATGTTATGAATTATTTTTTAATCCTGATGGATCAAGATCAAATATAGAATTTGATCCCGTAGGATCAAATTTTGATGATTTATATCGAATAAAATTTAAAAGTCAAATCGTGATTTTAAACATTATGGATTCAATTGTAGATAAAGATAATAACGTTGCGGTTGATAAATTATTTGAATTTTGTTCAAATCACCCAGAGAATAATTTCATAGTATTTACTTTCCATGACATGTTTATCAAACAAATAAATATTAGAAATCTGTATATAGATACAATATTTTCTACCACTCTTGGAAATTCATTTACACAAAAATACAAATATTTTAAAAAAAATATTAAAAGTAATGAATGGTTATTATTGAATTCAAATATGAGATTACATAGATTTATGACAATATATTATTTATTATCAAAAGAATACTACAAAAATGGTCTCATTAGCATTAATTTAGATTATTTGGAGGATAAAGATCTTAAAATTAAATCAAAAATAACCAAACAATTAAAAGATGATTTTTTAAAAGGTAAAACACGATTTGAAAATAATGAGTTTAATTTATTAAAAATACCTCCGAATATAAATGATGTAAATACTCCAATAGAAAATTATAACAATAATCTACTACCAATTTATAGAAAAACTGGTATTGAAATTATAACGGGAACTATGTTCTTTAATAATGATACTTGCATCGGAGAAAAAGAAATTCAAAATGTTTATGGAAAAAGTTTTCCAATATATATTACCGGTTGCGGAATGGTAAAAAAAATGAAAGATTTATTTAATATAGACACTTTTGATGATATTATTGATCATAGTTACGATGAAGTAGAGAATCCTTTTGAAAGATTAGCAACTGCAATTGATAAAAATGAAAAATTATTAAATGGTTCGACTAATATTGAAGAATTATGGTCGGACAATCAAAAAAGATTTGAGGATAATCGTGCTAAAGTAAATTCATCTTTACATGATACAACATACCAAACCCATTTTAATGGGGAAAGAATCAAAAAGTCTTTGGATTATTTTAATGTCTCTTGTGAGATTAAAAAATAATCATATATAACAATTTAAAATTATACTTTATATAAAAAAAAACAAATTACAAAACAAAAGGACACTTGGTATGAGATTTCACTGTGTAACACTTGACTTAAAAAGAGAATGAAAATTTCATTTATTGGTTTGGGAAAACTTGGTCTTCCTTGTGCGGAAGTATTTGCCGAAAATGGATATTCTGTAACTGGATATGATGTTGCTAAAATTACTTCGGATAAAGTTGAAATTGTGAATTCAATTGAAAGGGCAGTTTCTGATAAAGATATTGTTTTCGTTGCCGTGCCTACGCCACATAATCCTTTATATGATGGAAGACTTCCAATCTCACATCTTCCCCCAAAAGATTTTGATTATTCCATCGTTAAAGATGTTATTCAAGAAGCAAATCAATATATGAATTCGAAACAAATTCTTGTATTGATTTCTACAGTTCTGCCCGGAACAATTCGAGAACAATTGATTCAACATGCAACAAACCCCAAGTTTGTTTACAATCCATACTTTATTGCCATGGGTTCAGTAAAATATGATATGGTAAATCCTGATTTGATTATTGTTGGGAATGAAAGTGGTACAGAAAATCAAGAAGTTAAAACCCTAATTAGTTTGTATGAATCAATTATTCAAAATCACCCTCCAATTATTGTCTCTAATTGGGATGAATGTGAATGTATTAAAGTATTTTATAATACTTTGGTGAGCACAAAACTTTCTTTTGTAAATATGATACAAGATGTTGCCGAAAGACAGGGTAATATTAATGTAGATACCGTAACAGAAGCACTTTGCAAATCTACTGATAGAATTATCAGTTCAAAGTATATGAAAGCAGGTATGGGCGATGGTGGTGCCTGTCACCCAAGAGATAATATTGCTCTCAAATATCTTTCTCAAAAATTAGATTTGGGGTATGATTTTTTTGGTGCAATTATGCATACTCGTGAAATGCAGGCGAAGAATGTTGCATTAAAATTGGTTGAGATTGCAAAAGAAAATTCATTGCCGATTGTAATACATGGAAAAGCATACAAACCAGATGTTCCGTATATTGATGGAAGTTATAGTATTTTGATTGGTAATTACTGTACAGAACTTGGATTTAATCCAATATACGTTGATCCATTAGTTGAAGAAAATAAAATTACTGATCCTGCGGTAATTGTTTTGGCACATAGTTCTTCTACAACTTATGGAAATTCCGATAAACTATATTGTGATATTCCAGAAAAAAGTATTGTAGTTGATATGTGGAGAACTTTTACAACTGATAAGGATATTCAAGTTATCTTTTACGGAAACAAAAAAATTTGATTTTTTATCTTATATAAATTATAATAACAGTGTATAACTATGAAAAACTTATATAAAATTGGAAAAATAAGTTCAGATTTAATTTTAGATTATAAAAATTTTGATTATATTAATAAACCATTTAATGATCAAAAAATGATTGAAACATGGAAATCTTTGGGTCATAATTATGAAAAATATACTGGATTAATGAGAGACCAATCTCAACAACTTCCAGATTGGTGTTTTAATGTTTTAGAACAAATTCCTTTTCAAAATTCTTCAATTACTTTATATTGTATGTTGCCGGGAACTATAATGCCTGAGCATAATGATACTTTTATAAAGTACCGTGAATTGATGAACTTGGATAAAGATGATAATGTCGGAAGAGTAATTATATTTTTAGAGGATTGGAAATCTGGTCATTATTTTGAAATTGATGAAACACCAATAGTAAATTGGAAGAAAGGAGATTATGTTTTATGGGAAAATGATACTTCACATATGGCAGCGAATTTAGGTAAGGAAAATAGATACACTATGCAAGTAACCGGAAGAGTATTTGAGAATATTGATTATTCGTGATAAGTATTACATGATTTATCATAAACATAGATAGCAAAACAAAAGGTAATTAATTATGAAAATAAAACCCGGAAACTATTGTCCACTACTTAAAAAAGATTGTATACAACATAAGTGCGCTTGGTTTACTCAAGTTCGTGGACTAAATCCAAATACTGGTGCAGAAGTTGATGAGTGGGCCTGTGCAATTGCTTGGATGCCAATGATGGCAATTGAAATAGCACAAAAAGAAAATCAAACTGGTGCTGCTGTTGAATCATTTAGAAACGAGGTAGTAAGAACAAATAGTGAAAATCAACAACTCTATTTGGATTCAGTTGAAAAAATGGAAAAAGGAATTATTCCCGCTACAATAACTCCATTAAATCCTGTGATTAATCTATTGACTTCTACTGATTCCGAATAAGATAAATAACTAAAAATGTACCCGGAAGATGCCAAGTTATAATAAGTCATTTAATTTCCGTAATGGAGTTCAGGTCGATGATGACAACTTTGTTGTAAATG
>Ga0129342_1000549_pt1 | contig 16160 bp, 14 predicted proteins | sample CPBDNA_5_FD_94426 | JGI IMG/M metagenome (GOLD analysis project Ga0129342, IMG submission 94426) | Freshwater to marine salinity gradient microbial communities from Chesapeake Bay, USA - CPBay_Sum_15_0.2_DNA | ecosystem: Environmental > Aquatic > Marine > Coastal | place: USA: Chesapeake Bay...
AACTTGCCCCCTTTGGGATTACCGTCAATGTGGTGGCGCCCGGCCCCATTCAAACCGATAATTTCTGGGGGATCATCAAAAAAGACAGCCCCGAGGAGGCGGCATTGGCCAAACGGATCCCGATCGGCCGACTTGGCACTCCCGAAGATGTGTCAAACGCATTTTTGTTTTTCTGTGATCCCAAAAACAGTTTTGTGACGGGTCAAACGCTTTATGTCTGCGGCGGGGCAAGTGTTGGCGCAATGAGCCTGTGAGAAGCCAAAGCGGTCAAATCATACGGACTTTGATCGGTTGGCGTCACAAGGCGACACTCAATCAGCCCAGATCGCCCTCCATGTCTGGATCAAGCTCACGCCAAAAAGCCCAGATCGCGTCATGGTTCAACGGTGACATCCACCCGTGACGGTCAAAATCATCGCGAAGTTCCGTTTTTGAAGTTTTGACCACAAAAATGTGCCTTTCTGTATCCCGTTAATTTGAGTTTCAGGTCTGAATTACGTTACTGACAATATTTAAGCTTCCCACCCGCTCAAAGCAAAGCATATTGGCTCTGCCCTCCTGTTGTGGCGTCGGCGTGCCTGCGACATAATCATATTCTATTGCAGCGTTAAGATATTGTTAAGGGATATCGTAAACTCAGGCTTTGAATATTCATCAATTAAACGATTGATCTTGTCTCTTTGAACACTGGCTTATATTGCCTTGGATCAAAGGAGTGATGAGATGAGCCTGAACAGTTTCGGACATTTATTTAGGGTCACCACATGGGGCGAAAGCCATGGACCTGCGCTTGGGGCGACGGTGGACGGCTGTCCAGCAGGGATCAGTGTGGACGAAGCGATGATCCAACACTGGCTGGACAAACGAAAGCCCGGACAAAATAAATTCACAACCCAGCGCCGCGAAGCAGACGAAGTAGAAATTCTTTCAGGTATTTTTGAGGGAAAAACCACAGGAACGCCGATCCAACTGATGATCCGAAATACAGATCAGCGCTCAAAGGATTATGGCGACATCGCAGACACATTTCGTCCGGGACATGCTGATATTACGTATTGGCAAAAATACGGCATCCGTGATTATCGTGGTGGAGGAAGATCTTCGGCCCGCGAAACTGCGGCGCGGGTTGCTGCCAGCGGTATCGCGCGCGCTGCATTAAACTCTCTTGCCCCCAACCTGACCATAACTGGCTATATGGTGCAAATGGGGCAACGCCACATTGATCGCGAAAATTTTGATATGGCAGAGATCGAAAAAAATCCGTTTTGGGTACCTGATGCGCAAGCTGCCAAAGATTGGGCAGCTTATCTTGATGATATTCGCAAATCTCATGACTCCGTTGGTGCCGTCATCGAAGTCGTGGCCAAAGGTGTCCCCGTTGGACTTGGCGCACCTATCTATGCAAAGCTTGATTCTGATCTGGCCTCGGCAATGATGTCAATAAACGCTGTCAAAGGCGTGGAAATTGGGGAAGGCATGGCCTCAGCCAGCCTCACCGGATCCGCAAATGCAGATGAGATATTCATGGGAAATGATCGCCTTCCTGTATATTCGTCAAACCACTCAGGAGGGATTTTAGGCGGAATTTCCACAGGTCAGGATGTTGTTGTCAGATTTGCAGTGAAACCCACATCTTCAATCCTGACCCCGAGACAATCGATCACCAAAGCTGGGAATGCGATAGAGGTTGTTACCAAAGGACGCCATGACCCCTGCGTTGGCATCCGCGCCGTACCTGTTGGTGAAGCGATGATGGCCTGCGTTCTTCTTGACCACATATTGTTACATCGGGGACAAATGGGGGAAGGTAATGGCGGTAAAATCGGCTGAAAATGAGGCGCATCTTAGCCTTTGATTGGGTCTTTTTGTTTCGATAGCTGAACAGCCAAAATGCCAATTGTGATGATGATGACACCGGCAAAGTCAAATGGCCCCATCGCTTCGCCCAAAATGACGGCCGCAACGGCAACCCCGAAAAACGGGTTCAGAAAATGAAAGGTCGAAGCCTTTACCGTGCCAATCCGATTGACAAGTAAAAACCAAATAACCGTTGCAGCTAGGCCCGGAACCAAAGTGGTGTATATAAAGGCAAAGACAAAAAGCCAGCTCCATTCGACCCTGAGCTCTTCAGTCAGCACGCCCGCAATTCCAAGAAAGATTGCGCCAACGATCATCTGAAGCCCGACCACCATCATAAGGTTGCCACTACCGCTTGCGCCGCGCACCGACAGTGTTGCCACAGCTAGTGCTGCCGCCCCAACAATACAGAGAAATACGCCAAACCCGTCTGCACCCCCATTTATACGAAGACCCATAATCATGCCGACCCCAACAAACCCTAGGCACAGACCAAATGCCGCAAGTAAGGACAGTCTTTCACGAAAGATAGCCCAACCGGCAAAAGCCACCATCAATGGCATAGAAGACGCGATAATTGAAGCAAGGGATGCTTCGACGGTTTGCATCGCAATAAAATTCAAGCCAAGATAAAATGCATTCTGAAAAATGCCAAAAATAATAGTGGATTTGCGTTGTCCTTTGGTTAGCTTAAATGTTTGTCCAAGGAATTTGGCGATGGCGACACCGATTAATCCAGCAATAAAAAAACGGATGGACAGTGTGGTCAAAGGTGGAGCCACGGCAACAATTATCCGCGCCGAGCTAAACGCAGAAGACCACATCAGCGCAAAAGTAACACCCAATAAGATGGCTCGAAAATCCATGACTGATCCCTACACAATATCAGTCATGATTGGTGACACGTCTTCGATAAAATGAAAAGGGCCGCAATCGCGACCCCCTAAAAATATCTGTCAAAATTGACTTAGCCGTTCACACTGTCCTTCAGCGCTTTGGCGATTGTCATTTTAACAACCTTATCAGCTTCTTTCTTGAACTGTTCGCCAGTTGCAGGGTTTCTCACCATGCGCTCTGGACGCGCGCGGCAGGAAATCTTACCGATACCAGGCAGGGTGACTGCGCCACCGCCAGATACTTCCTTAGTGATGATGCTGCAGATGGCGTCCAGCGCCGCACCAGCTGATTTCTTATCTGATCCCATTTCGTCAGCGAGTGTTGCTACCAGCTGTGTCTTTGTCATTGGTTTAGACATTTATGTTCTCCTTAGCTGCCCAAGACTTGTATCCTCACGGTGGGATAATAACGTTATATTGTTGACGTATACAATAAATAGTGGCGGAAAATCCTCAAAATACATCCTTTTTTCCCACCTTTAGACAAATTATAGGAAGGCTGGCTGATCAAAACTGCGTAATTTCCGACTATGGAGCCGTTCAAGAGGCATATTTTGAAGGCTTTCCATCGCTTTGATGCCAATCATCAAATGCCGTGAAACTTGTGATTTGTAGAATTCCGAGGCCATTCCAGGTAGCTTTAGTTCACCGTGAAGGGGTTTATCGGAAACGCAAAGTAATGTTCCATAGGGAACCCTGAACCGAAACCCATTGGCCGCGATTGTCGCACTTTCCATATCCAAAGCGACGGCACGCGACTGGCTTAGCCTGCGCACGGGGCCAGAATTATCACGAAGTTCCCAGTTGCGATTATCCAGTGTTGCGACAGTTCCTGTCCGCATGATTTTCTTAAGCTCAAATCCTTGGAGTTCGGTTACAGAGGCAACCGCCTGTTCCAAAGCAACCTGCACTTCGGCCAAGGCTGGGATGGGAACCCAAACAGGAAGATCATCGTCTAGAACTTTGTCTTCCCGCACATAAGCGTGCGCAAGAACAAAATCACCCAGATTTTGACTGCTGCGCAGCCCGGCGCAATGCCCCACCATCAACCATGCATGGGGACGCAAAACCGCGATGTGATCTGTGGCCGTTTTTGCGTTTGAGGGGCCAACGCCAATATTAACCAGCGTGATACCATTACCATCTGCCCGTTTTAAATGATAACTCGGCATCTGCGGCGTCTTTGTGCTTTGCTCTATGTCAGCGTCCGACGACGTAATTTCATGATCCCCCGTAGCAACAAAGCTTGTGTAACCACTATCAGTTCGCGCCAATTGTTCGCGGGCGTAAATTTCAAACGCAGATACGTAAAACTGGTAGTTGGTAAATAAAACATAGTTTTGAAAATGCTCTGGTCGGGTGGCTGTGTAATGGGCCAAACGCGCCAAAGAATAATCCACGCGCTGCGCCGTGAACGGTGCAAGTGGAAGCGGCATCCCGCCGTGATTGTCGTAAAGCCCATCAACAATATTGTCATTCATATTCGAGAGCTCTGGGACATCAAACATATCTCGAAGAGATGTCTGGCTCACCCTATCCTGAGTAATATTACCATCCAAACCCTGAGGTATCGCAAAATGGAGCGGTATAGGGGTGTCAGACACACCGATGGTGACAGGCACATTATGATTTCGGATCAGGAGACCAATTTGTTGCTTAAGATAGTTTTCAAACAAATCAGGGCGGGTGATTGTTGTCGCATAATGCCCCGGTTGTGTGAGGTGACCAAAACTAAGTCGGGAGTCAATCTGCGCAAATCGGTCAATTTTTATACTGATTTCAGGATAAAATGCGCGGTATTTGATCCCACCTTTCATTGACGTTGTGATGTCTGAAAAGGCATTTTTCAGAAAACTAATGCTTAGGTCATAAATCTGCTTAAGGCGGTCAACGGCTTCGTCAGCGGTCGTGAAGTCAGCGGGAGGAAAATAGTCTGGTTGATCGATTTTCATAGTCTTTCAGGCCACATCATAAAATCATTTGTATGACTGTCTCTGTGTACAGTGCTTTGTCGCGACTAAAAATATCACTGTCGCATATCTTAGGGATTTCTGGAGGTTTTGATGTAATATCCATGAAAAATTATGTCACACTGCAATAGATTGTGCAAGGTAACCCTCATAAACACTCAGGATATTTGTAATGGATTTAGACAACATAAAAGCAGACATTTTTGGGAAAACGTTAACCGGACTTGGCCTCAACCTTATCGTGCGGGATGTCCCACGCCATGTATCTTTTTTGAAAGATAATTTTGACATGAAAGCATTTCGGGCGACAAATGACTTTGCTATTTTGAAATATACCGATCAGATATTCCAGCTACATGCAGATCATACCTATGGTCGTCATCCACTTTTCGGGATTCTTCCTGAAAATCCACCACGCGGCGCCGGTATCGAAATCCGTCTCTATAATTCTGATCCCGACGAATGTCATCGCAGAGCAGTGGTCCGAGGGGATAGTATTCTGCATCCACCCCTTGATAAGCCCCACGGCCTTCGGGAATGCGCAATCCTATCCCATGATGGATACGTCTGGATACCATCTAGACCACTTGCAGAGTGAATTTGTGACAACTATGGTTTAAGCCAAGGGTATTGACGTAGAAATACCATCTGCAAAATCCGATGGAGCGAAAGATGACTGTAACGCACTTAAGACCAAATATGGACAATTGGCAGGAACGTGTGGATTTGGCGGCAGCATTTCGTTGGACCGCACGGTTAAATTATCACGAAGCCGTAGCCAATCATTTTTCGCTTGCCGTCAACGAAGATGGAACCAGATTTCTGATGAACCCAAATCAGAGTCATTTTTCCCGCATCAAAGCCAGCGATATTATCGAAATTGATGCGAATAATCCCGATACTCTTTCTGGGCCGGATGCGCCAGATCCAACGGCCTGGGGGTTGCATGGCTCTCTCCATCGCAACTGCCCCCATGCGCGATGCGCGATGCATGTGCATTCAATCCACGCAACAGTTTTGGCATCCCTCAAAGACAGCAGACTTCTTCCAATCGATCAAAACTGTGCCACTTTTTACAATCGCTATGTGATTGATGACAACTATGGCGGGCTTGCGTTTGAAGACGAAGGGGAACGTTGCGCCGCGATGCTGCAAGATCCCAAAAAAAAGGTCATGATAATGGGTAATCATGGTGTTTTGGTGATTGGGGAAACGGTCGCTGATACATTCAATAGGCTCTATTATTTTGAACGTGCCGCGGAAACTTACATTCGGGCTTTGCAAACCGGACAACCGCTGCGCGTGCTTTCGGATGAAGTTGCATCAAAGGTGGCTGATCAGCTTGAAACCTATCCGGAACAGGACCAGCGTCACTTTGAAGAGCTCAAAGCAATCCTTGACGAAGAGGGCAGCAATTATAGCCAGTGACAGCTGAATTCAATGTTGTGATTGTGAAGGGCGTAGATGTTTACCCTTTGCCCGAATCCCGAGCATCAAATTTTTCCCACCCATGACCATCAAAGGCGTCTTTTCCAAGCTGCGCCATTACATGGGGAAAATCAACCATCACATAATTATCAGTGATTTTGCCATCCTCGACTTTCCAGAAATCCATGTAGCGAATTTCAACTTTCTTTCCAGTCGGAGCAATGCCCATGAATTCACCTGAATGGATGGCTTCTTGCCGACCAAAGGCCGCCGCCCATTCGCCCATGTAAAGACGCGCTTCGTCTATACATACCTTATCTGAAAAGGCTGCCTGAAAAGGTTTTTGCCAATTTTCCTGAAAAGCGCGCAGTCCGTTTTTTGTGCCGCACCCTTGGTTTCCGATCCAGCGGAAGCTTTCTGCAAAAAACTCTCCGATGTCTGAAATGCGATGATCGTTCAATCCATCAACCATATTTTCAATCACACTACGTGTGGCTGCCGTTTTGGTCATGTCAGTGTCACGCGTCAATATCGCCTGTTCTGGTCTTGCTCCCGCCATACTCCAGTCCTTTCAGATCACCCTTTTTCGATGACGCCCGTATATCGCAGAAAAAGCAAGAAGCAAGCCGCTGACTGTTGCGATCATCCCTGCTGCGCTTAATGTGTTGGAATACCCCAACCAAAGAGGAAGATAGCCCGCCGCCACATATCCGATCAACGTCGCGCCAAGCGCTAAAATCAGGCTTAAAAAGACCTGTGTTTTTATGTCATTGGTCAAAAGTCTCGCAGTCGCCGGCGGGCACAAGATCATCGCAATCACGATAATAGACCCCACCGCATCAAAGGCAGCCACAGCCGCCATTGCCGCAAGTACAACCAAAAGAAATCCAATCACTGTCGCCTGTGTGCCGATGGTCCTTGCATAAGCTTCGTCAAAGCTAATCAGAACCAAGGGACGCCAAAAGATATAGGTAAAGGCCGAAATCACAAAAAACGCGATCACCATCCTAAAAAACTGAGGTGGTAATTGGGCCAGAGATAAAGGATCCAACAATGACCCCCAGCCATCAGATTGGAGCCAAATCAGGGTCTCTAGATTTCCGAAAAGCGCATGCTCGACGTCCAAATGTACGCGGCTTGTATCTGATTGTTCCAAAAGCAAAACACCGGCCGCAAACATGGTGGTGAATATTACACCCATAGCGGCACCATATTCAATGCGACCCAAACGGCGTATCATCTCAATCAGAACGACTGAAATTACCGCCGCTCCGGCCGCGCCCAACATCATGGGCCATGTAGACACCTGCCCCGTCAGCAAATATGCAACAACAATCCCTGGTAAAACCACATGGCTGATCGCATCACCGATAAGCGCCTGCTTGCGCAGGACCAAAAAATTACCCGGCAGTGCGCAAGCCATACCCGCGAAAGCAGAGATCAATACGGGCGTCAGGCCAAGGGCAACAAATTCGCTTCCCATCACATGCGCTCCCCCTGTTTTAAGGCCAAGCCTTGATCAATTGACTTGATTTGATCCGGTGTAAGTTTGGTTTCAATGTCCATCAAATTGAACACGGCTTGACCATCCAACTGATCACTTTCCTTCAATATTTCCTGCCAATAAGACCATCGTTTTTCATTCAAAAGCGTCTTTGCCGCTAAGGATTTTCCTGTCTCCGTTGCAACACCATCAGCCCGGATATATCCCAAACGGCGCAACAAACGTTGTGTTTTTGGTTCATAAATCGGTTGCGCCGCAGCCATCGACAAAAGCCCTTGCGTAAGATGCACAGCCTTTTGAAATCTGTAGTGATCCAGTGCAACCGCCAAAACCCCCCTTTTTGGTGCAAAAAGAAACGAGAACAAAAACAATCCAAAACAGCATAGAACAATGATCGGTCCTGTGGGTAATCCCGGTGATACGGCCGATATTGCAGAGCCGATATACCCCGATAGCGCACCAAACAAAGTTGCCGTGACAAGTATGATATTGGTCCTCTCGCTCCAAAACCGTGCGCTGACCGCTGGAATGATCAAGAGTGCCACAATTAGAATAAGGCCAACGATCTTCATTCCCAGAACGGTGACGGCCAGAGTGACCATGAGAATAATAAAATCAACACGCCGCACTGAAATACCAAGAGTTTCACTATAACCTTGGTCAAACACCACAAGTTTTATTGGGCGCAAAAACACAAATAGAACCAGCGCCGTGATGATACTTAGGATAAGGATCAAAAGAGCATCCGAATATAGCATGCCGGCTGTTGAGCCCAAAAGAAAGCTTTCAAGCCCAGCCTTCCGGCCAGCTGGAATGACTTGAATTATGGTTAAAAGAACGACGCCAAAGGCAAAAAACACCGAAAGCACGCAACCGATTGCGGTGTCCTGCGTCAGTCTTGTTTCCCGCGTGAGCCAATTCACAAAATACAACCCCAGTGCCGCACTGAGTGCAGAGCCACTCAGAAGGATCAACAATTGACGGCCATCTATTCCAAAACCAAACGCCACCAGAAAGGCAAAACCCAACCCAGGTAATGTTGCATGGGAAATTGCGTCACTAATAAGGGCATTTTTTCTTAGATACAGGAATGTTCCCGCCATTCCTGCTGCTGCTCCAAGCAGGCTTGCCCCAAGTGTCACAAGTGTTGCGTTATATCCCAATGACAGGGAAAGCGCGGCCCACAACATTAAAGTCCCATCGTATCCAACTGCGCTGCAGCAAGTTTGCCACCATAGGCAATGGAAAGATTTTCTTTCGTAAACACCTCCGCTACTGGACCGTAGGCCACTGCCTTTCGGTTGAGCAAAAACAGATGATCAAAATAGGTGCTCACTGTACTTAAATCGTGATGAACGGAAATAATGGTTTTGCCGTCTTCCTGCAGACCCTTTAAAACACCCATGATCGCTGTTTCCGTTGCTGCATCAACGCCTGCAAAAGGTTCATCTAAAAGAAAAACATCTGCCTGTTGCACAAGTGATCGGGCAAGAAAGACCCTTTGTTGTTGCCCTCCTGACAATTGTCCAATTTGACGGTCTACGAAATCCTGCATCCCAACTTTCGCGAGGCTTTCTGCCACTTTGGCTTTGTCCGCCTTTGATACACGACGCAATAGTCCCAGCGACGGATAGAGGCCCATCAAAACCACATCATAGACTGTAGCCGGAAAATCCCAATCCACGCTTGCACGTTGCGGGACATAGGCAACTCTGTGGCGCGCCTCTTTAAGAGGTTTTCCAAAAAATGTTACCTGTCCTGAAATAAGGGGCAAAATACCCATTGCTGCCTTTAATACTGTCGATTTTCCCGCACCATTCGGTCCAACTATTCCCATCAAAGATCCCGATTTTACGGAAAAGTCGATGGAATACACAGCGGGAACCTGACCATAAGAGACCGTCAAACCGCGTATATTAAGCGGCTCTTCCCCCGGCTCTCTGGCCTCGCCCAGCCGAACTCCTTGATCTGAAACCAGCGCAACTCCTGCCATCATGTTCCCAATCCAAGCTTGTTTTGCCATCCGCGTTCTGGAACCGTTCCACCGAGCGCTCTGGCAATCGTTGTCACATTATGATCGATCATTCCAATATAGGTACCCTCGTAACTGCCAGCGGGACCCATTGCATCAGAAAACAATTCCCCGCCCAGTGACACCGCGTGGCCTTTGGCTGCTGCGCCTTCTATAAGCGCCCGCATGTTTCGATCTGATACAGAACTTTCCACAAAAACCGCTGACACGTTGCGATCCACAATTAGGTCGACCAGTTCCCCGATACGATACAGACCTGCCTCTGAATTTGTTGATATTCCCTGAACGCCGATCACTTCAAAATCATAGGCGGCCCCAAAATAGGCAAAAGCATCATGCGCAGTTATTAAAATTGCGCTTTGCCTTGGAACACTTGTCAGGACTTGCTTTGAATAAACATCAAGCGCCTGTAATTTCTTTCTGTAATTGTCTGCATTCGACATTAGGAAATTCAATTTATCAGGCATGATTTGGTGGAGGGTTTCAACAACCGGATCAATGGTTTCTGCCCAGATCATAGGATCCATCCAGACGTGCGGGTCGAAAGAATTCCCCTTTACAACTGAACTCAAGAGCTTTGACCGGTCAATTGCGTTGGCAATTGCCTTGACTGGACTTTTTTGCGACAGTTGTTGAAAAAATTCCATCATCTGAATTTCAAGGTCAAGACCGTGGTAAAAGACGACATCAGCCCTTGTCATAGCTAAAATATCGCTACGAGTATGGCGATAGGAATGAGGATCCACACCCGGACCCATGATCCCAAGCACATCAACAATTGATCCGCCTATATTGGAAATCAGATCAGAGATCATGCCCGTGGTGGCGACAACATTCAATGGTGCGCCAACCGCCGCCGCCCGCAGTGGAACAACCAGCAGCCCAGCGCCCAAACCTAAAAGAATGTCTCTGCGTTTCATCTTTAAAAAAGCCTCTGTACTTGATAATGAGAATAATTTGCAAAAAGTCAATGCAAATGCGAATTATTCGCAATTTATTTTCCGAACAAATTCTTGTCATTCACTATCCAGCGTGTCACGGTTTATGATGTGAAAAATTGGTAATACTATGGAAACACACTCTTTGACGACTGCTCTGCGTTCTGTTTCAAATCATTTGGATCGCAACCCCGGTCAGGCGCTGAACCTGGACTGGGTCATGTCGGCCCAAGCAAACACATCAGCAATTGAAAGACGCGCATCGACTCTTTCCACTCGACGTTCGGTGAAAAAATCTCATCAAGCGGCATGGTTGCTTCGTGCTGTCTCATGCATCGACCTTACCACCCTGTCAGGGGATGACACCGAAGGCCGTGTTTACCGGTTATGCGACAAGGCAAAAAACCCGATACGTCAGGATATTCTCAGTCAGCTGGATGTTCCAAAGATCAGGGTTGGGGCCGTCTGTGTTTACCATGATATGATTAAGGCAGCTGTGACACGTTTACAGGGTTCCGGCATCCCTGTCGCTGCTGTCTCCACTGGGTTTCCTGCCGGATTGTCCCCACTTGAGCTGCGCATTGCCGAAATCAAGGAAAGCGTTTCTTGCGGTGCTGAGGAAATTGATATTGTCATTTCAAGACGCCATGTTTTGACTCAAAACTGGGCCGCGCTTTATGATGAGGTCAAACGATTTCGTGACGCTTGCGGGGATGCCCATCTCAAAACAATCTTGGCCACAGGGGAATTGGGAAGCCTGCGCAACGTGGCGCGCGCGTCACTGATTTGTATGATGGCTGGGGCGGATTTTATCAAAACTTCCACCGGAAAAGAAAGTGTGAACGCAACGCTTCCCGTATCCTTGGTGATGGTGCGTGCGATCCGGGATTATTACGAACAAACGGGGTTCAAGGTTGGTTATAAACCCGCAGGAGGGATATCCAAAGCCAAAGATGCGCTGACCTATCTGTCGCTTATCAAAGAAGAGCTGGGAAACTCCTGGCTGAACCCTGAACTCTTCCGCTTTGGTGCATCATCGCTGTTAGGTGATATTGAACGCCAACTCGAACATTTCGTCACCGGAGCCTATTCCGCTTCACACCGTCACCCGATGGCCTAGACCCATTCCGGAGAACCCCAATGAACATCAGCCAGATTTTTGAAACGATGGACTACGGAAAAGCACCCGAAGCAAATGAAGAGGCGATGAAATGGATCGCGTCGCACAAAGGAAGGTTTGGCCATTTCATCAACGGTGCATTCACAAAACCGGAAGATTTGTTTCTCACCATCAATCCGGCAACGACAGAAGAACTGGCACAGATCAGTCAGGCCTCTGCAAAATCTGTGTCGGCCGCAGTCAAGGCCGCAGTTGCAGCGCAATCTGGATGGGAAGCACTTGGCGGTCACGGTCGCGCTAAAGTGCTTTATGCCATCGCGCGGCTTTTGCAAAAACAAAGCAGGCTTTTTGCGACGCTGGAAACGTTGGACAACGGTAAACCCATACGCGAAAGCCGCGATATAGATATTCCCTTGGCGCAAAGGCATTTTTATTATCATGCGGGCATGGCGCAATTGATGGAAAAATCCTTGCCAGACCGTCAGGCGGTTGGAATCTGTGGTCAGATTATTCCTTGGAATTTCCCAATTTTGATGTTGGCATGGAAAATTGCGCCCGCGCTCGCCATGGGCAATACTGTCGTGCTTAAACCGGCAGAATACACGTCGCTTAGCGCGCTTCTTTTTGCAGAAATTTGCCAACAAGCCGGTGTTCCGAAAGGTGTTGTAAACATTGTTACCGGGGACGGACGTGTCGGGGAGCTGATCGTTTCTGAGCCCAACATTGATAAAATCGCCTTTACCGGCTCCACAGAAGTGGGTCGCAAGATCAGAGAGGCGACGGCGGGGACTGGTAAATCCCTGACTCTGGAACTTGGCGGAAAATCCCCTTTTATTGTCTTTGACGATGCCGATCTTGACAGCGCAGTAGAGGGCGTTGTTGACGCCATATGGCTTAATCAGGGTCAAGTCTGTTGTGCGGGATCACGGCTTTTGGTTCAGGAAGGTGTCGCAGATAAATTTCTCAACAAGATCAAAACCCGCATGAAAACACTTCGCGTTGGGGACCCGATGGACAAATCAATTGATATTGGTGCGATTGTCGATCCTGTGCAGAAATCCAGAATTTCCCAAATGCTGTCTGACAACCCCGCGGGTGAGATGTTTCAATCCTGCGAAAGCATCCCAGACACAGGATGTTATTTCCCCCCTACCCTTATCTCAGGACTTGGGACCTCTGACATCCTGATGCAAGAGGAAATTTTCGGCCCCGTTTTGGTTACGACGACCTTTAGAACACCCGACGAAGCCGCAAAATTGGCCAATGATACGCGCTATGGCCTGGCGGCATCCATCTGGAGTGAAAATGTTAACCTGTGTCTGGGTCTTGCCCCAAAAATCAAAGCCGGCGTCATTTGGGTAAACGGTACCAATATGTTTGACGCATCTGCGGGTTTTGGGGGGATGCGGGAAAGCGGTTTTGGAAGAGAAGGTGGTTGGGAAGGTCTTGAGGCCTACACCAAACCCCGCGCCAAGACTCTCAAAAAATTAGAGCCTATTGTTGGACATTGCGGTACAAACGATGGGATAGCTGGCCTAGACCGTACTGCAAAGCTTTATATCGGGGGCAAACAATCCCGCCCAGATAGTGGGTATTCAAATCCGGTATTTGATGCATCATCGAATTTTATGGGACATGTTCCACAGGCAAACCGTAAAGACATTCGAAATGCGCTTGAGGCAGCCGATACTGCAGCGTCTTGGTCAGCAACACACGGGCATATGCGGGCGCAAATTCTTTACTATATCGCGGAAAACCTGTCTGCGCGCGGGGAAGAATTTGCAAAATTGATCAATCAAATGACAGGACGGAAAAACGGACGGAAAGAAGTCGAGGCCAGTATTGACCGCCTGTTCACCTATGCCGCATGGGCAGATAAATTTGACGGGGATGTCAGAAATGTTCCGATGCGTGGACTGGCGTTAAAGCTGAACGAACCAGTGGGAAAGATTGGAGTTATCTGTCCCGATGATTGGCCATTGCTTGGGCTCGTTTCCACAATGGCAGCAGGATTAAGCATGGGCAATCGTATGATTATGGTTGCCTCCGAACCTTATCCTTTTGTGGCGACCGAATTTTATCAGATTTTGGATACCTCGGATGTGCCCAATGGGGTCGTTAGCATCTTAACTGGTGCGCATGGCGAACTCTGTGACACGCTGGCAAAGCACATGAACCTTGATGCGATTTGGAGCTTTTCGTCAAAAGATCTCTCCAAAGTCATCGAAACTGGGGCGGCTTTGAATCTGAAGCGTGCTTGGGTGAATTACGGGGTTGATCGTGATTGGATGGGAGAGGCCGGAGAGGGAAAAGAGTTTCTGGACGCTGCGACAGAAGTTAAAACCGTCTGGATTCCCTTTGGGGAGGGATAAGGTTTGTCACTGCTGGTTTTTGCGTAAGCGCTCCAAAAGACCAAGGCTAGGAAATCCGTCTTCAATCATAGCGCTGCGTTTTTGAAACGCGCGAATAGCCAGTTCCGTGTTGGGGCCAAAAATCCCATCGCTGCCCTTGGTGTCAAAGCCCTGTTCCGTCAGCTGCGTTTGCAGGGTTTTCATGTCAGTTTTGGACAGAGCTTTAATATTGGTCGGCCACTGGAAATGACAATATTCCTTGGTGGTAAACGCATTGCTCAGTAGGCCAACGGAAAGTGCATATGAATTAGAATTATTATACCGTTTAAGGGCATCAAAATTGTCACTGATCCAAAATGCAGGACCAGTTGCGCCCATCGGTAAGATTAAAGACCCCATCGCATCACGATTGTCAGGAAGGTTGTTCAGGCCAATATCTACCCATTCAGAGACAGATTTTCGGATATTTGGTGCTGTAAGCGCATAGTCAAAATGACGTGGCAATTTGACAAGGGATCCCCATGGCAAAGATGGGATCCATCCATGATATGACAAATAGGACGCCGCCGAAGCAAGCGCATCAATTGGACTGTTTGACCAGATGTCTGCAATCCCATCGCCATCAAAATCAACGGCATGATTTAGGTATGTCGAAGGCATGAATTGCACATGCCCCATGGCGCCTGCCCAACTTCCCTTGAATTGCGATGAAAATCTCGCAGATTCATGGAGGATTTCTATCGCGGCAGAAAGCTCTGCTTCAAAAAACTGCCGACGGCGCCCGTCAAAGGCCAATGTTGCCAAAGCAGAAAGTGTTGGAATTTCACCGCGTGTCGTTCCGTATGACGTCTCAATCCCCCAGATGGCCAGTAAAACATTTCTCTCAACACCATAGGCCTGTTCGACCTTTGTCAAAACATCTGACCACTTTGTGTAAGCTGTTTGCCCTTTGATAAGGGGGTCTCTAGAAAAGAGGCGTTCGATATATTGCCCCGTGTTTAAAGTCATTTCCGCTTGGTTCCTATCTTTTTCAAGTATCTCGGAAAGGAAATTTATATCCGAAAAAACACCGTCCAAGAAATCAGCGCTATACCGCCCCAAATGCGAGCCCCGAAATTCCCCCAACCACGCATCGAATGTTTGGTTTCGGCTCATTTCAGTGTCTTTTCTTACGATTTCGACTGACTTTAACGCGCCCTGTTTTAGGTTTTCCACGTTTGGGTTTTCTATTCATGCGGCGGGATCCAACGGCAGAAGGAAGGGTGCCTCCTTCAACCTCCAACAGATCAAATGTGATCCCACCCGACTCTGCTGCAGTCTCTGCCAGACGCACAAGAACCCGCTGGCCAAGTGTCAAAACAAATCCGGATTCAGACCCCATTAGCGTATTGACCGATTTGTCATAATGGAAAAATTCGCGCGAAATACTGCGAACAGGGACAAGGCCCTCTGCACCTGTTTCATCCAAGCGGACAAAGACACCAAATTTCACAACACCGCTGATGCGGCCTGTGAATTCAATTCCTTTTCGTTCTGACAGATAGGCAGCAAGATAGCGATCCACTGTGTCGCGCTCTGCAGCCATCGATCGGCGTTCGGTATTGGAAATGCGTTCTGCTGTTTGGTTTAAATTGTCCAAATCCGCATCAGTCAAACCATCCTCACCCCAGCCGTGCGCGCTGATAAGCCCGCGATGGACAATAAGGTCGGCATATCGCCGGATAGGAGAGGTAAAATGCGCATAAGACCGAAGCGCCAAACCAAAATGCCCGATGTTATCCGGACTGTAATAGGCTTGCGTCATAGCTCGTAAAGTGGACATATTGATCAGTTCCGAATGGTCACTATCCAGCGCCATATTAAGCAACGCATTGATATGCGCAGTTTTCAAAACTTGTCCCTTTGCCAAGTTCAAACCAGACGATTGTGCTGTTTCGCGCAGCGCGTCGAGCTTTTCTTTGGCGGGCTCTTCATGAACACGAAATACAAGCGGTGTTTTTTTAGCGATCAGAGTTTCCGCCGCAGCAACGTTGGCCAGCACCATAAATTCTTCGATCAAACGGT
>Ga0129342_1000551_pt1 | contig 16151 bp, 24 predicted proteins | sample CPBDNA_5_FD_94426 | JGI IMG/M metagenome (GOLD analysis project Ga0129342, IMG submission 94426) | Freshwater to marine salinity gradient microbial communities from Chesapeake Bay, USA - CPBay_Sum_15_0.2_DNA | ecosystem: Environmental > Aquatic > Marine > Coastal | place: USA: Chesapeake Bay...
AGGTGATAAATTTAGTATTGTAAAATAATAAATTATGGAAAAATTAGAAATTATAATGTATACAATGCCTACTTGTGGGTATTGTGCAAAAATGAAACAAGAATTAGAAGCAGCTAATGTTGAGTATACTGAAAGAAATTTTAAAGAGTTTAAAAAAGAATGGGAATATGTTAAATCTCTAACTAGGAGTGCTGTGTTCCCTACCTTTGTAATAGGTAAAGAATATTTAATACCTAATAGAGATTTTAGTAACCCACAAGAAGCTATTCAGTCTTTACTATATTATCAAACAGTTACACATAGGGAACCAACTATGGAAGACATTGTAGAATTACTTAAAAACAATATGTATATGACTAAAATGGCTTTAGATAGAATAGATGTTATAAGTAAAAAGTTACAAGAAGAAGAAGATAAAAAAAATCACTTAGAAGAATTAGAAAGAAGAAGAAAAGAAGTGGTGAATAGAAATAAAAAACTAGCCGAAGAAATACAGAATAAAAGAAATCAAACCAAAGATTTATATAATTCCACCGAAAAACCCACAAATGTTTAGTTTTTAATATTATGAAGGAAACTAATTACGAACAGCTATTAAATAAAATACTTGAATCCATACTAAATAACCAAATAAAAAATAAAAATGACCTTAAATTATTTGGTATTGTAGAACCAAAACTACAAAAAGAAGTATTATGGAAATTATTTGAACAAAAAGTAGCTACTACAGAAGACAAAAAAGAAAAACACAAACTAATTAACAAATTTCACAAGTTGAATCTTCTATAGTATCATATATTTATTTATGATGTCACCTCAAAAATTAAATTTAACTACTAACGCTAAAAGAATTATGCAAACTACTCTTGCATTAATTAAACAACCATCTACTAATAAATTTGGACAAACATTAATGAAATATTTTAAACTACCTTCTTATTTAAGTAGTGAAATGAATTTCATATATGAATACAACTATTTAATTGGTAACCGTGATAATGTTGAAGAATGGGTTTTACCAAAAGTATATCTTAGTAGAGTTCGTGTTTATGGTGACATAGAAAGTGAATGGTTTTATGATGATTGTGTGGATGGTGTGGGTGAGGAATCTGGTGATTCTTGTGCGTGTGTAGATGGTATTATTTGGGATGAACACGGTGATGAATATAGAGCTTGTTCAGAAGATGAACTTGAAGATGTTTTTGGAGGAGGTGTGGGAGATTGTGAATGTAATGAATGGGAAGAACTTGAATTAGAACAATATTACCACCCTATAATAGAAGAAACAATATATAGTACAACAAATCCAATTGAACTTGGTTGTGTTGAAGAATACAATTTGCATGATTATATTATGTGTTTGGAAGGACCTGAATACGGTTTGGCTGAAATTATAGATAGTGAAGAGGTAGGTGAATCAGACAGAGATTTTGAATATGTATATAAAAAATATGAGTTTGATTCTTATAATGATGTTTATGTGGACGAGTACCACCCAAATCATCTTATATTTGATATAAATCAAATGTTTCCAGACAAAAATAAAAAACTTAATGAACATCAAAAAATAATTAATGAAGGTTTTTTTGATATTTTAAGTAATTTATTTAAAAAACCAGAACAAAAAAGTGATACATCAGATGAACTAAACCAATATTTACAACAATTACAAGATACATTAGATGAAAATGAGATATATGATGAAGAAGTATCTAAATTGGTTGACCAACTAAAAGATTCTGATTACATAGATTTAATTGATTTCCCCACTATGTTGAGAGGTTTGGAAAATAAACTTTTAAAAAGTGGTGATAAAACAGAAATAGTTATAGATTACCTTAGTCGTTTAAACACTTCATTACCTAAAAGAGCTAAATACGAAAAAAAATTATTACAGGGGGAAACACCACAGGGTGTTGATTATTATGATGAGGTAGAAGAAGAAAAATCTAAAATACCTAGGAAAATATTTAAAACAGAAAAAGAGTTATTACAGATAGAGTTATTAAAATTACAAGAATGGGTTAAAAAGAATAATATACCTTTAGTTATAATTTTTGAAGGAAGAGATACAGCTGGAAAAGGTTCCACTATTGGAAATATGACAGAATATTTAGACCCAAAGTATTTTAATGTTATTGCATTAGGAATCCCTACAGAAGAAGAAAAGAAAAATTGGTTTCAGAGATATGAAAAATATATAGAACCTGGTAAAATAACTTTTTTTGATAGAAGTTGGTATAATAGAGGTATTGTAGAACCAGTTATGGGATATTCTTCTAAAGAAGAATATGAAGAATTTATGAGAGACGTTGTTCCCTTTGAAAAAAGTTTATTAGGTAAAGGGGTAATATTGATTAAATTTTGGTTATCAATCACACAAGGAAAACAAGAACAAAGATTTACTATTAGACAACAATCACCACTAAAATACTGGAAATACTCACCCAACGATGAAGCTTCTAGAGAAAAATGGGATGAATATACAGACTATAAAGAAAGAGTGTTTAAAGATACGTCACACAGTGGTGCACCATGGGTAATTTTAGATTCAAATGATAAAAGAATGTCAGCTTTAAATGCTATGAGACATGTTTTAGACCAAGTTGATTATGACGATAAAAATAGTGAAATTGTGAAATCTAAATATCCAGAAGCGGTTACTACAATTAGAAGAAAACTTAATGAGGAACAATTATCGTTATATCCGTGGGGAGTATGGAATTTCCCAACTGGGACTTCTGATGAAGAAAAAGATGTAATAACCACTACATTTCCAGAAAGTTTAGTAAAAAAAATATTTGAATATTGGGATAAAGACCCTAAAAACAATATAAATCGTAATATGTTAAAGTTAGTTGGTGCCCCAAAACACATAAGTTATTTTATACCATTATTGGTACGTTATTTACAAAATACAAAAAAACCACTTCCAGTAACTAAGTTTTTTGATTGTGACGATTTACAAAAATTATTCGTAAAAGATGATAGGGAATTGGTAGATAAATATTTATGTAGCGAGGATTTTTTTGGTGATGATTTATATGGATTCGATGAATTACATAGTAATTTTTTAGATGACTTAGATGATGCTAGTTGGGATTTAATAATCAAAGTTTTAGATGTCGACAAAGAAACAGCGGAAAGATTATTATATAATAAACCATTAAATGAGGAAGAAGAAGAATTAATTTATAAATATGAAGAAGATATTGATAACATAAAACATTATATTAGGTGGGCAAATTCAGATGCGGCACACGATAAGTTTTATAGTGATATTACAAAAGATATTAAAAATAATATAGAAGAACACTTTGATTATGATGGTAAACTAGAATCTCGTAATGGTAAACTATATTATGTAATAGAAGATGATTTAAAAAATTGGGTACAAGATGATGATGCTTGGGATAATATAAATCGATTCGAATATCATCCAGATTACGCTGACCATCATCTAGAAGATATACTTTATGATTTTGATACAGAAAATTTAAATAATATATTTAATATTTTTATGGAGGAAGAATATTCCTTTGATGATTGTTATGGTAAAAAGGGGGATTGTCTAGAACTTAATGACTATTCCTATTATTACCCAGATTATGATATTAATCCATGGTTTAAAGATAGGATGGGAGATGAGTATTACCAAAAGTTAACTAATGAAAAAGACAAAGAAACTATTAACGAATCTGATACTGATTTTATGTATGATAATGATATAAACATGAATACAGTTTCAGAAGAAATTGTTGATATACAAAAAGATTTTATTTTAAAAAAATATTTTATAGAATCCATAGAAAAATTAAAAGAAAATGAAATCGAAAAAGTGAATGGTGATGTTGTTGAAAATAGAAAATTTATTTTTGAGTACCTAGATAAATTAAATAATATTAAAAAAATTAATAGAGAAAATTTTTCACACTTTTTGATAAGTGGAAAAGATTGGGTTGATAAATTTAGTGTTGTTACATCATCTAACTTAGATAGTATAAATGAAAATTCTAATAAAGTTAGAGATATTATATATAATGAGACTAATACAAAACTAAATAATAATTCTTTTTTAGATAAAAAAAGAAATTTACTTTCAGAAGCCGAAAGAGTAGTAAAACTTTGGCAAATTAATTCTTCGAATAGATAGTTCTAAATTACAACTAAAAAAAAACTTTACAATAAATGTTTAAATAAGTTGTCTTTTTAAAATACTTTTTATATATTTGTTATACACAAAAGGAAGGAGTTACACAATATATATTGGAACTATGTAACTTTAAAAAAGAACCTTCCTTTTTTACAAGCGGGTGTAGTTTAATAGTAAAATACCTAACATCCAGTTAGGAGTTGGGAGTTCAAGTCTCACCCATCCGCTCAAAGTGTTCACTACGTAAACTCACACTATAAAATGAGAGATTACGTTTAGGTTTAAGGTTACCTAATATCAAAAAATCTTTTTTAAAATAACCTGTGTTGTTAGAAAAACTCTAACCAAGTTTAACTAATAATAATCTTTACAGATGAAGCTATTGGTCACACAATACGTTACACTAAAATTTTGATACTTTGTTAAAAGGTGTTATAGTCTATAAAGTAAGGGATTAATTAGAGGCATAATCTAATTGTTGGTAACTATAAGAAATGGCTAACAAAGTTAATGTTGTAATCACAAAGTTACAATGACTACTATAAGGGAAGTAGATAATCATGTAGGGTATCCCCAACATCCTACTGTAATTTTTTTATTTCCCTTTTAAGGGTGGTGGATGTCTGAATACCGAATTCAGCCCTAAAGCCAGAGTTTTAAAACTCTGGCTTTTTTTTTATTTACAAGATTGTGTTTCATTAATACATTTAAGAAAAAAAATATGCCAAAAAGTAAACATAGAAAAAATCAAAAGCAGAAAGCAAAACAAAAAACTCTACGTGTTAAAAGTCAACAAAAAAAAGCATTTGAACAGTACATGGAGATGTTAAAAAAAGTACAGGAAGAACAAGAGGTTTCTGGGGTAACACCACCACCTAACCCATATGATTTAAATAACAAATAAACATAAATTCCATTAATAGGAAGTATTTATAGTTAATGGAGACACGTAAAAATGTTATTAAAGAACAAAGTGGAAGTTTATCTCAAAAAGAAATTGTAGATAAGTTTTTACAATTTTGTCAAGATATCTTAGGTTATAAAGTACCAGTTACTGTAAAATTAGTTACTGATAGAAGTAAATTAATGACTTTAGCTTCTTATAATTTAAATGATAATACTGTAAATGTTTATTCTAAAAACAGAGCTACAGCTGATATTTTAAGGAGTATAGCTCATGAGTTGGTACATCATAAACAATTAGAAGATGGCAGGATAGACATCAATAATCCACCACAAGATATTGGTGGAGTAATTGAGGATGAAGCTAATGCAATTGCAGGACAATTAGTAAAAGGTTTTGGGTACACTGGTATTAACATTTACGAAAATACAAATAAAAAAATTAAACTTCCCAAAATGAATATTGTAATTACAGAACAACAACTACACAGAATATTAGAAAGTAAAAAATTTGATAGAGAAACTACATTATCTTTATACGATGGTATGGATAAAGGTAGGAAAGACATGAGGTCCAAAGTAAGGGAAATGCAAGAAGATTTAATTTCACTTAATTATGTACTACCAAGGTTTGGTGTTGATGGTAAGTTTGGTTCCGAAACTTTAAAAGCTGTGAATGCTTTTCAAGCTGACCATGGATTTGAAGTTAGTGATAAGGTAGATGAGGAAACACTAAGAGCGATGAAAAACCTCAAAAACATAAACAAAAATCCAAAAATTAATGACCCTAAACAAATTAAAACACAGTTTACAAAAGGTAATGTAAAATCTTTTAGTCCTGTGGTTGTGGACGCTATTAATGTATCTAGTGATGAAAATGGGTTAAGTAAGGAATTAATGTTTACTATAGCGAATATAGAATCTGGTGGTGACCCATCAGCTAAAAATAAAAATAGTGGAGCTTCTGGGTTATATCAAATAATGCCTAAATATTTTGATGATTATGGTGTTACAAATCTGACAGTGTGGGACCCATATGAAAATGCTAAAGCAGCTGGAAAAAAATTAAAAGAAAAAATTCGTTCTTTAAGTTATATAACTGGTAGAAGACCTACAAATGCAGAAATTTACATGGCACATAATCAAGGAACTAGAGGATTTGAAATTATTTATACAGCGTGTCAAAATTTTGGTAATTTAGGTGGTAAAGAATCATTAGAACAGGCTTCAAACAAACTTGGGTATGGTAGAAATTACGGTAAAGGAATATTTAAAAATATGAAAGCAAATAACGGAACCCATCCATGCCAATTTATGGAGTTGTGGACTGAAAAATATGACAATAAAAAAATAAATTATAGTTAATGTATACTTTAAAAGAAATAAAAAAAATTTTAAGTATTAAGGAACAAGACCGTAATCGAGATTCTTGGTCTGATGAAGAATCTTTAGATAATGCTGACCGTAAACCATTCACACCTTTTGAATTGAAGTTATTAACATCTATTCATAAAAGATTTACAAAAAAACAAATGGAAGAATTAGTTAGTGGTATAAGTACGAGTTATGAGCGTGAATGGTATGATTTTGCGAAGTTATTTGGGTTAAATTTAGACACTTATGAATCTACAATGGCTTCTAAAAAATACATAAAGTGGGCTTTGGATAATTGGACAGAAGACGGTGATTATGCTTCTATAAGAAACCCAATAAAAGTACCACCTAAATCATATAGAATTACTAGAGATGAGACTGAGAGTTGGATAGTGTATAGAGGTGGTGATGTTGATGTGGTAGCTTTTGATAAAAATAGTGCTGAAAATATGGGTGATGAAGAATTTTATGATTGGGGTGGCACGACAGAAGTAATTGATTACGGTGATACTGAGTTCATAGATGGACAGACAACAAGCGTTTACCTTAATTCAGTAATAAATGAATCTAAAAACAAAAAACTAAAAGATTTGGTTTTTAAAAAATCCCCAACCAAAAAACACAAAAAAAAAATTAATAATAATTTAGATTTATTTAAAGAATTTCCTTTGGATAAATTTAAAAATACACCACCACCAAAAAACGAATCACAACAAACAGAAAAAGAAATAGAATATTTAAAAACCATTCCAACAGAAAAAGAAATGGTAAAAAGTGCAGATGATATTGATGGACACTTTAAAAAATTTTTAAAAACTAAAGACTTAGACTTTCCTCATTTGGGTATAAATAAATTAATGGATGATGTTAAATCAATAATATTAAAATTAAAATATCATTACAATAGACCTAGACCTAGTCAAGTAGCTAAGATTAAAAATATGGAATTAGGTTCTGAAGATTTAAAATCGGCTAATACACCATCCTATCCTTCTGGTCATGCGACACAAGGTATATTTATTTCACGTTATTTAAGTGATTTATACCCAAAATATAAAAAAGATTTTACCAAATTAGGGGATGAAATTGCTTTCAGTAGAAACATGGCGAAAGTACATTATCCTAGTGATATTGAATTTGGTAAAAAATTAGGTAACGAATTGTATGATTTCATAAGACCAAAAATTGATGAATTACATAAAGAAAACTTAAAAGAAATAAATTTAAGTAGGAGATTAAAAAATCTTATTAAAAGTAAAAAAAATAATTTAGGTAAATTAAATGAGTCTACACAAACCAATCAACCACTTAATAAAGGTGATGAAATTATAATTGTAGACTTAGACAAAAGTCGTGAGGGATTTAGTACTAGTAGAGGTGAACGAGTAAAACCAAAAACTTTTACACCTTATAGAATTTTTGGAATTACATATAGACAAAGAGAAAATTGGGAAGGACCAGAAACTGACACACGCATATATAAATTAGAACCACTAGATATTACTGACGAACAAAGGACACAAGAGATGATAGTTGGTGGCGGAAGAAGAAGAGGTTTACATATGGTACCAGAAGACACTTGGATACTACAAAAAAGACCATTTTAAAAAATACTTATAGTCTAGTTATTAATTGAATTATTTACATTTTAGTAGATTATTTTAAAATTATATTATGTTATTTTTTACGTTTATAAAAGAGATTTCAAGTTTTTTAATAAAATTTTTACATCCAAACTATTATCTCACTACTATTAGATATGAAAATATTAAACAATATAGTTTGATGAAAGAAAAGGGTTTAAATTCTTATTTTTTATTTGATAAACAATATGAATGGGAAAAATTAAGAAAATCTTTAGATACTATAGGTTATATACCATCAATAATTGTTTCTAAATACATAGAGCCAAAAGAAAGAATAACTGAATATTCAATAGTAAACGGTTTTCATAGAACATTTATATTATCTGAAAATAAAAAACCAAATGATTTGATTAAAGTTTGGGTTAACAAATCCGCAAGTATTAATGTTAAAAAATATATAAATATAGATTTTGAAGTAAAAAAAATACTAAATGAAAACATTAATAAATCTAACGAAGAATATTTAAAACGCATAAAAAATTCTCCAAATTATAAAATATTAAAAAATAAAATATTAAAAAATAAAATATGAAATCAAAAGCAGACTATTATAATTGGTTAATGTCAGAACACCAAAAATTTACAGAGTTACTTAATAGAGTTCCAAAACTACCAATAGAAGAACAGGCTAAAAGTGTTGAAATTAATGAGTATGATTATAGGAACCAACAAAAAGTTAATGGTTATAAAAAAATGTTATTTAAAATAGAACAAGAAGCTAGTAGAATAACACAATATCTTTAATATATGAAATTCAAATTACCTTCCTTAAAAAGAAATTTACAATTTATATCATTTTTGATATTAGTAATTTTAAGTACGTTTATTCTGATAATATCATTACCAATAATTTCAATTAAAGTTTTTATTCAAGAGACTTGTAACATGGTTAAAAATCAAATTAAAATATTGTCAAAATCAAACTTTATTAGAAGTATAAATAATGAACGCTAATGAATTTTTATATTGGATTAGAGGGATAGTAGACTCAACTGATGGTGTACCGAGTAAAGAAGTGTGGCAAAAAATAACTGAAGTTGTTAACACAGTAAAGTTAAATAAAAATGAAGTCACACCATTTAATGATGCAGTTGTACATCGATTTTTACAAATACAATCAAGTAATCCTCATGAGGTAAAGGGTAAATCAGAAACTAAAAAAAATTAGTGAACCAAAAGATTAATTTAAAAAAAATATAATGTTATGGGACATTACGATGATTTATTTACTGAAATTTATTTTTCTTTGAAAGAAAAAAAGTTAAAAGATAAATTTTACAAACAATTAGATAAATTAAATTCTAAAAAAAAACATAAACACAAAGATATTAGAGATAAGTGGTCATATGCTTATGATAAAGTAATTAAAAAAAATAAGAAAAATGGGAACAATAATTAGTGTCGTTGTAGTTTTTATAGTGGTAAATGGATTACTATATATAACACAAAGAATGGACAACAGGAAAAAATAGGTATGATTGGGTAGTTCACATCGTATAGTTATTTGTTTATTTTTAAAAAAAATTGAAAATTTAAAAATAAAATACTACATTTAATTATATTTGTCACATATTAAAATTTAATTGTTAATTTAAAGAGGGAAACCTAGTCTATTTCCTCCCATAACCTAAAGAATTATGGGTTTACACAGACTTAATTTATGAAAAAAGGTTATTTATATTTAGCATCAGACGGTGTGGAAGATTTTTATAAATTCGGTATTACTAATTGTCTAAATACTAGATTAATTTCATATAACACCACAGAACATCTTAGACCAATTGAGTTTTTAAAAACTTATGAATTTGAAACCTACAATCAAGCAAGAGATGTTGAAACAAAACTCAGAAATAATTTAAAAAAGTACATTACACAGTCTAATCATGATGAGATTTTTGAAGTCAATTCAGAATCCTTATCTATTTTTTATGATATTGTTCAAGATTGTGTAGAAGTAGAATTCGAAAATAGATATATTGGTAACATTGAAAATGAATTTTTTGATTATTTTCAAAAAGTGAATGATTTGATTAAAGATTATCAAAATAAAGGAATACCAACAACAATAATTGAAGAATTGATTATAAAAAACAAAGTTGGTTACTTTAGGGAAAATGCAAGACCTTCAGTTATTATGGAAGATAGAATTAAAGATTTGGTTCACCTTAATGAAAAAATGATTTGTTGGGATAATAAATCAAAACACAGTCTTAGAATTAACAGATATTACAATTTAGAAGAAGATTTAAAAAAAATAAACCTATGACCATTAAACAGTTAACATACAAACAAAGAGGAACGGATAATTATTACCCACCACTAAAATACTATACTATGAGTGATGGTACGGTAATAGCAATTTATCAAGGATTTCGTGGTGAAAATCCTGACCTTGATTTCATTGTTAAATACCGTGAACCAGGTAAACGATTACGAACACCATCACATACCCATTGGATTGTCGACCTACTGGTGAAGTGTGAATATAATAAAGAAATGGTTCAACAATTTGTACATACAATGTTAGAGAATTATGACCAAATGGAACCATTTAAGACGGTAGAAGAGAGAAACAACTATGAATTAATATCCAAAAATGAAATGGATAATGTTTACGGTGAACTTAATGGTCATGGGTATTATAATATGGATACGTTGACTACCTTCATTGAGTTATTTACACGATGTGAGAAACAGACTTCGGGGGCTTTTATGTTCAAAACACTTCTTCAATTAGTGTTGGATTATTGTGATGACAAAAAAGATTTTTATCAAATTGTAGGACATTCAAAAAGAGTATAAAAATTACGTTTTAATGGTATTTATATATGTAAATATTGGTATTACTATTCACAGTAATAAACTTATTTAAAGTTGATGGTATGGTAAAGTATATAAAAATATTATATGGTTCAGTCTATTTATAAATTTAAACATGCCTGCTCAATAGGAAATTATTGTAATTCAGCAGCTCAACTTAAAAGGTTAAAAATTAGAAAGGAATCATTGCCTTTTGATTGGGTATTTACGACTATTGATTCAACATGCAAAATATTAAACGATGATTTTCAGAATTTTCTAAATCCTGAGTATTATGTAGATATACATGACTATATACCAGAACATGGAGGTAGACAGGCAGGTCACTCCCTGTATCACAAAAACTTTTTTAACCACAAAAATCCTAGAGAAAAAGAGGATTATGAATATTATAAAAGATGTGTGGATAGATTTAGAAAATTTTTAGAACTATCAGAACCTAAATTATTTATATGTTCCTATAAAAATAACCACCCTATTAGATTAAATGACGAAATTAAAAGAGAAGCATTTAAACTCAATGATACTTTAAAAAATCTCACTAGTAATTTTAAATTATTGTTACATATAAATTATTTAAGTGATAGTGTAAAATCTAGAGTAACTGAAGAAGATGGTGTAATATTTTTTGAATTAGATACAGTTCATGGTAATCATGGGTTAGGATATGGTGACAAGAGAGATGACATAGAGTTTTTAAGAGTATTCAATAAATTATTCAAGTATGATACCTAAAATTATATATAAAACAGGTCCTTTTTTACAAGACGAACTTCCAGAAGAAATAAATTTAATATTTGAAAAAACTTTAAATGATAATCAAGGTTACGAATTAATTTACTTTAATGACCAAGATTGTAGAGAGTTTTTAATAAAAAATTTTAATACTGAAATACTAAAGACATATGATTCGTTAGTACCATCGGCTTATAAAGCAGATTTATTCAGATACTGTTTGTTGTATCAAAATGGTGGTATATGGAGTGATTTAACTCAAACATTTATTGAACCGATAGATACATTTATTGATTTCGAAGAAGATGACTTAATTTTAGTTGATGGTGGTTTTATTCCTTGTGCTCAAAAAAAAGGTATTGAAATAGCATTTATGGCTGCTAAACCTAGGCATGATATTTATCGTAGTGCTATAAATAAAGTAATTCAAAATGTAAATTTTAGGTATTATGGGTGTAGTTCGTTTAACCCTACAGGACCAATAATGTTTAAAGAATTAGTTGAATTTAATAAAACAAAATACAAGTTAGATTTTGTTTTTAAAAGATTAGATAACGAATCGGTAAATGAAGACTTTATTTATTACAAAAATAAACCTATTATAAAAACTAGAAGTATAAATCATGGTAATTACCTGTATCATAATACGAATAAAATACATTATTCTATATTACACAGGGATAAAAAAATATATAAATGATTCCAAGAAAAATATACCAGACACATAAATCAATAGATTTTGTTTTAAGTCATAGTAAATTAAATAGTTATTATAACTCGTGGAATGTGGAAAATTATGAGCATATATTCTATGATGATTTACAGGCAGATGAGTTTATGAAAGAACACTTTACTGATATATATGATTTATATCATAATTTACCTCTTCCCATAATGAAAGCAGACCTTTGGAGATATTGCATTATATATAAGAATGGAGGTATTTATGTGGATATTGATACTATGTTTAAAGGTAATGACCTAGATTCTCTGTTTCAAATGGAGAAAGAACTAATATTATCAAAAGAATTTCCACATGATGCTAACTTTTGTCAGTGGTTTTTTGCGGCACCTAAAGGGAGTCCTGTTTTAAAATGTGTAATTGAAAATGTCGTAGATAAAATAAAAAATACCTCAGATTTTAAGTATGAACACGTGGTACATGATATTACAGGACCTGGAATATTTGACCGTAGTATCAATGAATACTTAAATAGAATTAATGATAATTCAGTAATACACGTTCACGATTCAGCAGATATGATGTATCATCATATTTATCATAATTATAGTGGCCAGTGGCAGGGTGGTTGGATTGATGATGTAAATAAATTTACCGGTATAATACATATGAAAATTACAAAGGATAGAGAAGGTAACTACACTAAATTAAGTGAAAAAATAAAATTTTTAAAAAAAGTATTAAATAAAGTGTGAGTATAGGAAATAATTTACTCAACAATTTGTATATTTGATATTAGAGAATTATAACAAGATGGGATTATTAGGACATTCAAAAAGAGTTTAGTATATGGGTACAAATTATCCCCAAACAGTAGAGAAATGGTTAAATGGTTTATATGATGAATTTAAAAAAAATAAATTTTTCGAAGAACATAATTTAAATCCTAACTCTGAAATTACAATAAGTAATTATAGAGATATTATAGGTTCGTTAGCTTTAGAATCTTGGTTGGAAAATGGAGATGTGGATATAACTCTTAAAAAAATATCTGAAAAAATGTTTGAGGTTGTTATGAAAACCACTTTAGAAGAATTAAAAAATGAAGGAATCATTGATTCCATTCAAAACAGTGATGGTGAAGAAATTATTTGGTTAACTAAAAAATATAAAGAGAATTAAAATTATGTATGATATTATAAAACAAATTGAGGCTAAAAACAAAGCGATTAAAGTGATTGAAAGTTGTAATACATTACAACAATTAAAAATCGCTGAAAATTATGTTAATATGTATAATAACATGTTTTCTGACTTTTTAGGTTATTCACAATTAAAACGTTTGATTATTGGTAAAGAAATTTCATATATAAAAAATTAAAATTATGGAGTCTAATAAACAACAAAATTTAGAAGATGATGTGACCGTACAATTTATCTGTGATAAGTGTAATCGTCCAATGTATACAATAAAAGAATTAGGTTATTTGAGAAATCCAAATTTAAATAATACAGAATGTTCTCCATTCACTGAACTAATGACACTTTGTCCAGAGTGTACACCTATAGATTATCAAATGAACAAAAAATAATTATTAACATTTTTGTATTTTAAATCTAAATTATTATATTTGTACTCTAAATAATATAATAAATGAAATTAATAAAATATGTTATATTGGTTATTTTAATTTTGATAGGTTTGGACGCCGTACTAGGAAATAATAAGACTAAATCTAAATAAAATATCCAATTAATGCCAAACCAATACTTATAATTCCTTGAACTATTATAAAAACAGTAATTGCTTGGGTTTTAAAAGTTTTTAGTTCAGATACTGAATCAACTAAAATCTTAAGTTGTGTCGGTGAAACAACCTCATCAATGGAATTTTTCCATACTTTGAGTTCTTTTACAGATTGTTCTTTACCTTTTAACTCTATGATTTCGTTTTTTAGTTCTACTATTTGACCATTAAGGTTATTAATATTTTCATTTAACCTTTCTAGTTCATTGATAACCAACTTGGAGTATTCGTTCCAACCATTTTGTACATTAGTCATTTTGAATTAATTTTTCTAATAATTTCATTTTATCTTTAGACCGAGTCTCCGAGTCTTTAATAATTTTTTCTAATTCTAAGATTTTATTTTGTTGGTCAACGTATTTTGTTATATCAAAAGCACAACCAATAACACCAATAATTTTATTTTCTTTACTTAAAATAGGTGTGCAGTGTGTGTGCCAAATTCTTCCATTATGTTCATAATCAAATTTAACATCAATACCTTCTAAAGCTTTTATATGGTATTTTATTGGCATAAATTCATCATCTACAGTATCAAAATATTCATACAAACTTTTACCAATGTTCTCACCACTTTTAAAACCTAAATTTTTTAAACCTCTACCTTCTGATAAAGTAAATACTAAATTTTTATCTACAGCCCAAATAATTAAACTAGATGGACAATTGTCAAATACTAATTTAATAAGTTCATTATGTTTTTTTAATTCGATATCTCTATCTACCAAAGAATTAGTTAATTCTTTTAAATAAGTTAAATTACATTCGTTTGTGTACATGTGTGAATATCTTTTTATATTTATAAATATAAAGAATTTAAAAGAAATTAATGGAAATTTGGAACGACACTAAAATAGAACAAATTAAAAAATCTTTCAATGATTTAATTGACATGGGTCCCGAACAGTGGACACAAAACTATACTTTATCACATAACGATAAAATAACACAAATTGATTTAATGATTGAGTATTTTGAATCTCCAGAAGTGGAAGAATATGAGAAGTGTCAGTACTTGTTCGATTTAAAAAACAATATGGATATTCATAGATATATGTTGTAATTAATTTTTGTTTTTTTCATCAAAAAACATTATATTTGTATTATTAAATAATCACTTAACATTTTAACATATGAGCACAGTAAGATTAAAAGATTTACATATCCCACAAGAAGTCCTTAAACCAATGAAGACTAATTCTGAGTTGGACCAATTTATATCCACCAGAGGAGGATTTTTACCTTCTACAGTGTATATTGTTGTTGGTGGTGCGGGTAGTGGTAAAACTTCTTGGTCTATAGATACTTTATCTAGATTACAGGCTGAAAATCCAAACAAAAAGTGTCTTTACATTTCTGGGGAACAAGATGAGATAGACAATTATGAATTATCTACTTTTATTCCAGGTTTGTTGGAATTGGATACGTTGTATCTTTCTGGTACTAAAAACCCACAAAAGTTGATTGAGGACACTTTAAATGAAGGATGGGATATTGTATTAATGGATTCATTAGAAGTCGTTTCAGGTAGGATACAGACCACTACAGGACTTAATTCTAAACAAAGTTTAAAGTGGGTTATGGATTTGATGTTTAAACATAAAAGAGGAAATAATACAACTAATACTTATACTACCTTTTTAGTTATTCAACAGGCAACTAAAAGTGGCACTTTCAAAGGAGATTCTTCTATTGAGTTTGATACTTCTGGTATGTTGTATATTCGTAGAGGTCATGGTACTGAGAGACATTTAGAATTCAGTAAAAATCGTAGAGGTGAATCTAATGTTAAACTATTTTACAAATTGGATAATGGACAAATGGTTTATATGAAAGAAGAAGAAGAAATAGTTGAAGAAGTTAAGTCACCAACTATAAACATCCCAACCATTGCTTTCGCTTCAGTAATTAAAGCGTTAGCTAAGAAAAGATTTAATACTAAACTTAGTAATGACGAATCATTAAACATAGTAAAAGAACTACAAAAAACTTATAAAGAATTGGTAATTTAAAATAATTTTATTATATTTG
>Ga0129342_1000552_pt1 | contig 16138 bp, 11 predicted proteins | sample CPBDNA_5_FD_94426 | JGI IMG/M metagenome (GOLD analysis project Ga0129342, IMG submission 94426) | Freshwater to marine salinity gradient microbial communities from Chesapeake Bay, USA - CPBay_Sum_15_0.2_DNA | ecosystem: Environmental > Aquatic > Marine > Coastal | place: USA: Chesapeake Bay...
AAAGGTATAAATCAAGACGAATGTTGAAAAAATAGATCGAAAAAAAATTTCCCCAAAAATTTTAGGGATTTAGAGAGGAAAATAGTGATTAAAAAAAAGATTCAATACAAAGACCAAGAACACACCATGCTGCTTGATGATGAAGACAGTTGGCTAACAGACATACTAACTTTTAGTATTGATAAAGGCTATGCTAGAGCAACTATCTACCGTAATAAACTAAAACTTCTAAATGAAAAAATAGACTATACAATAGAACCAAAGTATAAAAAAGGAACAAATCAGGTAAAAATAAGCAAACAATTACACAGACTCCTTATGGAAATCCACCATCCAGAACTTAGAGACAATCCAAAGCTAATGGTAGATCACATAAACGGAGATAAACTAGACAACAGAAAAGAAAACCTAAGATTGGCTACCAACCAACAAAATCAAATGAATAGCAAACCCCACAAAAACTCCACCAGCAAGTACAAAGGTGTTTCTTGGGATAAAAGTCGTAACAAATGGATAGTACTAATAAAAATAGGCAATAAAAGGAAACACATTGGTCGCTACCAAAACGAACGGGAAGCAGCCCTTGCCTATGACGAGGTAGCAAAAAAAATATTTGGCGAATATGCCCATCTAAACTTTGGGGAGAGGACAACATGATAAAAAAAATAAAAAGTTACATAGTGGGACTATGGACTAAACTTAAAGACCCTACTAGACCGCTTGAGAGACATTATGACAGACTTTTACTAGAAGCACGTAACCTACAAAGGAACGGAGACATACCGGCTTTTGCAAAGAAGATGAGAGAGGCAGATGATATAAGAAAAAAAATAGAAGAACTAAAGAAATAAAGGCACTAATTATGTTTAAAAACAATAGGTACGGTATAAGAGATGAAAAAAGAATTATTAGAAGAAAGTACAAAAACTCGTTGGAAAAAAATTGCCGGTATTAATGAAGGATGGAGCGCGAGAAGAAAACAAGAAATAGATATGTATAACCGTTTGGCACCTCAAAGAAAAAGTCCAGACACATCAATACAAGATACAGAAAAAAAATTATACTCAAGATACGTACCGCTTGCTACACAAGCCATAGAAAAGATTGGATTACAACTTTCCCCAGAAGATATTAACGCAGTAGTTTATGCTGTTCTAGAAAACCGCTCCAGCCATGAACAACATAAAGATCCCCCATCACCAATAACAAAACATGAAATACTCAGAAATTTAAAAACACTAAAATCTGTTAAAAAATCTCCTTTAGATAAAGGTTATCGTGGTGAATCAATTTATAAAATTTCTGATGATGGCCTAAGCCAATTAGAGGCTCTAGAACAAAGAGAAAAAGAAAGGCTTGCAGCTTTAGAGGAACCTTTAACTCCAGAAGAAGAAGCAGCTCTACAGCCAGCAGACAAACTTCCATCTCGTTCTACAGTAGAAATGCCAGGAGAAAAAGACCCAGAAGCAATAGCTGCCGCACAAAAAGAAAAAGAAGAACAAAATGATTTGTCTAGAAGAGGTATGTTCGGTGTTAGTCGTCCTGGTGTTGCCGAAAATAAAAAAATTAGGATAAAATATAAAAATGTCAAACAGGGATAAAAAACTTTTAATACTCGAAGAAATGACCGATGCCCAAGTTAAGGCTCTCGTTAAAGACGAGATGGAAAAACTTTTAAAAAAAATGGTCGAGGAAGAGTTAGAAAAAGTTTTAAAATCCAATAGGGACATAAAAAATCGAATCGGTGATATAAGCAAAGAAATTCTTAAAAAACTTTACAAAGACTTATCTATTCACCATACCTATGTAATAGATAGAGTAAAGATGTAATGAAAATACCTTTACAACCATTTGTAGAAAAAATAAATTTATTGCTGGAGCAAGAAGGAATGAACCCCCTTCCTGACCTGTTTAAACACATGGTGCTCGCCATTTTTCGAAAAGGCCCTCGTAGTGTCGAGAACTTTATTTATTCGATGGAGATGGCGTTTGCGGCTCTTGTGCGTTATGGTCATATAACTCCCTCTTCTAATATAAATAATATGCAATTAACCTCCACGGGTGTACAACAAAATAAAACACATGTAGGCGAACCTCGTACCAAGAGTGCAAATTTTGATGCGATGTTAGGTGTCGTGAGGCAATCGGACTAACGCAAGGCGTTATGCGTTCTCTCTTGTGCTTGACATTTCCCGTTTTTTAGCTTAAAATAAGAAAAAAAGGTGCGGCGTATGAGATCAATCGCTTGGAAACGTTCTATTGTATTCTTTTTTGTATTGATTATTGTATGTCCATATATCTTTTTGTCAACAACTATTTCTAAACAAAAGGATTAAATTATGTCTCTTGGATTATGCTGTCAATGGGTTGAACCACGAACCAAACGAACTGGTGATGTTGTATATGAAAACACTATAAATGAAAAACTTTTGCAATTGGGTAGATTCAACAAAGGTCTTTATGAGACTTCTCGTATTGTAAATACATATCATAACAACGTAGATGAACATATTAAGTTGATTCCAAAACTTGTATCACATAAAATAAAAGTCTTTCGTATGACTTCTAATATGTTCCCTCTCTTTGAATTTAATCGTGATTTGATTGATAGGGACGAATTATTGCATAAAAAGCTAAAAAAATTGGGCGCGCTTTTTATGCAAAACGATATAAGGGTTACATGTCATCCTGGCCAATTTACTATTCTTAATAGTAATGAGGATCGTGTTATTCAAAATGCTATAAAAGAATTGGAATATCATGCTTGGATGTTTGATATGATGGATCTTCCACGTACACCATACTATGCTATCAATATTCATGGCGGTAAACGTGGGAATTTCGATAAGCTTGTAGAAACTATTAATCAACGTCTACCATATAATGTTAAATCTCGCCTTACTCTTGAGAACGATGAAAAGTGTTTTTCAGTTCGTGAACTTGTAGAAGTATATAAAATGACTGGAATTCCTGTTGTATTCGATTCTCATCACTTTGTATTCAACAAAGATGGAATGGACATGGTAGAAGCTTTTAACGCTTCATACGACACCTGGATGGCTTGTGACTATAAACCATTACAGCATATCTCGAATACAGAACCTGGTATGGAAGAAGGTAGTTTTACAGAACGTCGCAAACATAGTTTTGCTATTCACTATGTACCTAAACCACAACTTATTGGTCTCACATATGATATGATTGATGTTGATGTAGAAGCAAAAGGTAAAAATGTTGCTTTGCTTAAAATGAGAAAAGATTTTGATATTATGTAAAAAATAAATTTTATCTCTTATTTAGAAATAGAGGTACTTTATGCTTGTCTCTACAAAAAGGCTGGTAATGTAGTATGTGGCGACGAAAGAAGACACAGTACTATTGTTGTACCTCTGTTGCTGTGTCTTTCTTTCAAATAAAAAAAATTTATTGTGTTACATTTATCTCTATGACTAGGTGGTTTGATAGTATAGAGGAAGCTGAAAGATATAAAAGTTTTCTTTATGAAAATTTTTTCTTTGATCTTGAGCTTGTTTGTGATAATAATAACATTGTAATAAAAGAATTCTTTATACCTAAAATGTGGCGTATTTAGTAAATGGGACTTATTTTTTACGTACTATTTTTTTCTTTTGTTGAAATAATTTATATTATAATTTTACTTTTAATAATACGAGGTTTCTTAAATGGCAACACTAAAGATAAATGATTGGGTAAAAATCACTCCAACACCTGATACGAAATCAGATGTGTGGACTTCTTCTCATAATAAATTTTGCGATAAGATTGGAAAAATTATTGATTTAAATGATCAGTACGATAATGTCATACTTGTAAGAGTAAGTGTTGAATTTCAATACAAGCAAAGCTATCTTTCCGGAGAACATTCTGCTTGGTTTGAAGATAAGCATCTTATTAAAAGTTCTAAGTGGGAATCAGATAGGTCTACCTATCTTAACAACAAATTTGAAGAATATAAAAAATTTGAAATTTCTATTAAAAACAAAAGAGATAAAATTTTAAAAGATATTTTTACAGATCAAGAAGAGAAAAGAAGAGAAGAAGAAAGAGCTTTAAGAGAAGCAAAAAAAGCAATCGATGAAATAAAACAAATAGAAGAAAAAAATGATATGGAAGGATGGATTTATGGAGATGGCTGGTTTGTAAAAGATTTTGATGACTTTTAAATTTTTATTTTATAATTAATAATGTGGAGCGTAAAAAAAGTTTCTTACTTGGAGATCTAGTTTATTATGTAGGACCACCAGTACTACATCCTCTTAAATGGGAATTGATAGTAATTAATAATAATGGCATAATCAATAAAGAAGATGTAGGAATTATTGTTAAGTGTGATTCGTTTTTAAACATAGCAGATGTATTTTTTCAAAAAAGTAAAATTACAATAAATAGAATTAGTTATCGACAATTAAAAATTATTACAGATTAGCCCTTTTTAAAGGGCTTTTTCTTTTTTTAAACTATATTTATAGTATAATGTTTCTGCAAGGAGAAAAAGATGAAAATTAGATTAAAAAGAAAAGTCTTGGAAAAAGATTGTATGGATGAAGCTTGCGGAGAAATGATGAATAGTCCCCAACAAGAACCCCCTGAAGATTTTACTGGAGAGCCTGATTATGAAGGACAAATGGCTCGTGGTCAATTACTAAAAGTTCATGATTATAGTGGCGAATTAATTGATATGATGGAAGACGAACTGCAGCTACCAGCTTGGGTACAAGCTAAACTTACAAAAGCAGCAGATTATATAGGAGCAGTAAAACACTTTATGGAAGGTGAAACTGAACTTGACGAATGTTATGTAGTTGAAGGTTCTTGTGATGAAGGAGAACTTCACGAAATGGAACTTTTTTATGAAGAGTGTAGCTGTGGAGCCTTGGAAGAAGAAGTATTGGAGGAAGCTGAGTACCAAGGACGCAAAGTAAAATTAAATAAACCAATGCGTGGTGATGTTAAAAAGTTTAAAGTATTTGTTAAAGATCCAAAAACAGGTAATGTTAAAAAAGTAAACTTTGGCGATCCTAATATGCGTATAAAGAAAAGTAATCCAAAACGTAGAAAATCATTTAGAGCAAGACACAATTGTGATAATCCAGGACCAAAAACAAAAGCTCGCTATTGGTCATGTAGAAAGTGGTAATAGGAGATAATAATGGACTGGCAGAAGTGGAAAAAAGTTAGAAGAGAAGCAAAAGAAAATTATGATGTAAACAAAGTTATCTCTTTCGCTAAAGATCAAATAAATGATTCTAAACGAATTTTAGATGAAATAAAGCTTGATAAAAAATATATTATTTTCGATCTTGAAACTTCTGGATTAAAGGAACGTTATCCCCAAGATAAAAGCAAAAAAAGACAACAAGAGCAAATCTTACAAGTAGCAGCACTGGCTGGATTTTATAGAAAAGAAAATGGAACCATAGAGTTTGTTCCAGAGGATAAATTAGACATTACTGCTTATTTAAAGGATGATATAAAATCAAGGCTCGATAAGGATAGTGTCGAATATCGTCTCTACTTACTTCATAGAGTAAACACCTTTTTAAATGATAAAACTTACAGAAAAGAAGGTGGACCTGTTCAAATTAATAAATTAAACGATGTCAAGAATTTACCAGACGACCTAAGAAAAGAAGTTTCTAATTTTGTACAAAACTTTAAAAATACTCAAGACATTCTAGACATGACAGGTTATAAAGAAGAAAATGCTACAGCATCAGAAGAAGATGCTTTAAAAAGTTTCTTTGCTTTTATCGAAAAGCACCCAGGAAGTATACTCTCTGGACATAACATAATTAATTTTGATTTAGGTTTTGTTAAGCAAAGAGCAGCAGAATACGATGTTCCACAAAAAATAGAAAATATAGATAACATTTTAGATACACTAGATGTAGCAAGAAATGTTTTCCAGCCAACTTTAGACATTTTGGAAAATAAATTTAGTGATATTATTAATAATATAAATTCACAATTAAAAGTAAAAATACAGGTTCCATCGTTAAATGAAGATAAAGAGCAGGCTGAAATTTTTAATAGAATTCAAAGTACTCTAGAAAAAGAAATAGAAGAACATCCAGAAGAAGAAAGAGAATTAGCAAAAATAGGTTCTATCTTTGGATTATTATTATTTAAAGTTAGCCAAGTAAAGAAAGAATTGACTAATCCAAAAACAGGTAGAAGAACTTCTAGCCAAGGACCATTAGCAAAATTATTTAAAATAGACAGTTCCGGATGGCATAATGCTTTAGCAGACATCGAAATGCTTTCCAAGGTGTATAGAGACATGTATTTGTTTTTAGATCTTGCTCAAAAGTATACAGGCAATACTTTACCAGAATCTATTATACAAGAAATAGAACCTTATCAAAAAAAAATGCATGATAAACACCCACATGCTAAAAAAACTATGATATCACATGGCAACAATAAATATAAGGGTACCCCTTTTAAAATAAAATTATCAACAAAACGTGCTAAAAGTGCTCCTCCAATAGGAGAATAACTATTTTTATTATAATTATTTAATATGACAAGAAGAACTAGAAATTACAATCCTACTATCATAGCAAACGAAATTTTAGTAGAAGGACCAAATAGTACTACTGCTGCTAGAGTTTCGTTTGAAGCTAACAGATTAAGATTCGAAAACGCAAGAACTGGCGAGAATCTATTATCTTTAGATTCAAATACTAACGAAGTAACTTTTAATGCTCCAATTAAATTACCAGATGGTACTATTTTAAATACTATAGATGATGTAAGTTCTAGAGATTTTGAACTTAGAGCTTCCATACCTGTAATAGTTTATGATGCAGAAGGTCTTCCAAAAAATGCAGATGATCCAGTAGTAATAACAGCAATCTTAACAAATCTACAATCGGAAACTGCAACATTTACAACTAATCCAAATGTTGAATTAGGAGGCAAAGGTAATACTAGATATTTATATCCTGGTACTTTATTGGAACTAGATTCGGTAGAAATAACAGCAACAGCAGATCATTTTAGTGAAACAATATCTATAAGAAAAGTAACTGAGGGTGATGATGGGATTACTGTTGCTATAAGTAATCCAAGTGATGTGATCGCTGCAGATTCTTCTGGCAATATTGTTCAAGGAGATCTATTAAATACCAGAGGATTTTTTAATCTTTACAAAGGTGCTCAGAATTTGACTCAGCTAAATAGAGTCTCATATAGAGTAGATGATATAGTAAACATAGAAATACAAATAGATAGTATTACTGGCGAATACCAAGTAACTAGTTTTGATGAAAATGCAACAAAAGGTAGTGCTACATTAGTAGCAATTTACTCCGGAATAGAATATACCCATTCATACAAAATAGTAAAAGCAGTTGCAGGAGTTGATGGAAGAAATGGGATAGATGGAACAAGTCCTTTTGTTGGACTTGTTAGTGATGAAAACATATTTATTGATACTATTAATAACGACAACATTGCTAACATAAACCCGTCAGCAGTTAATGAAAATAATATTTTAATAAGTACTATAGGGAATTTTGAGATTTATAAAGGTACTATACTTCAAGATAGTGGAGTTACCTATTATGTAGGATCAACAGGCACCAATACAAGTGAAACAAAAAATAATCTTACTTTTTCTATCAATTCGTCCACTGGAGAATATAGTGCATCTATTAACACTACGATTGTTCAAGAAGAAAACGGATGGAATACAGAAAATGAAACTTTTACAGTCAGAGCGGTAATAAATGGAGTTTCAGTATCTACAAGAAAAATAAAAATCCAAAAAACAAAAATAGGAAAAGATGGACAAACCGGCCCTACATTAAACTTAAACGTATCTCCATCATTATTTAGATTCAATGGAGAAGGTATACCTGTACCAGATCAAGTACTTACTATTTCTACTCTTAGCTCTAACCTTCCAGAAAATCATACATTAGAAATAATTTCAGAACCAAATACAATTCAATTTGGAGAAAGTGGAAATAATAAAACTATTTCTATAGACAATTTTATAGATTCTGGAGGAGATTATTTAGATTCTGCTATCATTAAGGCACAAGTTATAGTAGATCAACAAGTATACCTGGAAGATTTTGTTACTATTTTTAGAACACAAAATGGTACAGATGCAAGATCTATAGTTCTTTCTTCTGATTCTCAAGTTTTCTCATTCAAAGACAGTGATGCAATTGTTTCTACTACTGATTCTGTTATCATTAACATAAAGACGCAAAACCTAACACAAGAAATAAAGGCGTCAGATATCTCTATTACAAAAAATAATTCAGATATTATAAATTTAATAGATGATGATTTAACTAATAATAATGATGGTTCTTATTCTATAGAATTAAATTATAATGATCTAGGTATTACAGACATTATAACAAGAGATTCTTTTTTCCCAATAAAAATTAGAGTAGACAAAGAAAATGTTTTTGACATCATTTCAATTCATAGATTAATTGGTGGTGATGGGGCATTATCCGGATTTTTAACTAACGAAACAGATCAAGTTCCTGCTTTTTCTGATGGTGTTACATTAGAAGAAGATTATTCAACACTAAATGGTAATTTCAAAGTTTTCAAAGGATTAGAAGAAGTCACTTCTCGCTGTTCTTTTTCGGTTACTTATAATGAAAACATGGTTACAACCGTAGATTCTAACGGTTTTTATAGTGTAGTTGCATCTTCTATCTCTTCTAACAGCGATATAGGTAGAGCTATTATACAAGCAACTCTAGATGAAAGTACTAGCATACAAAAAATATTTACAGTTACAAAAACAAAACAAGGAAAAAATACTTTAAATGCCATTTTAAGTAATGAAACTCATACTATAAGAGCAGAATCTAGTGGAGAGCTTGTCTCTATTTCTGATTTGAACTCTGCTGGAGGTGTTGTATTTTTATACGATGGTAACGAAAAACAAAATTCTGGTGTTTCTTATTCTGTATTGCAAGGAGATGAAAGTTCTACCACATCTTCTTCTTCTTTTACAACTCCTTCCGGACTTACTTTTTCTATTTCCAATAATGGTTCTTATAGTCTATCCACAAACAATCTTAATTCTTGGACTGGCAATACTGAGACTTTTTATGTGAAAGTAGAATATGATGGTGCAGAAATAATAAAGTCATATACAATAACAAAATCTAGAGGTGGTGCAGATGCAAAATTAATGACTTTACGTACAAATAGAATGGTATTCACATTTGATAGTGATAACAATCCTTCTCCATCAAGTCAAGAAATAATACTTACTGCAAATCCAACAAAAGGTTCCGTACCTATCGATTCTACAGTTAACTGGAGTGTTCTTCCAGATACAGAAATTACAAGAGCGCTATTAAAAGAATTCGATCCAGTAGATAATAAACGAAAGAAAATCTTAATAGCAGATTTTAAAGCAGCAAATATACAAGATTTGTTTGTTACTGCCGAATCAGATAACTTAGAAGATAGCGTTACTATTGTTAAAGCAAAGGACGGAGCTACAGGAGAATCAGCTAAGATTATTAAAGTTACTTCTACTTCAATGGTTGTAGGCTATGATACAGAAGAAGACTTAACTCCAGATCCACAAACTATAACTATTTTCGTTAATCAGCAAAATCTATCTAAGGTATTAGAAGCATCTGACGTTATCATAACTAAGCAAAATGGTCAAACTTTTAGTCCGTCTTCCATTGATTCCTCTGGTATTAGCACAACTACAAATACTGGCGATTCATTCTTTACTATACCTATCGGTGAAGATGCAAGCAGTATAATAAAAAAATCAGATTTTCCTATATCAATAGAAGTAACTTCAGCAGATGATAACGTTGGAGATGTTGTTAGAATAAATAAAATTTCTGGCGGAAAGGATGGCATTGATTCAATTACAGCTCTTTTAACTAATGAAAGTCATACAGCTCCAGCAGAATCAGACGGTTTTGTAAGCAATGACGTTCTTGGTGATGCTGGAGGCATTTTCAACATTTATGAAGGATTAACAGAAGTTCTAAATACTACTGGACAAACTGATAAGATTACTTATTCTATTGTTGGAGGAACTACCGAAGGAGATTTCTCAGTACTTGTTGTAGGAAAACTTGAAATAAAGATAAATAGAAGTACTGGAGTTTACGAACTAGCTAACGAGCAAAATACATCATGGGATCGCAATTATCAAGTATTTACTTTAAGGGCACGCTATAAAGAAGTAGATTATGATAAAAAATATACTATTGCAAAATCAAAAGAAGGGCAAAAAGGTATAGATGGCATCAATGGAATACCAGGATCTGATTCTAAATCAGTAAAGCTAGAAAGTGACGATTATCAAATAGCTTATGATGAAGAAGGAAAAAATCCACAACCAGAAACATTTACATTAAGTGCCACACAACAAAATCACGATAATAACGATGCAATTTTTTACTTTTATGAAATAGAAGAAGACGGAAGTGAAACTATTATTAATGAAAAGACAGGAGATACTGAATCTACTAGGATTTTATCTTCTCCTCCAGAAAGGTTCACAACAAAAAAATATAGAGTAAAGACAAAAGAAGTTTCAAATGGAAATTTCATATCCTCTGATTCAATTTCTATTGTAGGAACTAAAGACGGTGCAGATTCTATAACCATTGTCATTCCAAACGATAATCATACTTTTCCTGCTGATCCAGACGGAGTAATAACAGAAGAAGATAATAATTTAGGTTCCACAGAAATTGAAGTTTATATAGGCAACGATAGATTGGAAGCTGTTCCTAGTGAAACAAATGGTTCTCCAACAGTTTTAAATAAGAAACAATTTTATGTAACTAAAACAGATTCAAACATACAGACTACCCTAGAAAGAGTTCAAGATCTAGAAGATCCAACAAAATTTTATAAATATGAAGTAGTTCCTACTCACGATACTATGAATTCTGATTCTGCTACTGTTTCTTTGATAATAGTAACTAGAGGAAATTCTGATTCATCAACAAGTTATGAAAAATTAATAAGTTATAGTAGAAGTAGAAAGGGAGTAGATGGAGTAAAAGGAGAACCTGGCGAAAATGGTATTTCTCCAGTTAATGGAGTCTTAACAAACGAAAGTCATACTGTTGTAGCAGATTTTAATGGTATTGTATCTAATCTAGATGGCGCGGAAGGTGTTTTCAAAGTATTTAGAGGGCAAACAGAAATAACTTCCACAAATAATGTTTCTTTTTCTGTCGTAGGAACTCAACCGCAAAATGGCCTATCAGTAACAATAGACAATACTACAGATTTATCTTCTGGAAAATCTAAAGGGGCTTATCGAGCGAATCAAACCAACTGGAGAGATACAGATAATGAGAATTTTATTCTTCAGGCCATTATAGATGAAGGAACATCTTCTCAAGTTATTTTGCAAAAATCATTTACTGTTACGAAATCAAAGGCTGGAGCTAATGGTGAATCAGCTAAATATTTAATTTTAGAAGCAAATAAACAATCTTTTGATAAAAAATATCAAGGAGATGAATCTTTGTTTGTCCCAGATGGACAATCAGTAAATTTTACCGCTAGCGTATATGGAGAATTTGAAACTGAGCCGGCTGTTACTTGGTATGTCGATGGAGAAGAAGTTACAAATAATACAAAATTAACAGTTACAGGTAAGACAGCATCGATGAGTCAGGATCAGTTCAATTCTGCCACATTTAATCTTATCAATCTTTCAACTACAGTAAAAGCAAAATTTTCAATAGATGGTGTAGATTATTCAGATCAAATTACAGTAATTTTGTCTCAACAAGCAAAAGACGGTGCTTCCGGAGTAAATGCAAAAACTGTAAAATTAGAAAGTACAGATTATCAAATTGCTTATACACAACGTGGAGAATCAAATGTTTGGAACAAGGATCCAGCAAGCGTAACTCTTACAGCAACACCTTCAGAAACAGTATCTTCTAATAGAAAATTTAGATTCTATTTGAATGGTAATGCAACTCCTATTTCTAGAGCAGATGAAACAATCAATACTTTAATAATAAACGATTTTGAAGATAATTATGATAACTTTGTAAAAAGAAATATAAAAGTAGAATTAATAGAATTCGATAATTCAACAGAACAGATAGTAGCAACTGATACTATTGTTATTTTTGCAACAAAAGATGGTTCTGATGCAATCACTATTTCCATGCCTAACAGCAACCATAGTTTTCCTGCTTCTTCTGTAGGAGTTGTTGACGATAATAGTTATGAGGCAGGAACTACTGAGATTGAAGTTTATTTAGGTAATAGACAATTACAGCCAGTAAGTTCCACTATTAGCGATACTGCTATGGGAAATTATCAATTTAAAGTTTCTAATGTTATAGCAAACGACATTCAATTACCAGATATATCTACTGCTACAATAGTTGGGTTCACATTTACTACTCCTGTACCTAGTGACATGAGTATTAGCAGCAAAACTGCTTCTATTACATATGAAATAAAGGCTAAAGATTCAACAGGAACAATTCGTACTTTTTTGCAAAAACAATCTTTTACAAAATCTGAGCGTGGAGATGATGGTTTAAATGCAAAAGCACTTTTTCTTCTTTCTGATTCTGAAGGGTTTTATATTAATAAAGATGAAATTGTTGTAAACGATCAAATACAATTCACAACAATTAAAGAAAATATTTCTCCCAATGTTTCATTTAGTTCTATTCCAGCTGGAGTTTTAAGTAACATAAATGTACTAAATGGCACAGCTACTCTAAATTATAGCGATCTAGACTTTAATCAATACGAATCGGTAACTGTTACAGTTAGCGTGACAGATGAAAAAGTTTATTCTGATTCTATAAAGATAAAGAAAGTAGAAAGTGGAATTGATGGCTCTAGTGGCACAGATGCTAAAGTTGTAAAACTAGAAAGCAATGATTATCAGATTGCTTATGATGAGAATGGTCAAAATCCAGATCCAAACATTATAGAATTGATAGCTACCGAACAAAATCATGAAAATGTAGATTATGAATTCTTTTTAGATGATGGCAATAATGAAATCGAAATTTTACTACAAGCTGGACAAGATGAAAACAAGAGAACTGTAAGCGTTCCAGTGAATAAGTTTAATTCTCCCTTGAGAATAAGAATCGAAACAAGAGAAGTAGCAGATAATGGACAACTAAGCGATGTAATTGCTAGGGATTCTATTTCTGTTGTAGCAACAAAAGATGGAGCCAATTCGTTCACAATAGTGATTCCCAACGATAACCATACTTTCGTGGCAGATGAAAATGGAAACGTTTCTGATTACTCTGGGGCCGATACAGAGATACAAGTATACATAGGCAATACTGCTCTTAAGGCTGTTACTGAAATAACAGATATAAATCAATTTAAAGTGTCTGTTGCTGGAACAGATAACGAGATCTCTGTTTCAAATTTATCTCCTTCAGGAAACGATGATACAAAATATATTATTTCTAATTTCAGCTCGATGGCAAACAATATTGATTCAGCAATACTTCCACTAGCTGTTCAAATAAGAGGTCAAACAGAATATATAGAAACAATAACCAAAACTTTAACATATACCAAAGCAAGAAAAGGTGCTGACGGTACTGATTCATTTACAGGCTATTTAACAAATGAATCGCATACAGTAATAGCAGATTCTGATGGCTTAGGTTACAGTCTTGAAGGTGCTGGTGGCAATTTTGAAGTATTTTATGGTTCACAAAAATTAACACAAGGTGTTAGTTATTCTATCCAAGGAGAAGGAACTAAAGATGGTCTAACTGCGACCATAAATTCATCATCTGGAGTTTATCAATTTTCTGGAGATCTGTGGTCTTCTAATTATGAAACATTCACTTTTAGAGCAACCTATTCTATTGATGGCATACCAGTAAATATAGATAAACAATATAGTATTACAAAATCGAAAGCTGGAAGGGCTTCAACTTCAGGATATCTTACAAATGAAAGCCATACAATTACAACTGATAGTGATGGACTAAATTACGAACTAGATGCAAACAATAATCTTAAAGATGCTGGTGGCGTATTTAACATCTTAGAAGGTTCGCAAGAAGCTACTGGTTTTTCATTCTCTGTTGATTCTACAACAAGAGATGGATTAACGGCAAACATAGATTCGTCTACTGGAGAATATTCTTTTTCTGGAACAGGATGGAACGCTGATTCAACTTCTTTTATTTTTACAGCTACCAAAGGCTCGGGAACAAATGCTGTTACTATACAAAAAACTTATACAATAAGTAAATCAAGGGCAGGAGAGTCTGCAATAAGTGGTTATTTGACAAACGAAGCAGAAATCATTTCAGCCCCTAGTAGTGGCTATATTAATACTCTGGTTGCAGAAGGTGGAAGCTTCAAAGTTTTAAAAGGAAACAATGATGCTTCTGGATTTAGCTTTTATGTTGGAGCAACTGGTACCTCAAACTCTCAAACAATAGATGGAAAAATAACTTTAACAATAGATAGTTCAGGGAATTATTCTTTATCTCAACCATCTGCAGGTTCCTGGAATACAGATTCTGCCGTATTTACTCTTAGGGCTGTATCTTCTACTACAACTATAACAAAACAATATAAAATAACTAAATCAAAGGCAGGAGAAGATCCTCTTGTTGGATATTTGACCAACGAAAGTCATATGATTGCTGCTGCTTTTGATGGAACATATCTTTCTAGTGAATTGAATGGCGCTGGAGGTTATTTTAGGGTTTCCAAGGGTTCTAGAGACATTAGCAATGGAAACAATATTGTTTATGGGCCTGCAACACAAACAGTTGATAATTTAACTGCTACAATAAACTCTTCCACTGGACAATATACCTTTTCCGGAACAGGATGGAATAAAGATTCAACAAGTTTTACATTTACTGCAACAGATAATTCAGTGAGTCCTGCTGTAGTATTGACAAAAAATTATATTATAACGAAATCAAAATCTGGCGAAGATGGCGATGATGGCGCAGCTGGTAGTCCTGGTGCTTCTGCAAAACTAGTTAGATTGTCTGCAACCGAACAAGCTTTCTTATTTGATGGAGAAGGTAACAAAAAAGACGAAACACAAACTATAACATTTACAGCAGACTTTCAGAATATAAATGAAAATCCAACTTGGACAGTTACTCCAAGTTCAGTTGCTCTTGGTGGTGCCGCGACTTCAAAAACTAGAACTTTAACAATTGCCAATTTTGGTACAAATACTAGCGTAAAAGTAACGGTATCCGCAGCAACAGAACAGTTGTCTGATTCCATTACAGTAGTAAGAGCGCAAGACGGTGCTCCAGCAAAAAGTATAAAACTTTCACAAACTTCTCTGACATTTACAAAAGATGGTTCTGGGAATTTTGCTCCGAATTCTCAGCAAATAGAATTTGATGTTTCAGCACAAAACATAAATAAAAATAATTTAGAATGGTATGTTGATGATACTCGCGTTGTTAACAACGATCTTTTGACTATAGATGGTGATGATATAGCCAAAGCTATCATGTCGAAAACACAATTTGGAGAGAACACATCATCAAGAATTGTTAAAGTAAAAATTGGTGAGTTCGAAGACTATTCGACGATAACTTCTACTCAAGATGGATCTTCTGCAAAAGCCGTATTTCTTTATTCAGACAAACAAGCGTTTATCAAAAATGGAGATGGACAATTTGATCCACCAGGACAAACAATAGAATTTGAAGCATCTCCTCAGAATGTAGATCCAGATACATTAGTTTGGGAGGTTGATGAACAACCAGCTATCAGTAGTAATGTAATGGCTGGAACTGTAGGAACTCTTGATGTTGCTTCCAATAAACTCTCAGCAACAATGTACCAAGGGCAATTTGGCGATCTTGCTCAATCTAAAAAAGTTACTGTACGTTCTGGAGACTTTTCTGATAGTATCACTGTTATTGCAACAAAAGATGGTGCTGCGGCAAAAGCATTATTTTTGAAAAGCGATAAACAAAGTTTTAGATATGATGGCTCCGATGCTGACTTTTACGATGGCCAAGTAATAACATTTACTGCTGATCTAAAAAATATTACAGGAGATGTAACTTGGAAACTATTCAAAGACGGCGAAGGCAGCGACATATCAGATAAACTTACTGCTGTAACAGGACAAACTTAT
>Ga0129342_1000554_pt1 | contig 16136 bp, 14 predicted proteins | sample CPBDNA_5_FD_94426 | JGI IMG/M metagenome (GOLD analysis project Ga0129342, IMG submission 94426) | Freshwater to marine salinity gradient microbial communities from Chesapeake Bay, USA - CPBay_Sum_15_0.2_DNA | ecosystem: Environmental > Aquatic > Marine > Coastal | place: USA: Chesapeake Bay...
AAACGGGCGCGATGAGGTTCAAGAGGCGCATCGCCTTGCCGGAGATATTGATTATATCTTGAAGGTCCGTGTAAAAAATGCCCGTGCCTATGATACATTCTATCAGCAGTTGATTGCGGATGTGCGTATTCATAATGTCACGGCGCTTCTTTCTATGGAAGAAATTAAATCGACCACGAAACTGCCGATCAAGTCCGAATAGCATCGCATATTGCGGTTCGTATTTTTTGCTATTTAGAGGAGGCCGAGCTGTTAAATCCTTCTAACAATCTGCTCATTATCATTTGGAATAAAAGCAAAAATTCCTCTAGGTGAAATAAAAATTATACTCTAACATCGATCTCAGGCAGTGTGTTCACAAAATGCTTTGTTATGAAAGATTGCACGGTTTTTCTTCTACTTTTTCGAAGGGATCGTGTCGTCTGTAAGATAATCAAATGCTTTTAGATGGGGCGCGCTCAAATTGCCGAAAATGTACCTTTAGGTGCAAACAACAGGAAGGAAATCTTTATGAAGAAACAAGCTTACTTGAACAGCCTGTCAAACAAATTGACATCGGGTCAGATTGACCGGCGTCAGTTTGTGATGTCGGCTTTGGCGGCGGGCGTGGCATTGCCTTCGGCCTTGGGGCTTGCGGACAGCGCGATGGCGGCAACGCCCAAGCGCGGTGGACGCTTGAGAATGGGGATCACCGGCGGGGCAACCACGGACACGCTTGATCCAGGCCAAATTCTTGATGCTTATATGATCAATGTTCAGATGGGGCAGGTGCGCAACAACCTGACAGTTGTCGGGTCAGACGGTTCGCTCCAACCCGAGCTTGCCGAAAGCTGGGAAGCCTCTGCAGATGCGAAAACATGGACGCTTAACATCCGCAAAGGCGTAGAATTCCACAACGGCAAAACTTTGGATTCGACCGATGTTGTTGATTCGCTAAACCACCATTTGGGTGACGGCAATACGTCTGCGGCAAACGGCATTCTTGGTGGGATCACCTCTGTCAAAGCCGATGGCCAAAACACTGTGGTGGTCGAACTTTCTGGTGGCGATGCCGACTTCCCGTTCATCCTGAGCGACTATCACCTCAATATTTGCGCCTCAAACGGAGACGGCACAATTGACTGGCAGTCTGGCAACGGGACCGGCGGATATATCCTCGTCGACAATGATCCGGGTGTGCGTACCTTCACAAAGCGCAATCCGAACTACTGGAAAGAAAACACCTGCTTCTTTGACGAAGTTGAAACGCTTGGTATTTCCGATCCAACAGCTCGGACCAACGCGCTGATGACAGGGTCCATTGATTGCATGAACAACGTGGATCTTAAAACCGTGAACCTCCTGAAGCGGAGCGGGGCGGTCACAGTACGTGCTGTGACGGGGAACAAGCAGATTACCTTGCCCATGATCACAACCATGGCGCCGTTTGACAACAATGACGTGCGTTTGGCGGTAAAACATATCATTGACCGTGAAGATTGGCTGGAAAAAATTATCTTTGGATATGGTGAATTGGGCAATGACAACCCAATCGGTCCGGCAAACATCTACCGCGCGACGACAGATGAATTGCCGCAGCGCGCCTATGATCCTGAGAAAGCGAAATTCCACCTCAAGAAAGCGGGCTATGACAAGCTGTCTATTCAGTTTCATGCGGCGGATACTGGGTTTTCAGGCTCTGTCGATGCAGGCTCTCTGATGGCAGAATCAGCACGCAGCGCAGGTCTGGACATCGAAGTGGTGCGCGAACCCAATGACGGGTACTGGAGCAATGTCTGGATGAAGAAAGCCTTCTCTGCCTGTTACTGGAGCGGTCGTCCGACTGAAAACTGGATCTTCTCACAGATCTACGCAGCTGATGCGAGCTGGAATGACACATTCTGGAAAAATGATCGCTTTAATGAATTGCTGGTGCAGGCACGTTCTGAGCTGAACGCCTCGCTTCGCCGCGAGCAATATGTTGAAATGCAGCAGATCATCCACAACGACGGCGGCGTCTGTTTGCCACTGTTCCAGAGTGACGTGATGGCCTACAGCAACAAGCTGCACGTACCAGAAGTTATTGCCAATAACTGGGAATTTGACGGTATGATGAATTCTGAGCGCTGGTGGTTCTCGTAACTCCAGCCTCCAGAAAATGACAACAGCAGGCCGGCGTGTCCGGCCTGCTGATTTTCCATAAAAATAAAAGACATAAATTTTACGCGCCAAAGGTAAAAAAATTAAACTTCTTTAAATTCGTAAAGAGTGACCGAGAGTTTAATTTTTCCATAAATTCAAGAGCCTTGCCTGGTTTTGCGTGTAAATTGCAATTTCTATAGATATGAAACTCATTATGATTAAATAAGAAACTTTTCCCGTGTGTGATAATTCTTTTGAAATCTTATGTTTGCCACTTAAATTATCAGTTGTAAGAGCGTTCATAATTCGCATACAGAGCGTTCTATCTCAATAAACAGTTATCATCGGGAGGAAATCGTATGAGATTGATAACAGCCATGGCAACCGTAGTCGGCGTTGCCCTAACATCAGGATCGGCTTTTGCTGCCTGTGACAGCGGTGAAGTAGTGATCAAGTTTGCACATGTCACCAACACCGATAAGCACCCGAAGGGCATCGCGGCAAGCCTGCTGGCAGAACGGGTGAATACCGAGATGAATGGCAAAGCCTGTATGGAGGTTTTCCCAAACTCGACCCTTTATAATGATGATCAGGTACTAGAAGCGATGCTTCAGGGCGATGTCCAGCTGGCAGCGCCTTCCTTGTCCAAGTTCGAAACCTTCACAAAGGTCTTCCGTATCTTTGATCTTCCTTTCATGTTCAAGAACATCTCTGCGGTTGACCAATTCCAGAATTCTGAAACGGGTCAGGCAATGAAGTCGTCGATGGTTAAGCGTGGCCTGCAGGGTTTGGCTTTCTGGCATAACGGAATGAAGCAAATGTCAGCCAACAAGGCGTTGACCCTTCCGACTGACGCTGCGGGTCTGAAGTTTCGTGTACAGCCCTCAGACGTGATCAAGGCACAGATGGAAGCGATCGGCGTGTCCCCGCAAGCGATGGCTTTCTCGGAAGTCTATGGCGCTCTCCAGCAGGGTGTTGTTGATGGTCAGGAAAACACTTGGTCGAATATCTATGGCCAGAAGTTCTTTGAAGTACAGGACGGCACAACCGAAACCAATCACGGTATTATCGACTACATGGTCGTTGCCTCTGTTGATTGGCTCGATTCACTTGACGCAGGTACCCGTGATCAGTTCCTGACAATTCTGACGGAAGTGACCGAATCTCGGAATGCTGCTGTTGGCGAAGTTGACGCGCAAGCGCGTCAGGCAATTCTCGACGCGGGTGGTGTGATCCGTGAATTGAGCGCAGAACAACGTCAGGCTTGGGTCGATGCGATGATGCCGGTCTGGTCAAAGTTTGTCGGTGATGTTGGTCAGGGCAACATCGATGCCGCGCAGGCGATTAACGCCCAAAATTGATATAAAGCTACGAATGGCTCCGGTTTGCCGGGGCCATTCATTATCGCGGGGAGGGGATCGGCATGAACCATTGGGAAAAAACCGCTCTTGGACGTGTAGTGAACAATATTGAGGAAACGCTAATCGCGCTCATCCTCGGTTTGATGACTTTGATACAATTTGCCAATGTCGTCGTGCGCTACTGGTTTGCAGATCCAGATTGGAAACCGTTTGTCGAGGCGCTTGGTTTGCCAACGAACCTTCTCTGGGCGTTGGAGGTTACAGTCTTTCTCTTTGCTTGGCTGGTTCTATTGGGGGCGAGCTACGCAGTAAAGGTGCGCGCTCATTTGGGTGTGGATGTGCTTATCGATCTTGCGTCGTCGCCAGTTCGCAAAGCTATGGCGCTTGTGACGATATCCGTTTGTATCGCATTCGCATTCTTGCTTTTAAAAGGGGGATGGGATTACTGGGCCCCGTTCGCCAATCTTAACCCTACGTCTGGTCGCTGGTTCCCGACGGGCTTCAATTCGGTCCGGGGTCAGGGGTGGTATGAGGTCAACGACATCTACATGCCCGACTGGCTACAATGGCTGGGTGTGATTTTTAACGACGGTGACCGGTATGAAAAACTGCCACGGGTTATTCCCTATGCAATCATGCCTCTTTCCATGGCGCTCTTGCTATTCCGATTTATCCAGTTCGGGATCAGGCTGTCAAAAGGTTTTGAGGACAGGGTGATCGTCAGTCACGAAGCCGAGGATGCGGTCGCAGATGCTTCCAAAACCCTCAAAGATGCGGCGGCCTAATCTATGGATGTTGTTCTTCTCTTTGCAATGATTATCGGATTGCTGATGATCGGGGTGCCGATCGCGGTTTCGCTTGGATTTTCGTCAATCCTTTTCTTGTTGATGTTCTCTGAATCGTCGCTGGCGTCGATTGCCCAGACCCTATTTCAGGCAATGGCAGGTCACGCGACCTTGCTTGCGATTCCGTTCTTTATACTCGCCTCAAGCTTCATGTCGACAGGCGGTGTTGCCCGGCGGATCATCCGATTTTCTGTCGCTGTGGTTGGACATTTTCAGGGCGGTCTGGCGATCTCCGGTGTTTTCGCCTGTATGATGTTTGCCGCTCTTTCCGGTTCGTCTCCGGCGACAGTGGTCGCAGTCGGGACAATCGTAATCGCGGCGATGCGTCAGGCAGGATATACAAAGGAATTTGCTGCAGGCGTAATTTGTAATGCGGGAACGCTGGGCATCCTGATCCCGCCGTCGATCGTTATGGTGGTCTATGCTGCGGCGACCGATGTTTCGGTCGGTCGAATGTTTCTAGCTGGTGTTATTCCGGGGCTTCTCGCTGGCCTTATGCTTATGCTCGCGATCTATATATTGGCGCGTATCCGAAATATGCCGAAAGGCGAATGGCTCGGCTGGGGCGAAGTTTTTGCCTCCGCGCGCGATGCGGGCTGGGGCCTATTTTTGATGGTCATCATTATGGTTGGGATCTATGGTATCCCGCCGCTCGGCATAAAGGCTCTTTTCACCCCAACAGAAGCCGCGGCTGTGGCCTCTGTCTATGCGTTCATCATCGCAACTTTTGTCTATCGCGACATGGGGCCTCTGGCGGGTAAAGACGGGGCCTCCCCAATTCCGCTTTACAAGAAACCTCAGGCGCTTGTGACGGCGTTCTGGCATGAGGATACGCGCAAGACGCTCCTGGAAGCTGGCAAGCTGACGATCACACTTATGTTTATCATCGCCAATGCCCTGATCCTAAAACATGTGTTGACGGACGAGCAAATTCCGCAGGCCATTGCCAATTCCATGCTTTCTGCTGGGCTCGGTCCCATCATGTTCCTCGTCATGGTGAACGTGATCCTGTTGATCGGCGGTCAGTTTATGGAGCCTTCTGGCCTGATCCTGATTGTCGCACCGCTGGTTTTCCCGATTGCGATTGAGCTTGGAATCGACCCGATCCACCTTGGGATCATCATGGTGGTCAATATGGAGATTGGAATGATCACTCCGCCCGTGGGGCTGAACCTTTTTGTGACCTCTGGCGTTGCAGGTATGCCAATGATGCGCGTCGTGAGAGCGGCCCTGCCGTTTTTGGGTGTGCTGTTCATCTTCCTGATTATGGTAACCTATCTTCCGTTCTTGTCGACTTGGCTGCCGACAATGGTGATGGGGCCAGAAATCATAGTAAAATAAAAGGAACGCCTAAGCGAGGGTTCAGGCGTTTTCCAATCCGTCTATAATGGCGGAAAAATCATCTGCCAGAAGGCTTGCACCACCCACAAGTGCACCGTTAACGTCTTTCATGGCAAAGATTTCGGCTGCATTGCTGCCTTTGACGGAACCGCCGTAAAGTAAAGGCACATCAACTGCGGCACTCCCATATTCAGAGACAAGGTGTCGGCGGCAAAATCCATGTACTTCTTCTATTTGTGACGCCGACGGGACAAGCCCAGTGCCAATCGCCCAAACGGGTTCATAGGCAATAACAAAAGAGGCGCATTTCAAAGCGGGGTCCAGAGATCCAGTAAGCTGTTCTTTTATCACGTTCAGCGCCTCTCCGCTTTCGCGTTCTTCGAGCGTCTCGCCGATACAGATAATCGGGCAAAGCCCTGCGCCTTGGGCGGCGAGCGCCTTTTGGCGAACAAGAGCGTCTGTTTCATTATGATCTGCCCGTCTTTCGGAATGGCCGACAATAACATACGTTGCCCCTGTGTCGGCAATCATACCGGCCGATATATCGCCCGTATGTGCCCCTTTCTGGATATGATGGCAATCCTGAGCACCAATCTGAAGGGGCGGCGCAAGTTGCATCGCCGGTATCAGGTAAGGCGCAGGAACGCAGATCAGAATATCAATGGCTGAAGCGGCGTGGCGCGTTGCCAGCGTTTGAATCTCTGAAAGACTGTTTAAAGAGCCATTCATTTTCCAATTGCCGGCGGCGAGTTTTTTCATTGCAGCTTTTAGTCCTGTTGAATTGAAGGCATAAATAACTTTAATGCTCTGTCTGCCACTACATGCCAGCGAATTTGATTGATTCACCGCATCCGCAAGCTTCGGTCACATTCGGATTGTTGAACTTAAACCCAGATTCTAACAGGGAACTTTCATAGTCAATTTCTGTTCCAAATAAAAACATTTGAGCCATGGGGGCGATCATCACTCTGGCCCCATTCTGTTCTATAACTTCATCATGATTGTCGATCTGGTCCACGAATTCCATCGTGTATTCCATACCGGCACAGCCACCTTTTTTCACACCAAGGCGCAGACCGACATGGCCCTTGCCCTCCATAAGCTTTAACACCTGCGCAACAGCTTTGGGCGTGAGAGTTACAGCTTGCTTTCCCGGAATGCCAAACATTGTGTTGGTCCCTTTTACATAAAACCTAATTCAAGGCGTGCTTCATCGCTCATCATATCCATACCCCATGGGGGTTCCCAGACCAAGGCCACATCAACCTGTTTAACACCTGCAATCGGTTCAATCGCCTCAGCCACCCAACCGGGCATGTCACCCGCAACAGGGCAGCCGGGTGCGGTTAGGGTCATTGCGATGCTGACTTCATTTTCGTCGCTTACTTCTATCGTGTAAATCAGCCCCAAGTCGAAAATATTCACTGGGATTTCAGGGTCATAGACGGTGCGGCAGGCCTCTACCAAAGTTTCGTAAAGGGGATGATCCGTGCTTGATGGCGCGATAAGCGGCGTACCTTCAAGAGGAGGTGTGGCGTCAGTCATGGGATATCCTGTGTGTTTCCTGAGTTTTTATATAGGATATAGGGTTTGAGAGGTCCAGTAGGCAAAGCGTCACGATATTGCGACGTCGTCATCGTAGAGAAACAGGTTTGCTATCGGGAAGCGAAAGATTAGCCACCTGTTCTGCAATTGGCACTGTGTTCATCGGATGCAGCTCAGCGGAAAATGCATCAGGATTTTCAAGAGGTTGCCATTTATTTTGAAAGTAAATTTCCAAACCCGAAAAATTGGCTTTGTACCCCATTTTGGGACTGCCAGGCACCCAATAACCAAGATAGAGATATGCTAATCCCGCTTCACGCGCCAAATTGATGTGATCTAGAATCAGATACGTTCCGATAGAGAGGTCGCTGGGTTTGGGTTCGTAAAAGGAGTAGACCATACTCAAGCCGTCTTCGATCAAATCGGTGAGGGCAACAGCCAAAAGTTGTCCGTTTTGGGTGTATTCGATCACGCGGGTGCGTATGGGCGTTTCTTCGATCATCGCCGCAAATTCAAACACATCCATATCTGCCATTCCGCCCGTAGCATGACGCGCGGTCAAATATTTTCTAAACAGCTGATATTGATCTTCTGTCGCCCAAGGCGAAGAAGGTTTTCTTTCTAAATGTTTGTTTTTGTTCAATACCCGCTTTTGGCTTTTGCTGAGCTTGAATTTGTTGACATCGATACGCGCCGAGAGGCACGCACAGCATTCCGTACAGGACGGACGGTACAGCACATTTTGTGAACGGCGAAATCCCTGCTGGGACAGTTTATCATTCAACCGCTGCGCCTCTTCACCTTGAAGCGCAGTAAAAAGCTTTCTTTCCTGTCGACCTTCTAGGTACGGACAAGGCTGAGGTGCCGTCACGTAAAATTGCGGGGCGATAGGAAGCGTATGGCGCATGTTTAAAGGGTAGCAAAGCTTATGACTTTTCGCAATATTTCAAAATACAAAACTCCCGTCAAATTAGAATAGGGTCTGAGAGGTATCATGGTATTTATGTGACCAATTGTCTGCGTCAGATAGTTTAATAATATTCACTGCGTTGAAACCTCCGGTTTGATATTACCTTCACAATGTAAGAATTTCGGTTCTGTTACCGGAACTTTGCGCGAGCTGGGTGAAAATGTAATAGAAGATGCAGTTTTTGCAATTTGGTTAAAAATTTTTTTCCTCTAAATAAAACCCAATCGACCCGGGCGAGTGACTTCTTCGCCAGGGTCTATTTTGTTAGAGAGATGTAATTTTATGAGGCTGATGCTGGATTATTATTTTCGTTATTTTGCTTTTCTCTCTCGTCCATGAATTGATCAAATTCCGCTTTGTCCTTGGCTTGGCGTAAACGATCCAGAAATGCGTGAAATTGATCCTGTTCGCGTTCCAACCGGTTTAAGGTATCTTCCTTATACGCATCAAATGCCGAATTCCCTGATGTTGCCATCATCGTATGATTTCTCTCGGCGCTGGTGCGAAGATTACAAGACATTCCAAACATTTTTTTACTCCAAATCATATAGGCAAGAAGGGCCAGACCGATAGGCCAGAAAAAGATGAAACCAAATACCATGGCGATCATCCAGGCGCCTTTTCCCTTTCTGTCTAACCAATCCTCAGCACGACCAAACCAACTTTGGCGCGGTGCGTATTCAAGCGTGGCGGCAGTATTCATTTTTTACTCTCCAGTCTATGTAAATGCTATTCACATTATCAGATATGGAGATGGGTGTTTCAGTCTTCAAGAGGGATGTGAATCTTTTTTACATTTTTTTATTGATCCCCCAAAACCCAGTTTTTTCGGCATTTAACGTAAGGAAGGCACTGGGCCATTGACCACGGTATGGCTTCGCATAAACTCGGCGCATGACATTTTCCAAAGTGATTCAGCGCGTCCCACGCCCCTATTCTGAAACGCTTGGCGGCGAGAGCGCTGAGCGTTTTAGCGACCATCCCAAAGAGATACGGGGCTTTATCAAGGGGGTTGCTGGAACAAGCCCGTATCTTAAATCTCTGATCGACAGGGAACATCTGTGGCTCAATGAGGTGCTTTCCACCTCGGGCAATGTGCCGGAGCAAACGATAAAGGCAATAACAATAGATAAGAATATTCCTCTGACGCTCAGACAGGCAAAACGGCGGATCGCTCTATGGGTGGCGCTATGTGATTTGGCGGGAGCTTGGTCTTTGGAAGAAGTGACCGGAGCGTTAAGCGATTTTGCTGACCATGCAGTGAGCGCGGCTCTGAATGTGGCGGTTCAACGTCAAGCGGAGCGTAAAAAAATTCCGGGATTTCGCGCGGATGATAATCCGGAAACAGCAGGGGTGTTTGTTTTGGCCATGGGCAAAATGGGTGCAGGAGAGCTCAACTATTCCTCAGATATTGATCTCATTTGCCTCTTTGACGACAGCCGCTTTGATCCGGCAGATTTTCATGACGCGCGAAGCGCTTTTATAAAGGCCACTCGCGAGATGTCGGCGACACTGAATGATCTGACTGCGGAGGGTTATGTCTTTCGCACTGATTTACGGTTGCGTCCTGATCCCTCTGTAACACCTGTATGCATCGGCACGGATGCAGCAGAACGCTATTACGAAAGCTTGGGGCGCACCTGGGAAAGGGCGGCCTATATAAAAGCGCGCGTTTGTGGCGGCGATTTATCCGCTGGTTCGGCATTTTTAGAGCGTATGCAACCTTTTGTGTGGCGTAAACATCTTGATTTCACGGCGATTGAAGATGCCCATAACATGCGTTTAGCTATTCGTGATCATAAAGGTTTGGGTGGGCCGATCACTTTGGAAGGCCATAACATGAAATTGGGCCGAGGAGGGATTCGGGAAATCGAATTTTTCACACAGACCCGCCAATTGATTTCCGGCGGTCGTGATCCGTCGCTTCGTGAACGTCAAACCGTGATTGGACTAAGTAAACTGGCAGAGCAGGGGTGGATTGGTGCCGATGTCGCACAAACATTGTCAGATCATTATCGGGCACATAGAACGGTCGAACATCGGTTGCAAATGATGCATGATGCGCAAACTCACAGTTTACCAGCCTCAGAGGAAGGGTTTGCGCGTCTAGCCTGTCTTATGGATAAAGATGAGGCGGATCTTAAGAAAGAAATTCGAAGCCGGCTAGAGGCGGTTCATGCCCTCACCGAAGGTTTTTTTGCATCTTCGTCTCATGCCGGAAAACAGGCCCCTGAAAATGAGGACAGGGATGAGAGCTTTGAAAATATCGTCGCGGGTTGGCTGACATATCCTGCCCTGCGTTCAAAACGTGCACTAAAGACGTTTGAACGGCTAAAACCCGAATTAATCCGTCGATTGAAAACAGCCGGAAAACCGCAGGAGGCGTTTATTGCCTTTGACGGATTTTTGGCTGGGCTTCCCACGGGCGTTCAGCTTTTTGCAATGTTTGAGGCGTTTCCAAAGCTCATTGACCTTTTGATAGATATCGTCGCAAGTTCTCCAGCCTTGGCGCAGTATCTGTCGCGCAATGCGCAAGTCTTTGATGCGGTGATTGGGGGTAGCTTTTGGGATGACTGGCCGGGAAAAGAGGCTCTTTGTAAAGATCTTTCCGACCGTCTTGGGGTGCTTGGCGATTATGAGGCAAAGCTGGATGCGACCCGACGTTGGAGCAAAGAATGGCATTTCCGCATCGGTGTGCATCTGTTGCGCGGGCTTTTAGGGGCAAAGGAAGCCGCGCGCCAATATGGAGAGCTTGCCGAAGCGGTAATCTCAGGCCTTTGGCCCGAAGTGATTGCACAGTTTGCCACAAAACACGGACACCCCCCGGGCAGGGGCGCGGTGGTTTTGGGGATGGGTTCTCTTGGGCTTGGGCGTTTGCATTCCAGCTCTGACCTTGACCTGATTGTGATTTATGACGCGGGGGACGCAGATATGTCAGAGGGCAAACGTCCTTTGCCATCGCGCCAATATTATGCACGTCTGACGCAAGCTTTGGTCACAGCCATGACTGTCCCAATGGCGGAAGGTAAGCTTTATGAAGTCGACATGCGCTTGCGTCCTTCGGGAAATAAAGGGCCGGTTGCGACCTCATGGAGCGCTTTTCAAAGCTATCAAATGGGCGAAGCTTGGATCTGGGAACATCTGGCGCTGAGCCGCGCGCGCGTGATCGCGGGTCCCCAAGCGTTTGGGCAGGAGGTCGAAAACTTTCGCGTATCATTGATGGGGCAAACGCCGCCAGATGCCGCCAAACGGGCACTGTCCAAAATGCGCTTGCGCATCGCGCGTGCCAAAGGGGCGGCGCAGGTTTGGGAGATCAAAGAAGGTGCAGGTCGCCTTCAAGATATTGAAATGATGGCCCAGCTTGGACGTCTTTTGGATGGTGGAAGCGCGCGCGATGTCCTGTCCGGCCTGCAAAGTGCCGTTAGGGCAGGTGTGCTGACAGAGCCGCAGGGTGCAAAGATGGAAAATACCTACGCCCTTCTTTGGAACCTCAGGGTGGCAGCGCAATTGCTGGGGCAGAGTGATTTTGAAGAAGAACGCACCGCCGAAGGCGCAAAACGATTTGTTTTGACCTTGACGGATTACCCCGATCTTGAAACCTTAAAGGAAGAATTGGGTGCAAAAACAGAAGAAGTTTCCGCCATAATTGATGGCGCTTTGCCTATTGTTGAGGACACGTATGAAGAAGGGTGACGAGAACGATCCAAAGGGGTTGATCAGTGAGGCCTATAACATTGAGGGCATTACGGCAGGGGAATGTCGTAGCATTTTTCTTGATTGGGCTCTGGGCGTTCCCATTGAGAAAGATACGCAGGCAGTGATTAAAGAGGTGCTTTCGCTCTACGAAACCCGTTCGCCAGACCACCCGATGACCGCCACGCTTCAAGAGGGTCTGACAACTCTTGCAAGTCCACGCCGGCGTGGTGGCTGGCGGGGTCGGCCGCGATCATCAAGTGACATCAATTAATGATGGATTTATTTTGATACTTTGATATACCTAAGATTGCTTTGGGAAGACATCCCGAAAGATCGAGGAGGAGGGTTCTCTGACAGTTTTGCTATCCGGCTATTAAGCGGTGGGAAATCTGATAGCGGGCAAACGCATCAGAAGTGGTTTCTGATGGGCTGATACCTTATTGGAATGGAGACCAAAATGTATGTCTATTGGCTGCTGCTTCTAGCAGCGATCCTAAGTGAGGTGATGGCGACCACCTCAATGAAATTGTCCGCCGGTTTCACCAAGGCTATCCCGTCCGCAACGATGATGGTGGGTTACATGTGCTCTGGGATATTCATCACTCTTGCGATTAAACGTATAGAATTGTCGATTGCCTATGCTGTTTGGGCGGGGCTGGGCGTTATTTTGACGTCCATTATTGGGATATGGTTTTTTCGCGAAACCATGACGCCTGTTAAGCTCGGTTCAATTGGGTTGATTTGTGTGGGTGTTGTTGGACTTTATCTTTCACAGCCCAATCAGCCATAGGTTGACAAATATGGGGGAGTGTGGTTCGCGCTTCCCTTTTTTATCCCCTCAGAAGGCGAGACGCGTCATGGGCTAAGTCCGAGATCGCTTGCCAATTTTCTTCCAAAACAAACTGTTTTGGGGCGACCCAGCTGCCCCCGACGCAAAGCGTGTTGGAGAGGGCCAAATAGGCTGGTGCATTGGAAAGAGACACACCGCCCGTTGGGCAAAATTTCACCTGTGGCAAGGGGGCGCCTATGGCTTTCAGGGCTGCAACACCCCCATTGGCCTCAGCTGGGAAAAACTTTTGCACACGGTACCCCCGTTCATAAAGGCGCATGACTTCGCTTGCAGTGGCCGCTCCGGGCAGTAGGGGCAGGTCTTCTTCTTCGCAGGCGCAAAGAAGGCTGTCTGTGGCGCCCGGGGATACTCCAAAGGTTGCTCCCGCCTGACGGGCGGCGCTGACATCCGCTTTGCTCAACAGCGTGCCGGCCCCAACATAGCCGCCTTCAACCTGCGACATTTCTTGAATCACTTCAAGCGCGGCTGGGGTGCGTAATGTGACCTCTAAGACCGGTAAACCTCCGGCAATCAAGGCTTTCGCCAAAGGTGCCGCATGGGCGACATCCTCCACCACCAAAACTGGGATAACGGGGGCCAGTCTGCAAAGGCGTTCGGTGCCTTGGCTCGCAAGTTCAGGGGTCATGACGCCATCCAATCCATTTAAAAAAATCTGAAAACGCCACCGCCCTCTGAGGCGGAGGCTGCATTTTGACGAAACAGGGAAAATAATTCGCGCCCAGTCCCGAATTGATTATCGCTCAAATCCATTTTTGCAGGGGTTCGATGTTTGAAATCGCTTTCCAAAACATCGATTGTGCCGGCGACAGCATCCACAGACACCATATCCCCGTCTTGAAGTTTGGCAAGCGGTCCGCCTGCTGCAGCCTCTGGCGTCATATGGATGGCGGCTGGCACCTTGCCGGAGGCGCCGGACATCCGCCCATCTGTGACAAGGGCAACCTGTAGACCGCGATCTTGCAAAACCGAAAGAGTTGGCGTCAGACTATGCAATTCTGGCATGCCATTGGCCTTGGGTCCCTGAAAGCGGACGACGATGATCGTGTCTTGCGTGAATTCACCTGCTTTGAAGGCCTCTTTGACCGCTTCTTGAGTGTGAAATATGCGCACGGGGGCTTTGATGATATGGCGTTGCGAAGAGACAGCGGAGATTTTCATAATACCTTCGCCCAAAGAACCGCTGAGCCGCTTTAAACCGCCCGTCTCTTGGAAGGGGTCTTCGACGGGTCGAAGAATTTTATCGTTCAAGCTCTTACTAGGGCCATCGACAAAGCGAACCCCATCCGCTGTTAATTTGGGGTCCTTTGTGTAGGGGGTAAGGCCGTCTCCCATGACTGTTTTGACGTCCTCATGCAACAGTCCCGCATCCAGCAATTTGGACATGAGATATCCAAGCCCACCCGCCGCATGGAAATGGTTCACGTCGGCAAGCCCGTTTGGATAGACTTTGGCCATCAGCGGCGTGATCGCCGCGATATCATCGAAATCTTGTAAGGTGAGTATGATCCCTGCCGCCTGCGCCATAGCCGGAAGATGCAGCACAAGGTTGGTTGATCCTCCTGTTGCCATAAGCCCGACAATCCCGTTCACAAAGGCTTTTTCATCCAGAATGTCAAAAACGGGTCTATAGGCATTGCCAAGCGCAGTCAGGCGCAGAAGCTGCTCTACCCCGAAGATGGTCAGGGCCTTTCGCATCTCTGTACCCGGATTGACGAAAGAGGCACCCGGAAGGTGCAATCCCATAACCTCCATCAGCATCTGATTGGAATTTGCGGTACCATAAAATGTGCAGGTGCCAGGTGAATGGTAGCTGGCCATTTCGGCGCGCATAAGTTCTTCTCTGCCGACCTCGCCGGTTGCAAATTTTTGGCGGACCTTGGCTTTTTCATCGTTCGGAAGACCCGATGGCATTGGTCCAGCTGGCAGGAAAATGCCGGGAAGATATCCAAAAGTCGCGGCTGCAATGACAAGACCGGGTACGATTTTGTCGCAAACACCCAAATAAATGGCCGCGTCAAATGTGTTGTGGGAAAGCGCGATCCCGCTCGCCATGGCGATCACATCACGTGAAATCAAGGACAATTCCATCCCGGTCTGCCCTTGAGTGACCCCATCGCACATTGCCGGTACCCCACCGGCAACCTGTGCAGTCGCCCCATGAGCGCGGGCCGCAGTTTTGATGATATCCGGGAATCCCGCAAAAGGCTGATGGGCCGACAGCATGTCGTTATATGCGCTGATGATCCCGATATTTGGAGCATGTCCTTCTGCAAGACCTTTTTGATCCTGCCCCATTGCGGCATAGGCATGGGCTTGGTTGCCACATGTCAAATGTGCACGCCTTGGCCCTTCACCCGCCGCTGTCTTCATCCGCGTTAAATAAGCTGCACGGGTGCGCTCGGATCTTTCCATGATCCGTTCTGTAACTTTGTGCAAAGTGCGGTTTACGGACATCTATTCTCCTTTTTGCTCAACAGATGTTAGCGCTAACTTTTTTTCTTAACCCGCCTTAAACCTAAACCGGTACGCTTTGCAAGAGTTAGTGTTTGATAGAACCTTTTGATCCGCAAAGAAACAGCGTATGAGACGCTATGAGCGAAAATTCAAAACCTATCGTCCGGTTAAAGCCAAAGACGTCTGATCTGCCAATAAAACGAGGGTATCCTTGGGTTTATGACAATGAACTCGTGCTGGACCGGCGTACGAAATCAATAGATGCTGGTAGCATCGTTCAAGTGCAATCTTCAGACCGGATGCCCCTTGCCACGGCCGCCTTTAACGCAAATTCAAAGATTACACTTAGAATTCTTGACCTAAACCCAACGCAAAACGTCGATCTTGGCTGGATGACGTCAAAGATGACGGCCGCCTTTGATTTACGCGAACGCCTGTTTGATCAACCCTTTTATCGTTTGGTTCATGCAGAGGCAGACGGGTTGCCAGGCGTCATTATCGATCGCTTTGGTGATATCTGTGTCGTCCAACCAAATGCGGCCTGGGCAGATAGGGAATTTGAGTTGATCTGCGAGGCTTTAGACGCCGTGATTCCTTTGCGCACGGTCATCAAAAATACATCCGGACGCGCCCGCAAGCTGGAAGGTTTGGATGCTGAGAGTAGCCTGTTTAAAGGTCATTGGCCGCAAGCGCCAATCCCCGTGCCAATGAATGGTGCGATCTATATGGCGGATCTTGCTAATGGTCAGAAAACAGGATTGTTCTTTGATCAACGTCCTAATCATGCCTTTGGAGCGCGCCTTGCCAAAGGGGCGCGGGTGCTTGATGTTTTTTCCCATGTCGGCGGATTTGGCTTGGCGGCACTGGCGGCGGGCGCGAGCTCTGCAGTGGCGGTTGACGGATCCGAAGCGGCGCTTACTCTGGCGCGTCAGGGGGCAGAGGCCATGGGGGTG
>Ga0129342_1000555_pt1 | contig 16126 bp, 11 predicted proteins | sample CPBDNA_5_FD_94426 | JGI IMG/M metagenome (GOLD analysis project Ga0129342, IMG submission 94426) | Freshwater to marine salinity gradient microbial communities from Chesapeake Bay, USA - CPBay_Sum_15_0.2_DNA | ecosystem: Environmental > Aquatic > Marine > Coastal | place: USA: Chesapeake Bay...
ATCGCTGGTCAGATGGCAGAGGTGTGGGCAGATGATGTCACCCCCTGCCCTGTGAGCGGGTGGGTCAGGCAGCAGGGGTCCTGACCCCCTTAGGCGTTCGTGCGTGGCAGGCAGTCCCCGCCGCCCCGCCGCCGCCCCCTGGCGGGGCCGTGTGGGTTATAAGGCGGTTATATAAAATCCATGGGTCCCCCTAACCTACAAAGTGTTACGGAAGCGAGCTAAATCTAAAATCAATACCTTTTTACACAGGGTACACAAAAATTTTTTCGCCAAAAAATTAGGCATATAAGGTTCAAATATGAATCTCACTATATAAAGTTAAAAACAAGAAAGGTGAATATGCAAAAAAATCGCGGGGATGACTACGGGTCTGTACAGATCGATCCAATTACAGGTGAATATTATATTGTCATACCCGAGTGGATTATGAGTGAACTTTCATGGTATGAAGATACTGAGGTAGGATTTAAATTAGAGGGCGATGAGGTCGTCTTAAAAGAGAGAGGATCATGAGTGAGAAAAAATATTATCAGATTTGTGCAAAGGGAAAATGTCTATTAGACTTGATACCAGAACATGAATTTGAAAAAACATGGAAAACCATGTATAATATGGTGGGATTAATGAAAACTGATTACAGTGTAACGGACTTATCCTTTCACGAAGTTTTGATTGATCAACCAGATTGACAACGAATACATACTAGTGTATGATACTGAAGTAAAACATTCTATCTTATGGCCAAAGGATTTACTGTTAAAGCAAAAGCACCAGTCAAACCACAAACGGAAGAACCCGAGTGGGACTGGGAGAAGGCAAAAGAAATGGTTCGTGGAAAGCGAATTGTATTCTGTATGCCTGGTAGAGGTTGTTCATATGCATTCTTAAAGAATTTTGTTCAACTTTGTTTTGATCTTGTACAAGCAGGTGCAAGTATTCAAATTTCACAAGACTATTCATCCATGGTAAACTTTGCACGTTGCAAGTGCCTGGGTGCAAACGTACTTCGTGGACCTGATCAGATTCCCTGGGATGGCAAACTGGAATACGATTATCAGTTGTGGATTGATAGTGATATCATTTTCAACACTGAGAAGTTCTGGCAAGTCGTTCTAATGGATAAGGACATTGCTGCTGGTTGGTATTGCACCGAAGATGGTCGTACTACATCAGTTGCTCATTGGTTGGAGGAAGATGACTTCCGTGGTAATGGTGGTGTGATGAATCACGAAAACCTGGAAAGCATCAATAAGCGTCGTAAGCCATTCACTGTTGATTACACTGGGTTTGGTTGGGTTCTCATTAAGAATGGTGTTTTCGAACATCCTGACATGAAGTACCCCTGGTTCGCTCCCAAGATGCAAGTCTTTGAGTCTGGTGATGTACAAGACATGTGTGGTGAAGATGTATCGTTCTGTCTCGATGCAATCAACGCTGGATTTGAAATTTGGTGCGACCCTCGTATTAGAGTCGGTCACGAAAAAACTCGTGTGATCTGATTTCGATGAAACGCGAAACTTACAACATCCTTTGTAGGGGACGTAAAATCTATTCTTCTTTGACACAAGAAGAATACATGGATATCATGGAGGACCTGGCGATAGAGTTCTATGAGACAGGTTCTCCTAACCCAAGTGATCTTGAAACTGAAATTATTGGAGAATAATCATGGCAAAAGCAAAAGGTGGACTAAATAAAAACAGTTCTTATATTCCAGGACCGCCTAAGAAATCTCGTCAAGGGATGGGAGCTGGAACTAAATATGCGGCAACATCCCGCAACGGAGCTCGTAAAAAGTACAGAGGTCAAGGCAAATGAGCGAAGAAACTCCTACACCAGCAGAAGAAACACCAGCACCACAGGTTTTTGAATTTACTGCTGGTCAAAGAGCTGATGCTGGTAAAACAAAAACAGGTCCAGTTGAACTGGTCTATACTCCTGATGGTTGGGTCATCAAGGAATGACAGGTAAGCACGGTAACGGTAATAAGTGTAAAAATACTGGAACGTGCCGCACAAATGCTCAAAAAGCAGCGGCACGTAAGCGTCGTAAACCAAAACCAGGTAAAAAATATAAGTTTGCTTAGATGTATTTCCTAGAATGTGACGATGAATGGAATCAAATACATCCATCAGATCTCTGGGCATACAATAAACTCTTTCTAAGTCGGCGTTTGGGATATACATGTGGTCCAGCAGGCACCACGGTTCCCAAACCCGACTTTTATATTGTCCGTCCATCATTTAATTTGTTTGGAATGAGTCGCTTTGCTCGTCAAGAGTGGATAGAAAAAACGACTGATGACATACATCCATCAGAATTTTGGTGTGAGATCTTTGAAGGAGAGCATTTAAGTGTTGATTATCATCATCAGCAACAAGATCTAACAATTTTGGGCACAAAAAGTACCATAGATCCAATTCGTCAATGGGCAAAATGGGAAAAGGTAGACCGAAAAGTTGATTTTCCTGAGATTTTGAAGAGTTTAAACAAGAATTATGAGTGGATTAACTGTGAATTCATTGGAGGACACCTGATTGAGGTGCAATTTCGCAGAAATCCTAATTTTAGATATGGAAACACGGTGGCAATACCTGTTTGGAAAGGTGAAAGACCTGTTAATGTAGAAGGATATCGGTTCATTAAAGATCCAAGTTACGAAAGAAGGGGTTTCTGGGTCAAATAAATAATTTTTTTAGTAGTAAACTGAATTGGAACGTTTTTCTATGGGAAAACACCTCCTTCTTGAGGTGTATGATGTCGAATATGACTTACTTAACTGCATCGAATCTCTTCAAAACGTCATGATTGACGGCATTAAGCGTGCCAATATGACTATTTTGAACGTTTTTTCTCATTGTTTTATTCCACAAGGGTGTACTGTGGTCATTGCACTGTCAGAAAGTCATGTTTCTTGCCATACTTGGCCAGAAAATGGGTGTCTAGCAGTGGATGTGTACACTTGTGGGGAAGGAAATCCACGTTTAATCGCATTAGAAATATTAAAGTACTTAAATTCTGATAATTATTCCTTACGGGAAGTCGAACGTTAAATAATTGTAAGGAGATAGCAACCTCCTTCCAAAAAAGTTCTGTTTTATTCATTAAAACAGGAGCTAACATGTCGAATCATCCAGTACCAGATCAAGGAAAAGACTTCATTGAGTCGGGAATGACTCTCATTACCGATACAAAATCAGACAAATACCTGAATATGCTACGCGAAGTCGCCCATGATCACCTTAATGATATTAAAAGACAAACAAAACTTCATGAACAAATTCGTAATGATGAAGATTATGATGATTGGGAATATGGGACTGAACCAACATATGGATCTCCCTGGAAGTGAATATAAATAAAGGCAAAGAAACCCTTGTCCAATGGCAGTTACACGGATATCCAGAGCATTTAAGGATATTAGTCTATCTTTCGATCCCCATCCTGTAACAAAGGATCTACCTATCATTAAAAATGAGAGGGCGATTGCCAGATCTGTGAGAAATCTGGTTGAGACCATTCCAACAGAAAGATTTTTCAATTCAATAATTGGATCGGATGTTCGTAAGAGTCTTTTTGATTTTGTCGATTATTCGACGGCAGCAGTCATACAAGACCAAATTATAACCACAATTGAGAACTACGAACCAAGAGTTGAAAATCTTCAAGTTGAAGTTGATCCTCAACCAGATGCCAATACATTTGATGTTACTGTTACTTTTGACATTATCGGACAGGACTTTCCAACGCAAGAGTTTACATTCATATTAGAGGCAACAAGATAAAATGCCTTTTACTAAATTTACAAATCTAGATTTTGATCAGATCAGGACTTCCATCAAAGATTATCTTCGTGCAAACTCAGATTTCACGGATTTTGACTTTGAAGGGTCCAACTTTTCGCTGTTACTTGATACCTTAGCGTATAACACATACATTACAGCGTTTAATTCCAATATGATTGTCAATGAGTCCTTTTTGGACACAGCGACGATTAGAGAGAACGTGGTTTCTCTTGCAAGAAATATTGGATATGTTCCAAGATCAAAATCTTGTTCACAGGCATCTCTTAATTTCTCGGTAACAGTAGATCCTTCTATTGATACCTTGACATTGGAGGCAGGTTTATGCTTTGTTGGTAGAGCAAGAGATACTGCATATATCTTTTCAATACCAGAAAATGTCACTACAACCGTAGATTCTAATGGTTTGGCACTTTTTGGTACTAGCGAATCTCCACTGATTGCATATCAGGGAACATTTTTAAAGAAGCAATATGTTGTTGATGGGTCTCTTGATCAGAGATTTATCATTGAAAATGCTGGTGTAGATACTGCAACTCTTGTTGTCTACGTTAAAGGACCAGCAGATAGTGGTTTAGGAAGAGAATATCAAAAAATCGATAATATTTTAAGTGTTACTCGTGAGTCTGAAACATTCTTAATTCAAGAAGTTCAAGATGAAAAGTATGAACTTCTTTTTGGTGATGGTTTCTTCGGAAAGAAACTTGAAGATGGATCAATCATCACTGCAACGTATATCATTACCGATGGTAAAGATGGTAATGGTGCTAGCAATTTTAACTTCTCTGGTACTCTTAGAGATGGAGATAACAAAATTGCCATCCCAACTGCGGTCAATTTAGAGACCCTCACAAAGTCCAGTAACGGCGGCGATATCGAGTCTATATCATCTATCAAGTACTTTGCCCCTAGACTCTATTCAGCACAGTACAGAGCGGTTACAGCAAGGGATTACGAGGCAATTATACCTCAGATATATCCCAATACAGAGTCAGTGTCTGTAATTGGTGGTGAGGAGTTAAGTCCACCACAATTTGGAAAAGTTTTAATTAGTATCAAACCAAAGAACGGAACTTTTATTTCTGATTTTGATAAGAAAAATCTTCTTTCTAATCTTAAAAATTATACCCTTAGTGGAATAAATCAGGAAATTATAGATCTTAAAATTCTATTTGTTGAGATTGAGTCTGCGGTTTATTATAATGCCCCTCAGGTTTCTAATGTTGATAACTTGAAGTCCTCAATATTAAGCGCACTTACAACTTACTCATCCTCAGTGGAATTGAATAAGTTTGGTGGAAGATTCAAGTACAGTAAACTTCTGTCAATTATTGATAATGTTGATCGTGCAATTACTTCAAACATTACAAAGGTAAAGATAAGAAGAAACTTGAATGCTGAATTAAATGCAGTAGCGCAATATGAATTGTGCTTTGGAAATGAGTTTCATATCAATAGAGTTGGTAAAAACATTAAGAGTACTGGATTCTATGTGGAAGGATTTTCTGATCCAGTATATCTTACTGATTTACCAAATCTTAACGCAGATGGAAACCTTGATGGGTCCAAAAAAGGTATTATTTCTGTTGTAAGAAAGACTGCTTCGGGAGAATATGAAGTTGTTTTCAAATCTTCTGGAACCATAGATTATAAAACGGGAGAAATCAATCTTACAAGTATTATAATCACTGGAACGGAAAGAGAAAATGGCATCGTTGAGATTGAAGCTGTTCCAGAATCTAACGATGTTGTTGGACTAAAAGATTTGTACCTAAGTTTCAGCGTTTCAAATAGCACGATAAATATGACTAAAGATGTTATTGCATCTGGTGAAGAGATATCAGGTGTCTCATTTACAAGGGACTATTACACTTCCAGTTACTCCAACGGGACTTTAGAGAGGAAATAAAATATGATCGAAACTGGTTTTGATGCACGAGTCAAAGTACATCAAGTTATCGAGAGCCAATTACCAGAATTTGTTAAAGCAGATTTTCCAAAATATATTGATTTTTTAAAGCAATATTACATTTCTCAGGAATATCAGGGTGGACCAGTAGATATTGCTGAAAATTTAGATCAGTATATAAAACTCGATAACATTACCCCAGAAGTAGTCACTGGAATTACTTCATTATCTTCTAGTATTTCTCAAACAGATACCACAATTGTTGTCACATCAACAAAAGGTTGGCCATCAGAATATGGATTGCTAAAAATTGATGATGAAATTATTACATACACGGGATTAACAACCAACACATTCACTGGTTGTGTACGTGGATTCTCTGGTATATCTGAGTATAATGATAAAAATAATCCAGGGGAATTAGTATTCAAGACTAGTGAGGCGTCAAGTCATACTACATTATCTACTGTTACCAATTTAAGTGCATTATTCTTACAAGAATTCTATGACAAAATCAGATATTCTATTGCACCAGGTCTAGAAAAGGTTGATTTTGTTACAGGTCTTGATGTTAGCAATTTCCTGAAAGAATCTAGATCTTTTTATCAGGCAAAAGGAACTCCCGAGTCGTTTAATATTCTATTCAAAGTTCTTTTTAATGAGGACCCACAAGTTCTTGATCTTGAAGAATATTTAATTAAACCATCTGCGGCAAATTTAAATAGAAGAGAAATTGTTGTTGCAGAAAGAATATCTGGTAACCCATTAAATCTTCTTGGGCAGGCAATTAGAAAAAATATAGATCCTACCATAGAAACTACGGTTTCTGCCGTTGAAATTTTAACAAGAGGGGTAAAAACATATTATAAACTTTCTCTTTTCATTGGATATGATGATGATCTTCCAGAAGCTCAGTTATCCATTCCAGGAAAAACCCGTGTCTTGCGCGAAACACCAGTAGGTGCTAGTGTTGTCTCCGTTGATTCCACCATTGGATTCCCCAATGAAGGTTCGCTTGTTTGTGGGAATAATGTAATTACATACACTGAAAAAAGTATCAATCAATTTTTAGGTTGTAGTGGAATTGTAGAAAAGATAGACGTTGCCTCAGATATTAGAGCTGATGAAACTATTGTTGGATATGAAAATGGTGATCTGACAAAAAAGGTTGAACTTAGAATAACAGGAGTTCTTTCCAAGTTTGTTCCAAGTACTGGCGAATTCAACGCATCTGAGGGTGAAAAAATACTTGTAAAGAATCTTGGAAGAATCATCAAGAATCCAGAAGTTGAAAGATCATATACTGAAATTCTAGCAAACTCTTTAATTTACAACACTAGTTCTCGATATCAGGTCGGATCATACAGTGGTTCGATATACACATTATTGTCTGAAATAGATCCATCAAGTTTAAGGGTTGGGGACTTTGTTGACTTACTATTTTCTGGAAGCGAAAATGTAGCTGCTTCTAATGTAGAGGTTTTAAGCATCAATAGTGCCTTAAATCAAGTACAATTGTCAGTAGCTCCACCAAATACAACAAGTTCATATGATATTCGAAGAAGAATTAAATATGCATCAAGTTCTGGTGCATCTATAAAATATGGTAATGATGTAATTATCCCTTCTGTTCAAAACTTCTATGTTGATGATGATTATGGATATATTGCTGCAAACTCATTACCAAATTATGAAATAACAACTGATATCATTTCATCTACAATCCCACTGGCAACTGGATCTTCTGTTCTCAGTTCTTTGGGACAAGGTTATGTACAAGGATTTAATGACGAACTAGCAACATTTAGTATTATTTCTTTTGATACAGATACAGACTTTGAAACTGGTGATGCTGTTGTTTATGAGGCACAAGGATCCGTATTAAAGGGATTGATTAACGGTAGAACATATTATGTTCAGGTAGACCCATTAAATCAAGGATTTAGATCCCAAATAAGATTATATGCATCAAGATCTTTTATTGGCACAGCCAGTTTTGTAACTTTTACTCAACCAGAATCAAATGATGCTGCTCACACATTTATATTGGAGCAAAATGCTAAAAAGCAAATTTCTGATCAGAAGATTTTAAGAAAGTTACCATTAAAACAAGACCTAGGAACAGTTTCTGGAAAAGAAACATCGACAGGTGGTCTTGGCATCATGGTCAATGGTGTCGAAATTATAAGTCCAAAATCTGATGATGTTGTTTATTATGGACCTTTGGAAGATGTTGTTGTATACTCTGGTGGTAGTGGATACGATGTAGTTAATCCACCACAATTAGTGGTTGATGCACCAAAAAATGGATCAAGTCCAACAAGAGCATTGGTACAACCAGTTCTCGAAGGTAGTGTATCGTATGTTTACGTTGATCCACAGGATTTTCCAATTTCTGAGGTAATATCTGCAACTATTGATGGTGGAAATGGAGATGGTGCAGTTCTTACTCCAGTTATTTCACAAAAGCAAAGAGAAATCTCCTTTGATGCTAGAAATGTATCTCAAGGTGGAGGTTTAGATCTATCCGCAGAAACCATTACATTTACCACGAATCATAATCTTGTTGATGGAGAAGAGATAATTTATAGTACCAATGGAAATGAACCATTGGGAATAACAAGTTATTTCAATGTACTCAGTTTGCCAGCGTCTATAACTAATGCCTATGACAGAACATTAGTTAATGGTGCTAGATATTTTGCCAAGTGGATTAACCCCAGAACTATTAATCTTTTCGAAACCAAAGATGATTATGTTCTAGGAATTAACACCGTAGGTATTACAACTGAAAATAATAGTGGAATTCATAAATTTAGAACCCTACCAAAGAATACTCTATCTGCAATTAAAGTAGAGAATCCTGGTTCTGGATATCAAAACAGACAACTGTATGTAAAAAATTCTGGCATTTCATCAGTTACAAACTCGGTTTATTTTAAGAATCATAATTTTAATGACAGAGACTTAGTTGTCTATAATCATACTGGCGATATCATCTCAGGATTATCATCTAGTAACTACTACTATATCATTAAAGAAAATTCTGATCAGTTCCAGTTAGCAGATGCTGGACTAATCAGTGTTGGTGCGACAATATCATCGAATTATGATAGAAAGAAAGTCGTTAAGTTCGACTCTACTGGATCTGGATATCACATCTTTAAGTATCCAGACATTACAGCATCTGTCATTGTTTCTTATGGAAGTAGCAGTGTTGTTGGAATGGTGACAGCTACACCAGTAGTAACTGGTAGTATCATTGATGCCTATTTGTATGAAGAGGGATCTGATTATGGATCAAACACGCTCAATTTGGAAAAATACCCAAATATTTCAGTTAATAGTGGAAGAAATGGTGAAGTTAGAGTAATAGTAACTAATGGTGGCATTTCTCAGGTTGAAGTTCTGAGTCGTGGTAGTGATTATTATTCCGAACCAGAGTTAATAGTTTCTGGTGATGGAACTGGTGCAGTTTTGCGACCTGTAATTGTAGGCAATAAACTTTCTAGTGTAGTAGTAGTAAATCCTGGTATCGGATATTCTTCTACAAATACTGATGTATTTGTTAAGTCTAGAGGATCTGGTGTTAACCTTAAATCAAGTGTAAGAAAATTAACACTCAATAACCAATATAGATTTGAAGATGAGATCTTATTAGATTCTCCAAGCGGTCTAAAATACGGAGTAGTTGGTTATTCACCTACTCTTGGATCTCAGGAATTTGGAGATGATGGATCTAAGCATTCCCCCATTATTGGATGGGCATATGATGGAAATCCAATATATGGTCCATATGGATATGCTGAACCAGAGACTGCACTGAATGCAAGATTACTAAACACTGGTTATCAATTATCCCCATCTAATATTGTAAATAGACCATCGCTAGCAGAATTTCCTTCTGGATATTTTATTGAAGATTATACCTTCAACAATTCTGGAGATCTGGATTTTTATAACGGAAGATTCTGCAAGACTCCTGAATTCCCAGAGGGAGTGTATGCATACTTTGTTGGCATACAAACCAATACTGGAACTGGAAGTTTACAACCAAAATATCCATATTTTATTGGAAACAGGTTTAAATCGCAGAAAATAGAGGAGAATGCTTATCTAGATCAATCATTTGATTTCAATAATAGTTCTCTTGTAAGAAATACATTCCCATATAAGATTTCTGAGGAATATGCAGATAACGACTTTATAATTGAGTCAAATGAAATTGTAAATCAGATCAGTGTTGTAAAATCAACTACTAGAGGAGATGTTGACACTGTTGATATTATAGCGTCTGGTGAAGGATATAAAGTTAATGATAAAGTTAAATTTGATGATACCGCAACTGGTGGTGGATTGAATGTCATTGTATCTTCACTTAAAGGTAAGAAAATAAACTTTGTCAAAACAGAAGTTGATACTTACACGAATAATATCTTGGAGTGGGTAGATTCAAATAATGTATCTGTAAAGATTACTCCATATCATAACCTTCTCAATAGAGATAGTGTTGTTATTTCTGGTGTTAGTACATCAAATACTAAACTTTCAAAATCTCATGTTATAGGATTTAGTTCTGAGACAGCAGTACTACAACAATTATTACCATCTAATTCGGTTGCTGGTTTTGTAACTGACATTTACGTGTCTAGAATTCCTAACACAGTTTCAGTTGGAAGTTCTTTACTCATAGAAGACGAACTTCTTTCTGTGCTTAATATTTTTAGAAAAGAAGGTGTATTAAGAGTAAAGAGATCAGATGTTGGAGCTGCTCATACCGAAACAACCGAAATTGATGTTTTATCTGATAGATTCAACATTCAAGTTGCAACAGACTATTTTGACTCAAAAGTAAATGATAAGTTTTACTTTAATCCAGTCCAGTCTGTTGGTCTTGGTGCAAGTTCTGGGTCGTCGGTAACAAATTCTTATTCAATAGGTGGTGTTAATAAGACAGTATCTGTACCAACACAAAGCATTTATCTTCCAAATCATCCATTTAAAACTGGTCAGAGAGCTATATTTGGAAAATCCACATCTTCCAATCCAATTGCAATCGCAAGATCTGAAACTGATACACCATTCCATTGGCCAGAAGATGGTGAGGATACTGGGACCATTTACATAATCAATCAAGCAAAAGATTACATTGGTTTTGCAACAGCTGTTGGATTATCATCTTCACCAGTTTACTTTACTAATGCTGGATCTAATGTCTTTGATTATTATATTGAATCTCAATATAATCAAGTTACATGCCAAACTCAAAAAATAACGGCAACCGTTGGTTTAGAAACCTATCATGGATTGTCAAATGGTGATTTGGTTAAACTAAATGTAAAACCAAATCTGGCAGTAGGAATTGGAACAACGTCTTCTGACGTTAAAGTTAAGTATGATTCTCAGTTTGATAAACTAATCTTTGATAATAGAACTTTCGATTCTATGGATGTTAGTGATGCTAACAGTTCTATTACTATTTTTGAGCACGGATTTAAAACGGGCGACAAAGTTCTGTATAGAGCAGAATCTTCTGTGATAGGAGGTCTTATTGAAGGTGAGTATTATGTATATGTTGTAGATGTTAATACAATAAAACTTTGCGAAACTTCATCTGACATCAATAGAGAAATTCCTTATATCGTAGGAATATCAACAGGTGGAACTACACATACTCTTGGATTAATCAATCCACAAGTAAAATTCTATGATAGTAATGATTTAGTATTTGATATTACAGATTCTTCACTCAATGATTATAATCTAAAATTCTTCTATGATGAGGAATTCAAAAATGAATTTGTTTCTATTGCTGGAACATCTATATTTAATGTTTCATATGCAACATCTTCTGTAACTCTAAGAAATTCTGATGATTTACCAGTAACTCTATACTATTCTCTCGAAAAGAATGGATATATTAGTACTTCTGATACATCTGTTAATTATGCATCCCAGATTTTAAAATCCAATAGTGTTTACAATCGTCAGTATTCAGTTTTCAATGCTATTGGATCGGCTTCAACTACATTTAATGTATCTCTGCAAAGTGTTCCTGAAAGATATTTGTACGATTCAGGTACAACAGACGTTCTAGAATATACTACATCATCATCTAATGCTGAGGGTGGTATAGATGCATTAAGAACTCTATACCGTGGAAGTGGATATAAACAAGTTCCACAATTCTCTACCGTGGAAAGTGATTCTGGTTTTGGTGCTTCTTTAATAGCAAGATCAAAATCGATTGGTTCTATTAACAAAGTTCAAATCTTAGAGCAAGGATTTGAGTATTCATCCGATAAAACATTAAGACCAGATGCCTCCGTTTCACCAATTCTTATTATAAAAGACTCATATACTGTTAATAGTGTTGACGTTACTTATAGTGGAAGAAATTATGCATCTGCGCCAAAACTTAAACTATATGATGCAAATGATCAAGTATTACTTGATGATACAAACTTAGAAGCAGTTGTTACCTCTGGTGGTATTGTTTCTGTAAATGTACTTGCACCTATAAATGGATTAAGTCTCGATAACCATAGAGTTCTTGCAGTAGAAAACAGTAATGGTGTTTACATAAGCTCTATTACTCAATATGGTACACAATTAACGTGTACACTTTCCACACCTATTGTTGGATTTGCCACTGACGCATTCTCTGTTGGGGAGGAAGTATTTGTTGAGGGAATTCAAAAGGACGGACCTGCTGGAACTGGATTTAACTCTGAGGATTATAACTTTAAATTCTTTAAAGTTACATCATATGTTGCGACAGTTCCAGCAAGAGTTACTTTTGATCTCGGTGCTTTAACTACAAATCCAGGAGTTGCTAAAACTGCACAGACTGGAATAATGGTTATTAGTTCCAAAAATAACTATCCAACCTTTGAAATAAATCAGTCTCCGACATTATTCCTTGACGGTGAACCACTTTTAGTTGATACTGGAAGTGGATATGCTGAAAGAAATGCGAGAATATCTGAGACTGAACCAGGATATTTCAAAGTAGTAGGAACATTTGTACCAGAAATTGGCGATAAAGTAAAGGGGGTATTTTCTGGATCAACTGCAACAATAAGTGATGTCATTGAAAATTCAGGATTTTTTGATATTTCACACTCGAATGTTTTAACATATGGGTGGGAAGATCAAACTGGAAAACTAAATGAAAGTGACCAGCACACTCCAGACAACGATTACTATCAAAATCTGTCCTACTCTGTGAAGAGTAAGATTGATTATGAGAAATTGTCTAATCCAGTTAATAGTCTGCTCCATACTTCTGGATTGAAGAACTTTGCAGATTTGCAGGTAGAAAATACAGCAGGAATAGGAGAATATGTAAGAGAGACTAATGACATCATACTTTTAGATGTTATTGAAGAAAGAAGAGTTGACACCATTAATAATTTTGATACATCACAAGATATCTTTACTGTCGGTGGTAAGAGTAGATTTGTAAAACTCAATAATAAAACCCTAGCGGATTATTTTATCTGCGAATCTAATAGAGTTCTGAAAATAGATGATATTTCACCCAAATTCTTGAATAAGGAAGCTTTGACCGAAGATCCTGATGTTGTAGTTGATACGCTCGAAAATAATTACCAACAATATCTGGTTCAGATTGTACATCCTGCTTCATCACCAGATCCAGAGACTCAACTTACAGAAGTTGTTGTATTGAACACTGGAGATAATGTATATACATTTGAAAAGGCAACACTAGCGACAACTGATCAACTATTAGGTAATATTCAAGGAACAAAAGATCTTTCGGATAACATTTATTTGGGAATATCCCCAGCAGATCTATTTGATACTGATTATGATTATAAGATTATAAAACAAAAGTATACTAGCACCGATAGCACTGGTATAGGAACACAATCTATTGGATTTGTTGATCTAACTTCTTCAAATAATTTTGTCGGTATTGCGACAACATCTAATATCTTTGTCAAAAATGTTGCAGATGTTGAGTCTGTTTATCTGAATATATTCATTCAAAATGTTGTTACAGATAAACTACACTACGCAGAAGTTTATGTAGATCACGATTCCACTGATACATACATCACAGAATTTTCTGTTGACACTAACAGTGGCATATCGTCTTCACTTCCTGGATCTTTTGATGCTTCAATTGAGTCTGGAAACCTTATCGTCAAATATACTAATGAAGATAGTCATGGACATTTAGTTCAAACAAGTGTAGTTGGTTTTGGACTAACATCCGTTGGTATTGGAACATATAGATTTAAAGATCCACTACAACTAGATGGAACTGAAAGATCTGCTAGATATGAATCTCTATACACAGTGTCTTCTGGAATCTCCACAAACATTATAGAGACAAACATATCGTTGGATGCTTCGACAAAATCAATAGTAAGAGTTTCTTACGGATCTACTAGTGCATTGCATCAAGTGATGATGGTTAATAATGCCACAGAATCATATACCCTTCAATATCCATTCCTTTCAATCGGAAGCACCTCTGGTATTGGAACCTTTGGTTCAGATGTTGATGGTACACAAGTCATTATGAAATTCTATCCAGATGCATCTGTGGTTGGTGAGCAATTACAAATTCAAAGTTTCAATCAAACAATTTATAGAGATTTTGATCTATTAAATCTGCCACCGAATTTAGAATATGGTACATCTTCACAGAGTATTGGGTATGCACAATACAATGCTATTAATGGTGAAAGAAGAGAGACATCTTCATTCGACGCAACTTATGAAGGAATTCCAATCTTCAAAAAATCATTTACACCATATAACACTTCACAAGTAAACTATGAAACTGGATTAATTAACATTCAATCACACTTCTTCCAGACTGGTGAGGAGTTAATCTACAACCCAACATCTACTTTCCCTGGTCTATCGGCATCTTCTGTTGGAATTGGTGAGACACTAAACTCTGTTGGCATCTTAACTGACATCTTACCATCAAGAGTGTATGCAATTAAGATTGATGAAGATAACATCAAACTTTCTACAAGAAAAGATTATGCAAATGCTGGAATTTACGTCACATTTACTTCTACTGGAACTGGTAATGCACACGAACTTGAAATGGTTCAACGTGACACAAAAACCATCATATCTCTAAATGGTGTTGTACAAAAACCTCTAACGTATACACCTATTGCATATGCATTAGATAGTAACCCATCTGGTACGGTTGGTTTGGCAAATACATATATCTCACTGACAGGTATTGCAACCATCAGGTCAAAAGATTTGATGTTAATCAATGATGAATATGTAAAAGTTGTTAATGTTGGATTGGCGACCGAATCTACTGGTCCAATTGTTGGATTTGGAACTTATAAACTTGCCGAAGTTTTCCGTGGTTCTGTCGGAACGTCAGCAACTACCCATAGTGATGGGGATATTGCAAGAGTTTATAGAGGAGCATACACAATATCTGGAACTAAAATTCATTTTACAGATCCACCAAAAGGAAATGCAAATGAAAAAATTGGTCTAGACAACTTAGTTGGAGTAAGAGATGCCTTCGGTGGTAGAGTCTACCTCAGAAAAGATTATACAAAGAATGTTATATATGATGATCTTTCTGATCAATTCACTGGTATTGGACAAACTTTTGAAATTACTGTTCAGGGAATAAGCACTACTGGTATTGAAACTGGCAGTGGGGTAGTCTTTATCAATGATATTTACCAGACACCAACAACATCAAATAACGCTGGAAATAATTATCTTTACACTGCAAATGCATCTCAATCCTTTATAGAATTTACTGGTATTACTTCTGAAAGTGGTGATGTTGTACTAAATCAATTCGATGTGAATCAGAATCAACTTCCAAGAGGTGGTGTTATTGTTGCTTTTGGATCAACAAATGGATTGGGATATGCACCACTAGTAGGTGTTCCAACGTCTCATATTGATATTGTTGTTGGTACTGGTGGATCCATTCTTTCGGTAGGATTTACAACTTCATTTATAGATGGTGCATCCCTATCTGCAACAATTGGAATTACGACAGATGTTCTTACTGGAATTGCAACTGGTGCATTAACTGTTGGACAAAGAATAAAGGCAGTTGAAGGTATTATTCAACCAGATACTGTTGTTAATTCTATTGGAATTTCTTCCGTCTTTATCAACAATCTATCCCTAAATGCTGTTGGTATTGGCACATCTGTTACCTTTGAAGGATCTATCGTTTATGGATCTGGTTATTATGGAAGCAACATCTCAATAGGTGTTACCGATATTAGTGGAGTTGGCACAGGTGCTGTCCTGAATGCCACCATCGGTTCTGGGGGAACAATCACTGGATTTAGTGTTTCTGTCCCTGGAATAGGGTATACAAGTCCATATGCAATGGTTCCAGAACCTTCATACGAAAACCTCCCAGTAATTG
>Ga0129342_1000556_pt1 | contig 16109 bp, 18 predicted proteins | sample CPBDNA_5_FD_94426 | JGI IMG/M metagenome (GOLD analysis project Ga0129342, IMG submission 94426) | Freshwater to marine salinity gradient microbial communities from Chesapeake Bay, USA - CPBay_Sum_15_0.2_DNA | ecosystem: Environmental > Aquatic > Marine > Coastal | place: USA: Chesapeake Bay...
TAGCTTCCATAACACCTACGTTATCTCTTTTGATTGCTATAGCATCAATTAAACTTGATCTTATACCAGTAGTTACAACTTCTTCAACTTCAGCATTTTCAGCTTCGTCTTCAGAGTCTTGAGCGATGGTATAAGTAGATAATGGTAATAACACCATTAATGATAATAAATATTTGTTCACGGATTTCCCCTTAAAAATATACAAAATAAGCTGCATTTAAACCTCTTGAAAAAAAAATGTCAAGAAATTAATAAAATAATAAAAAAATGTAAATAATTTACATTTTTAAAATAAAAAAAGTAATAAAACAGCCTTAAGTAATAAGGCTGTTTTCAATAAAAAAATTGGTTTTAGTGGATACTATCTAGCTTTTTGGTCTAGACTCATTGACGACTAATTTTCTGCCCTCAATCTCAACATCATTCAAAGCTGAAATTGCAGCTTCTCCGCCATCACTCATTTCAACAAAACCAAAACCTCTAGAACGATTTGTCATTCTATCAGTGATAATTTTAGCTGAAGTAACAGATCCGTGCTCAGCAAAAAGGTTTTCTAGGTCTTGGTCGCTCATGCCCCAAGAAAGGTTTCCAACATATATATTCATAATATCCATTTAATAAAAAAAGAGTATCTTACATGAAAATTAAAGCTAAAAGTAAAATATTTTAATCTTCTATAAATTTTAGTGCTTGATCTCCGAATCTACTCCACCACTCGAGACCCATTAAATGAATTTTCTCAATATTTTCCTCTGAGTCATCATCGAGCATTTTATTAATTTTTCCAATCGGTGAGTTAATTCTTAAATAGTTTTTATCAATAATATGCGAAGCTATTTCGTTATGAATTTCTGAATCCAGCATCATACCCATTATGTCATTTCTTAACCAACCAACCCCACCCCATCTCGAAGAAGTTTCACCTTTTATTATTTGTTTATTAAGGCCTGTTCCAATACTTAAAACTCTAATATCTTTTGTATTGAAATAATCTCTGGCATGCGTAAATCCGAGTAAAGTTGGATTGTTTGTTACAACACTCCCATCTATCATCCACGAATCATCTTCCATTTGATATGTAGGAAAATACATTGGTGCTGCACTTGAGGCAGAAACTGCATCAACAAAAGTCACATTAGGAGTATTTAAAGTGGAATGAATTACATGAGATCTTTTTTCAATGTCGTAGCAAAGTGTTAGCAAGGGCTTAGCTGAATCGCCAAGAGTCTTGTTTGAAAAAATTTCTTTTAAAACTTTTACTCTTCCTTTTGCTTCATATCTAGGTCTCGCTTGAATAAGAGATGCCTGATCCCAAAAAAAAGAGGTTTCCATTATTTTGTCTGTATATTCTTTAGACCAGTATTGTTTTAACTTATCAGCAGACATTTGCTCATGAGCCAAGCAAGCAGCATTAAAAGCTCCAGCGCTAGTGCCAACAAACATATCAAAAATATCAGATATTTTTCTTCCACTTGCAGCTTCAAGTTTTTTTAAAAAAACAACTCCAGCAATAGCCCTCACACCCCCACCATCAAAAGAAATAATTTTTTTTGTCTCTTTGGTTTGATTAAATATATTAGAAAAAATATTCATATAAATTATTGTATCTTATAAATAAAACATAAAGAAAAAGGGGCTATGTAGCCCCTTTTTTTGACAAATCTAAGAATATTATTTTTTTATACCTGATGTAGCATCTGAATTAGCAACTTCATTTGAAACATTCTTAAATATCGTGCAGCTACCCTTTGCTGTATTTAATGTAAATGCAGCGCAAGAATTCCTTGATTCGCATAGTGCCTGACATGACTCCACATTTCTAAATTTTTTAGTAGTTTTTACTGTAGCAATTTTGCCTTTAAAAGTAATACTTTCTTTTGCTTCAAAGCTCATATCTGCAGCTATAGATGGTAATGCAATCAGCATGAAACTAAAGGTTAGTAGTTTTGTAAATTTGTTCATATATATTCCTTTTTTTATAATTTTATAATATGTTGAGTTAATAATGTTTACAGTGTAAACATTTAGCCCGTAGAATACTTTATAATGTTTACACTGTAAACATTTAGCTGATACATAAGTATATAAATTTAATTAATAATATTTATATCTAAAAGCTTGCTAGCTTCTTGAATACTGCCTGCGTTTATTACATTGATATAACCAGCCTCAATAAGTATCTTAGCTGCTTTACCTGATCTATTCCCACTTCTGCAATAAAGAAAAATCTCCTCATTCTTTGGTACAAGTGATTCTATGTTTGTTATATTTTGCCACTCAATATTAATAGCTGATTCTAAATAACCACTCTTCCATTCTTCGGGAGTTCTTACATCAATAACAGTCAATGAATATGAGTATATTGAAAAGATTAAAAGAATTGTCTTGATAATTAAATTCATCTAGCTCCAATCTTCAAGAATAATATCTGAAGCCTTTTCTCCAATCATAATGGTGGGTGCATTAGTATTGCCGCCAACAAGCGTAGGCATTATGGATGCATCTACCACTCTTAATCCATCCATTTTATGGACCTTTAATCTCTCATCAACTACTGCCATTTCATCTTGACCCATCATGCATGTTCCAACGGGATGATAGACGGTGTCGGCCTCTTCTCTAATTGCCTGTTCAATATCTTTATCGTCATCTAAATCAATTGGTCTATGCACGTGCTTACTTGTATATTTAGATAATGGTGGTTTATTCATAATCTTCATCATTTTTTTATAGCCTTCAACCATATCTTTCATGTCATCTGGGTGTGATAAAAATTTTGGATCTATTTTTGGGTCATCTGAAGGGCTGGGTGAATTAAGAGTGACTTCACCTCTTGATTTTGGTCTTAACAGACACGTATGGCAGCTGATACCAGTTCCCCATAATTGCTGTCGACCATGATCTACAATCATTCCAGGTGCAAAATGAAGCTGAATATCTGGAACGGGTATATCATTTCTAGATCTAATAAATCCCCCAGCCTCAGCTACTGTCGATGTAAATAGCCCAGTTTTAGTAAGAAAATATTTCAGTATTTCATATGGGAATTTAAAAAATATCGTCCCAAGAGAAAAGCCAATAAGGTTCACAGATTTATGCTTATGAACAGATATGTAATCTATATGATCTTGAAGGTTTTTTCCAACACCAGGAAGATCAATCTTATGTTCAATTCCATGTTTTGTTATCTCATCACTTGGACCAATACCAGACCTTAATAGTATTTGAGGAGAGCCAAAAGCACCTGAGGAAAGAAGAACCTCCTTAGTAGCTTGTATCGAAAACTCTTCACCTTCTTCATTTATACAAAGAACGCCTGTAGCTTTATTTCCCTCAACCAGTATTTTGTTAACATTAGTATCTGTGAGTACTGTTAAGTTATTCCTATCCAAAATGGGCACCAGATAGGCTTTAGCTGCACTGCATCTCTTGCCATCTTTTTGAGTTGTCTGGTAATAACCAATCCCCTCTTGGCTTTCACCATTAAAGTCTTCGTTGTAACCAAAAACTGATGCGCCAGTTTTTACAAAGTCATCTACAAATTTATTTTTGTGTCGTATCTTTGTTACATTTAACGGGCCGTTTTGGCCATGAAAATCATTATCAAAGACCTCATTGTGTTCCGCTTTTTTAAAATAAGGCAAAACCTCATCATAAGACCATCCTTCGTTTCCAAGTTCTGCCCAGTGATCATAATCCCACTTATGGCCTCTTACATATAACATTGCATTAATTGAACTTGATCCTCCTAAAGTCTTACCTCTAGGCTGATAGCCTCTTCTATGCTCTTCTGTTTGCGATTCAACCTCATGCAATCCTCCAGCTGAATCAACAACCTCTGAAGCAGTTTCAGTCAATGTAACTTTTTCAAATTCTTTTTGAGGTTCGGTATTATAGTTCCAGCTATATTTACTGCCCTCACCTAAAAACGCAAACCCAAGTGGCACATGCAATCTCATATCGGAATCTTTTGATCCAGCCTCAATAAGACAAACATTAAAATTTGGATTAGCGCTAAGCCTGTTAGCTAACACACAGCCTGCGGAACCGGCTCCTAAAATAACAAAATCATAACTCTTCATTTTATAAATACTCTTATTAATCGTTTATAGAGTTTATGATTTCAATAACAAACTGTAAACTTATATGTAAAGAAAAATTTGGTTACATTGTGAGTATTTATAATAGTTTTATCGTATTTTGGGTTTTTGTAGGCGTTATTACCTTCGTATACCTATTTTTTGTAAGCGCTCCTTACGGAAGACATATTAGAAAGGGATGGGGTAGAAATATCTCAGCAAGAACTGGTTGGGTAATAATGGAATCGCCCTGCGTTATTATTATGTCTATTTACGCATTTATTGTTAGAGATAATCTAGAAACTTTGCATATAATATTTTTATCGCTTTGGTTGCTGCACTATATTCATAGATCTTTTATTTATCCATTTGTTATCGATATGACAAATCCAAAGATGCCAATAAGCATTGCTAGCTCAGCATTCTTTTTTAATATTGTTAATGTAAATCTTCAGGCATTTGGTATTTACTATTTTACTGAATATTCTCAGGAATGGATAAATAGCAATATATTTTATATAGGCCTAATTGTCTTTTTTACCGGGATGTATATCAATATAAAATCTGATTACTTAATCATTGCCTTAAGAAAAAATAAAGGTCCAGGCTATCATCTGCCTACAAAATTTCTGCATAAGTATATCTCCTCTCCCAATTACTTTGGCGAGATAATAGAGTGGCTTGGATGGGCTATTTTAACCTGGAGCATTTCAGGAGCTGTGTTTGCTCTTTGGACTATAGCTAATTTATTTCCTCGAGCACTTGCGCATCACAAATGGTACAAAAGTAAATTTGATGATTACCCAAGTAATAGAAAAGCCATTATTCCTGGTATTATTTAAGCATTCCTAATTCTTTCATTTGATTTGCAATTTCAACAATTGACTCTTCTGCTGGTCTTGGATTCCAGCCTAAAATATCTTTTGCCTTAGAGGTATGTTTTACGCTTCTTAATCTGCCAAGATAAGGCAGTGTAAGTTTTAACTCTTTACTAAAATTAGCCATGATTTTTGCAAGCCAAACTGGAATTCCTATAGTGGGTGCTTTTTCAAAACCGTTTTCTCTTAAAAGCTTTGCGACATCTTTATACCATAAATCTTTTTCAGCTAATGCAAATCTTTGTCCGTTTGAAGCTGGGGTTTGCATAGCTAGAATGTGAGCTGCTGCTACATCCTTTACATCTACATATCCAAACATAAGAGGAACAGCAACTGGCATTTTACCGCTAGCTACCATTTGAACTGCTTTATTGGATTCACCTATATCACCAGATAAAGATGCTCCCACAACAAGAGCAGGATTTATTACAGCCAATTCAAAAGGATGGCCTTCATTTTCTACAAAATCCCATGCAGCTCGTTCTGCCAAAGTCTTGCTTTTTGAGTAATGGCTTATTTTAGGATTTTCTGGATCAGACCAGTCACTTTCATCATAGTAACTTTTTTTCTCCATGCTATCGAAGATTGCAGCAACAGATGATGTAAGTACAACCTTTTTTATATTATGCTTTTTAGCAAACGTTAGCGCCCTATTTACTCCAGCAACTGCAGGCTTTACAAAAAAATCTTCATTATGATTTTCAAGAGCAATTGGCGAAGCAACATGAAGTAGATAGTCGCATCCAGACATACCCTCATCCCAGCCATCATCTTCTGTTAAATTGAAAGTAAATAAATTTAAGTTCTCAGTAGAAGTATTATGCTTTTGTAATGCTTCAATTATTTCATTTTTTCTATCAGGAGACCTGACAGAACCATTTACTGCATATCCCTGATTTAAGAGTTGATGAATGCAATGCAGGCCGATAAATCCTGTTGCTCCAGTTACTAAAACTTTTTCCATTCTTGATTAACCTTATTAAATAGATAGTTAATAACTATATATATAAATTTAGAAAAAAGCCAAGAGTGAAAATTGATCTATGATTCAACGTGAAACAATTTATTGTATATCTTCCATTCGTCGTCTACTTTAAGTAAAGACAGGGTATCAAGGAAGACCATTCCCAGATATCCATCTCTAACTTTTGCAGATGCTGTTGAGCCATTAATCTCACATGAAACAATTTCTAATAAAACTTCATCATTATTTTCCTTTGGTGAAGGCTGTTGTGAACCAACAAAATCAGCAAATTCAGAAAGATTCATCTCATGCAAACCATCAGGCAAGTATCCACTTACCATTGCAGCATCATGAAATGATGCCCTAACTTTGTCAGTATCTGATTCATATAAACTATCAAAATATAGTTGAATACATGCTTCTATTTTTGTTTTATCGTCCATCTCTAACTCTCCTCAAAAAATCAATATTATTTAATATCAACAATTTTTTTCATGTGTAATCTAGTTTCAGCTAAGAGATCACTCATGTATTCTTGAAATGAAATGATCTTGCCATCTTTCATCTTCATTACCATTACATAATTATTATTATAATCACCATTAATGGCTGTTGCTTCTCCCTCGACTGTATAGACAACCCAGTCTTTATCAGCAATTCTATTGGTAATATTGATAACTATTCCATTAGGAAGGACTTCTGGTATTACTTTTCCTAGCCAAACAGACTCATAAGTCTCTTTGTTATATTTTTGACATATCTCACAAATTCCCATGAATTCAAACTGGAAATCTTCATGCAAAAGATCCATTGAAACTTTAGGATTCGTTAATATGTTTTCCCAAAAAGTATCAACGACTTTGATATTATTTTCTTCTTCGCTGCCATGACCTCCAGCCATGACACCAAAGGTTGATATGATTAATGCAAGATTAAGGACGATTTGTTTTCTCATTATTGATTCCTTTTAGTTTGATGAAAAGTTAGGCATAAATTCTTTATCAGCAGACCAATATAAGGTGTATCCGTTATATAAATCTACTTGCTCACCACAAGAGGCAAACTCGCTGAATAATGGAAACATTTTTTTTCTAACGTTAGATTCAAATGAAGCAGTAGCTTTAGTCATTGATTCCTTGCTGTTAGTAAAATTCATCCATAAAAAGCTAGATGGATCTTCATGAAAAAAATAATTACCTAAATGATATGAGGTATCGGCATAATCTGATTCTGCAACTGCATCTCTGAAACCTGGTAAGAATGCTATTACATCCTCTTTTGAGTATCCGCTATTTAGCTCACAGACATAAACTTCAGTATAAAAATAACCTGACTCAGGCAGTTCTCCATATGTAGCAGATGGAATTGGGAAAACGCTATCAAAAGCATTTCTAGACTCACCATCGCATTGTAAGACAGATGCGTATTTCTCCTGCCAAGCAAGTGCATCTTCATTATCAACCCACTCTTCCCATGCTGCATCAGCTGCTTCTTCAGATGTCCATTGGATTTCCCACCATCCTGTATCTCCAACTGAATTGGTGTCAACAGCTGGGGCATAACCCCATACACCCTGAAGTTCTTCAGCAGTTAAGAGTTTTTGCCATTCAGCAATCATAGCTGTCATATTTTCTGAGTTAAAGTCAGGACCAGCCTCGCATGGCATAAATTCAGTAAAATAAGTAGTATCCAGAGGATCAGAAACTTGCTCAGCAGCTTCTTCCATTGAACAACTCACTATAAATATTACTGGAAGTATTAATGTAATTAATTTTTTCATGTTTTTCCCTATTTTTTAAAAGCTTGAATTTATTCTCTCATCTAGAATTATTAAGTCAAATAAAAATAAGATATAGAAAATATGTATAAAAAATAAAGTATGGGTATAAAAAAAGAGAGCTTTAAAGCTCTCTTTTTTATTTAAACCTTACAAATAGTAAGGAAAAAATACATCCTTTTTAGGCTGTGACTTATGCTCAGTTTTGTTTTGTGTGCGTAAGTTATAATTCAGCTTATTAATTGCAATTTGCAACATAACAGGACTACCTAGTTTAGGTATATTTATTTTTTTTTGAATGTTTACAGCATTCATAACATCTCCTTTTAAAAAGATGCGTTCCTTCGGTATCATTACCTACTTCCGTCTCTTACGAGATGAACGATGATAATGCGTTCCTTCGTCTTTTGACTACTTCCGTCCCCTTAAGGATGAACGATTTATTAAAATATTAACAAAATCTATTGTTATATACAAATTTTATATATAAAAAAATAATTAAATAAATGGTAAACTAATTCTTTTAATCGGGGGTAGTGATTGAAAAAAGCAGTATCACTTGATGATAAATATATAAAAAAAACGGGGAGTATCTATATTAATGGTGTTCAATCATTAGTAAGGCTTCCTTTAATACAAAAACAACGAGACCTTAAAAATAAACTTAATACGGCTGGCTTTATATCTGGCTATCCCGGATCTCCACTTGGAGGTTATGATCTTGAACTTATCAAAGCAAAAAAATATTTAATTGAGCATGAAATAGATCACCAGGCTGGTATTAATGAAGAAATAGCAGCAACTTCTGTATGGGGAAGTCAACAAATTGAGTACAAAAATAAAAATAAAAAAGATGGAGTCTTTGGTATTTGGTATGGCAAAGGACCAGGGGTGGACAGGTCATTGGATGCATTTAAGCATGCTAATGCTGCAGGATCTTCTAAATATGGTGGAGTATTAGCAATAGCTGGAGATGATCATGGTTGTAAATCCTCTTCTATACCTCATCAATCAGATCATAATTTTATTAGTGCTTTTATTCCGTACTTATATCCTGCTGGCATCGATGACATAATTTCTTATGGGCTTCTTGGATTTGAGATGAGCCGTTACAGCGGCTGCTGGATAGGAATGAAAATGGTTTCAGATGTGGCTGATTCTTCTAAAACTTATGACACAACTAATGAAGATAAAAAAATTATTATTCCCTCAAACGATGACCTGCTTGAATATGCAGAGCTTAATAGGAATATAACTTTTAAGGAAACCCCAAGAGAATTAGACTTCAAACTTCAAAGGGTAAAAGGTTTTGCAGCTCAAGTATTTGGCCATAAAAATAATATTGATCAAGTTAAGTGGCCAAATATAAATTCAAAAATTGGAATCATAAGTTCTGGCAAATCCTACAATGACGTTAGAGAAGCTTTAAGATGGCTAGGAATTGATAAAGAAAAGGCAAAAGAGCTTGGGATATGTCTATATAAAATTGGAATGCCATGGCCGCTGGAACCAAATGGGATTAGATCTTTTTGTGAAGGTCTTGATAAAGTTTTAGTTGTTGAAGAAAAAAGAGAGCTAATTGAACATCAGATTAAATGGCAACTTTATAATTGGAGTGAAAAAGTTAGACCTGAAGTTACTGGTAAGCAAGACGAAAAAGGTAATTGGCAGCTGCCTCCAGAAAACGATCTACCTTTAGCTACAATTGTAGAAGTTCTTGCAAATCAAATTTATAAAGCTACAGGTGCTAAAGAATTATTAGAAAGTTTAGATTGGTTTCAAAAAAGGAATCTAAAAAAATCTTTTCAACAAGCCCCGATTGATAGAAAGGCATTTTTTTGTTCTGGCTGCCCTCACAATACATCAACTATGATTCCTGAAGGATCAACCGCACTAGCCGGAATTGGATGTCATTATATGGCGACTAATATGGATAGAGATACTGAACTTTTTACTCAAATGGGTGGTGAAGGCACTCCATGGATTGGTCAGTCAAAATACATAGAAGATAATCATATTTTTGCAAATCTTGGTGACGGAACTTACAGACATTCAGGAGCATTAGCAATCAGAGCATGCGTTGATGCTGGAGTAAATATTACATTTAAAATTCTATATAACGACGCTGTAGCTATGACTGGCGGACAAACCCTTGGTAAAAACTTAAGCACCATACAAATTGCAAAACAGGTTTTATCAGAAGGTGTTGAAAAAGTTGTTTTATTGACCGAGAATCTAAAAAATTATTCGCAAACCTCTCTTCCAAAAGGAGTTGAATTAAAGCACAGAGATTACTTGCAGAATGTACAGAAGGAATTACAAACTATAAAGGGAGTTACCATCCTTATATACGATCAGGGGTGTGCTGCTGAAAAAAGAAGGAAAAGAAAACGAGGAATTATTGAAGATCCACTTCAAAAGATTCTTATAAATCCAGAAGTTTGTGAAGGATGTGGTGACTGTTCAGTCCAATCAAACTGTATGTCAATTGAACCTCTGGAAACTGAGTTTGGTAGAAAAAGAAAAATTAATCAATCAACCTGCAATAAAGACTTCACTTGTATTAAGGGGTTTTGCCCATCATTTTTTTCAATAGAAACAAATGATGTAAAAAATATTCAAACACCATCGATTGACTATGAATTACCTAATCCAGTAAAAAAAATTGATGAAGAAATTACCAATATTATTCTAACTGGGATTGGAGGAACTGGTGTTTTAACTATTTCTGCAATTCTTGGCATGGCTGCAAATATAGAAAACAAAAAATCAACGACTTTGGATATGACAGGTCTTTCACAAAAAGGTGGAGCTGTTTGGGCATACATAAAACTATATAGCGATAAGAAAAAACCATACAGTCACAAAATAACCCCCGGGATGTCTGATGTCCTTCTTGCCTGTGATCAGGTTGTTGCAACAAAAGATGAAATTCAAGAGGTTTTATCAAATAAAAGAACTTATGCTGTCCTTAATTCCTACTCTGCTCCCGTTGCAGACTTTATTTCTAATACTGATATTGATTTTAAGTCTAGTGAGGTTAGAGAGCTGATTAAAAACTCAACTAAAGACATCTCTGTTGAATTAAACACCGTAGATTTATCCTATAGATTCTTTGGCAATACCATTAATGCAAATATGATTCAGCTTGGAGCTGCATTTCAAGCAGGTTTAATACCTCTAAAGAGAGAATCCATTGTTCAGGCAATAAATCTAAATAAATCAGGAGCTGAAAATAATATCAAAGCATTTAATTTAGGTAGATTGACAGTACATGATCCTAAAAATTCTTTATTCAAACAAACGGAAAATTCTATAAAAAGCATTTCAGTTAAAGATCTCAAAGATATATTAGCTAATTATTCTAAAAAATCTTTAAAAGCATTCAATCAAATTGAGTTAGCTCTTAATAATGCAAAAAAAGATCTAAATAAAAGTATCATTGAAGAGGTTTTAATAGAATATGGAAGAATATGTCTAATAAAAGATGAGTACAGGGTTGCTAGCATGCATCTTAAAAATTATAAAAAAATTATAAATAGAGAATTTAGCTCTTGGAATAAAATAAGTTTTTACCTAGCTCCTCCTATCTTGTCCTTTATTAAGGATAAAAAAACAGGAAATCCTAGAAAATTTAAAATTCCAGGCTATATCGCATTACCCCTATTTTTTATATTAGATAAGCTTTCCTTCCTAAGAGATACACAACTAGATATATTTAGATATTCAAAAGAAAGACGGCATGACTTTGAGCATAAAAAATTATTTGAACAAAAACTAAACAATATTCTCAAACATTCAAATGACCATGAAATAACTCAACTAATTGAAAGCTCAAAAAAAGTTAAGGGGTATGGTTCAATTAAGGAAAAAAACTTGGCTATCTTTAAAAAATATATATCCAACTCGCCTATTAATTTTTTAAATATAAAAAATATTTAATTGGTTATATTTTTGTTTGAAAGATATATCTCTACATTAGCAGTAAAATTCGCCTTTAAAGGATACATAATTAAGTCTTGGAATCCATCTAGATTTACATCGTATAAATACCCCTGAGAATCATCATTCTCACTAAAAACTGGCCAGCCTGAAGTGTCAAGATTATAGTATTCGTTATTGCCAGAATTTATATAGATTTCAGGTATTCCTTTATTATTGGGTGATTGATCGTTCCACGCTTGACTGAATACCATTAGCGAAAATAACAAAACATCTACAATAGAAAACCATTTTAATAAAAATGAAAATCATGAAAAGGACTAACTCACCCTATCAGCGTAAATCAGTTTTGAGTTACGTCAGCAAAAGCTAGAGATAAATATTTGGGCACAACTCTCCTGGACACTCCTTCTTTAATAAAAATTAATAGCGAGCAATAAGAAATACCCAGGTACTAATTTTAACTTAACTTAATAAAAGCATTTCTTTAAAAGACCCACGCATGCAATGATTTGAAGCCATGGAGCTTGAATAGGCTCCAGCATTGATGATTCCTAAATGCTTGTGCATAGAAAGATCTTCTACTAAAAAACTATCAAACCAAACATCAAGTGCTTCATTAATATTTCCAACAACAGTATATTCAATGAACTTCCCATGATATCTTTCAAGGATGACGGGCTCGAATGGCAGGCCATAAAAAGCAGGCTCTATAGCAATGTTAAAACCTGCATTAACGCCCAAAAAGTATCTTTTTTTCTTTTTTTCAATATAAGTTTTTTCAACTATAAGAAGCCCTGCATCTTTTGCAATAAACTCACCTGGTTCGATTTGTATAATCATTTTATTAGAGAAAGATTTTTTAATTAATGAGCTCCACCTGGATAAATCTATAGCTTGATCGCTTGATTTATGGGGAACCCCTAGACCACCACCTATATTAACTTTTTCAATAGTCCCAATTTTATTAATGAACCTTTGAGAGGCCTGAAATACTTTATCTAAGTTATCTAAATTTTCATTTAAATATCCACACCCAGTATGAAAATGCAAAGTGTTTATAACAACTCCTGCCTTAGATGCAACAGAGATAAAATCATCTAATTGATCCCAGTAAATACCAAACTTGGTTTGCTTGTCGCCTGCGTATTGAAGATTTTCATTATTAGATCTGCTTGTACCGAACTCTGGATTAATCCTAACACCCAAGCTTTTAACGATACCGTGTTTAATACATTGTTTGAGCGTATAAACTGAATCACAGTTAACATGAATATCTGGATATCTGCTAAGCATTGAAAAATCTTTAATTGAAAGAGACGTCGCGGTAAAAGAAATATCTGATTGTTTAAAACCACAAGCCACAGCATGCTCAACTTCCTCTGGTGAGCAGGCATCAATGCCGCAAGACTTTGAAGCAGCCATCCAAGAAAGAATGGGGGTAAATCTATTAGCCTTCATGGCATAGAAAATTTTAGTACGCTTGGACATTCCCTTGTTAGCAAAAGCTTCTTTTAATTTAAATACGTTTGATTTAATGCGCTCTAAGGAATAAAAAAAAGTAGGCTCAGAGCATTGTGCTGCAAGATCCTTTACCAGGCGTCCAGCAAAGTATAGTTGATCTCTTGAATATCCAAGATCTTCTCTTTCCCACCATTGCTTTTCTTTATAAAGCATAGTTTGTTGATCTGCCATAAAAGCAGGAGCAAGAATCTTATCTTTTTTTCCTCTTATAAAACCCCTACATTTTTTTGAACCACAACCGCATTTGAAAATTTTAAAGAGATAGTCTTCAGTTTCAGAATAGTCCATATAAAGATAACTATTTTTTTTGATAGCTTTTATCGCAGTTACCTCTAGTTTTTGCATATCTACATTAATATTTGGATCACAGGAGTGTAAAAAATAACCAGAAAAATAAGTATCATGCAAATGACAGTCTTTGCTAATCTGCAATGTATGTTGCTTTATTTCAGCAACTCTTGGACCAGCAAGCTTTGCTAATAATTCTCCTTTTGCAAAAGCTCTTCTGGTGACAACACCAAGGCCCTTTGCTTTTGATGTTTTATGAATTTCAAAATCTGTCTTTTTTGGAAAGAGCGGGTTGCTTCCAAAAGAAGCAGGATAGACAGATGTATTTAAGTTGGCCATTAAATTTCTCCAAAAAAACTGCTTTATAAGACTTTTTTTTATTTTGTACAAGCATTTTTTTTTAGCAATAATTTACATTAAAAAAAATCTTTTTTGTTGTAAAAAAAATTGTAGACAAAAACTAAATTTAGGAATACATTCCACAGAAATATACCATTCCTTAGGAGGGAAAATGGCTACTAAAAAAACAGCAACAAAAAAACCTGCAGTAAAAAAACCTGCAGTAAAAAAAGTTGCAAAAAAAACAACTACCAAAAAGAAGTAAACTTTTTTTAAGGTGAAAACGGCGGTTTACCGCCGTTTTTTATTTAATCCTGCTGGAAAATAAAATATATTGTTTATAACCAGTTAACGCCTCAAAACCTCTCAAAATATTCAACCACTAGATATATACTTGGTGTACCTATTTATTGCTCCTAACTCAGCTACAAATACAAATTTCTCTATCTTATTTTAATCCTAATTTAAGATTTGCTGGAACTGCAACATCCATCATTTTTGGGTCCGATAACTTTAAATTATTCATATGATTTATGAAATCTTCTTTTTTTGTAAGTAATAATCTTGGATTATTATTTTTTTCTTCATCGATAGTTGATGAAGTCATGCCTCTATAATCATGTCCAGGATAAACAATTGTATTTAGAGGTAGAGTTAGCAGTTTTTGGTGCAAACTTTCATAAAGATTATCAGCGGACCCATTTTGAAAATCTGTTCTACCTGTTCCTCTAATTAAGAGCGTATCACCAGTAAATATCCACCCAGGATTCTTAAAATAAAAACAATAAGAATCATTGGTGTGACCGGGTGTAAATAAACATTTGAACTTAAGTCCATTTAGCTCCAAAACAGCCCCATCTTCAAAATTAAAGCTTCCACAACAAGCAGCTGACTCTATAGGTGAGCCCACCTCACAAGCTTTCTTTTGTTGTAATAAACCTGAACCAGTAATATGATCGGCATGAACATGAGTATCTAAGACCATTTTTAAAGATAACCCTAACTCATCTAGAAGATTAATATACTGAGGAACATTTTCCTTAACTGGATCGATAATTAATGCATGATCGTTCGAACCAATTATATATGTATAGGTTGATGAATTACGATCAAATAATTGTCTAATCAGCAGTTTCAATTTGACCTCCCGCTTTAACCCAATTCGCAAATCCGCCTAAATTATATATATTTATATATCCAGCTTCGTTTAAACATTTACCAGCAAGAGCTGCCCTATTTCCACTTTCACAGTAAACTACGATGGGTTGCTCAGCTTTAACTTCTTTACCAAGCTTCATGGTAGTCTCTATTACTCCTTTTGGAATATTTAATGCTCCTTTAACTTTGCCAGATTTTGTTACCTCATCAAGCTCACGCACATCGATAATGTAGTAGTCTTCAATATTATTTAGGATTTCTTCTGGCATAATAGGTTTGATTATTTCGTGTGCCTCTTGAATTAATTTTTTAAGTTTATTATCCATAGTAAGATTATATTACTTTATATTTGAGATAGGATTTAAAGATTATTTGTCAAAATAAAAAGTCCTCTATAATTAGGAGAAAATTATGAATATATTTCTTACACCAATTTTTATAAGTATTCTTTCTCTTTTTTATATCTTTCTTGCTATGCGAGTGGGTTATATGAGAGGGAGTCCTGTAATGAAAATATTCTTCAAGATGGATGAAGAAGTTTCAGAAGAGAAGCTTAATAGAAATATAAGAGCTCATGGTAACTTTTCAGAATATGTTCCTTTATATTTGTTGTTGCTTTTGGTCTCTGAGTTAGTTGGAGTTACTTCATACCATTATATGCTTATTGCATCCTTAATATTTACTTATGGAAGAGTTGCTCATGCAATATGTTTTGCTTTTTTTGATTACAATCCTTTTCTAAGAATCACGGGCATGTTAACAACTTATGTTGGAATAGTGATGCTTTGTCTAAAGCTAATAAGTTTTTATATATAAAACTATCTAGTTAATACCATAAAACCTCTCAATATATTCAATCACTAGATATATACCCGGGGTACCCGGTTGGTACTCCTGCCCCCGGTAAATAAGAGGTTGACTACAAATTGACTACAATTTATTTGTTTTATGACTACTTAATAGAAATTAAATGTATGCGAATCTGCATCAATACTGACTACAATTTTGGGTGATATGACTACATTATTTTCGTAAGACATAAAAAAAGCCCACTATTGTGGGCTTCTTAGTAAATTGGCATCCCGTAGGGGAGTCGAACCCCTGTTGCCGAGATGAAAACCCGGTGTCCTAGGCCTCTAGACGAACGGGACTAGATGCGA
>Ga0129342_1000560_pt1 | contig 16085 bp, 32 predicted proteins | sample CPBDNA_5_FD_94426 | JGI IMG/M metagenome (GOLD analysis project Ga0129342, IMG submission 94426) | Freshwater to marine salinity gradient microbial communities from Chesapeake Bay, USA - CPBay_Sum_15_0.2_DNA | ecosystem: Environmental > Aquatic > Marine > Coastal | place: USA: Chesapeake Bay...
ATGTTTTGTTGAATTAACAATAAATTAAAATTCGCATATTTATAGTTAAATGGGAACAGTATTAAAAATACATGAACAACCGTTAAAATTAATAGTATTAATTTTAAAGCATGTTTTTGATCGTTTAGAAGGTAAATCTTTTGATTTAAACGATTTAAATCTTAATCTAAAGAAACTTGGAATAAGAACAGAACTAAATTTAGATGTGACATTTATCTATGAATGTTTAAAAATAAATCACACGTTATTAAATGAACAATCGTTAACTGTTGACAATGTCAAAATACCAGAATTGAAAGAGGTTACCGTTGAATATTATCAGACCTTTAGTGAAACCAAAACATATTATTATTCATTAAATGTAGAAACTTATAGTAGCGACAGAAAAACAGTTTTTTCTTTTTTTGAATATGATGGTTCGGATTATGTTGACCCACTTTATAGTAAATTACTTGACACAGATACGACAGACTCAGAAATAATAGATGAAGGAATAAATAATATTTATTAAAAAATATGGATTTAAAAAATACGGTAGAAAAGGAAATGAAAAAAAGAGGTTTACTTGAACAGAGCGATCTTACTAAACCTACCTCGTTTGTTGAGATAATTTCAAAATTAAGATTTTCAATTGAACAAACGCAAGTGTATCATTGGCAAAGTCAAAGATTTTCCGAACATAAAGCGTTAAACAAATATTACAACGATTTGCCGGATATTTTAGATGGAATTGTTGAATCTTATCAAGGCAAATACGGTATTCAAATCGGATATAAAATGTTTGAATTAAAAGATTATTCAAATTCAGATGAAGTTGTTAATTTTCTAAAGAAATTAAATGATGATATTGAAACTTTGAGAAAATCAATTAATGAGAGCTACATACAAAATCAAATAGACAATGCTATTCAATTAATTCAATCTACCATTTATAAATTGGAGAATTTAAATTAAGTCATTCTAAAAATATAACTTCAAAATTTGATAAACTTAAATTGATATTAAGTGATCTAAATAATTTAATGATACTAACTTCTAGTTCAAAAGGTCCTTCAAAATCATTAAATAGTTTACGATAGTCCGTTCCATTCAAAGCGAAACTAACTGAAAACCAATTCCAAGTATTAGCACCCATTCTAATCGTTGCGGTGCTTTTATTTATATGTTTAATTACTTCAGGTGTCAATTTAAATCTTATGGTACTCCCGAATACTTGTGACTCTTCATCTTCCCAAAAATCAGACCATTGATCATAAGGATGTAACATAACACTAATTACTTTATTTGTGAAGTACGAGTATTTTCTATCTTCTAAAATTTTTTTGGAAATCAATTTCAATAATAAATTTTCATATTTTGATTTTTCGTTTTTTTTCATTTAACATCAATATAAAATTTATATTTATGATCGACATCGGATACCTCATTAATATTAATATTTATTGAATATTTTATAAAGTCATTACCCGATAAGTTTAACGTTATATAACCGTAAGACCCTTCATTAATCTCCCATCCTGAATACTTTTTATCTAAAATTTCGTAACAAACATCTGAAAATAAATCTGGTAAATCGATTTGATCCCCCATTTCATTTTCACAAACATCTTCTACATAACCACTATCTCCGCCACCATCAAAATTTACTCTAATAGTGTTTCCCACTATTTCTTTTTTAACTTCTTTTAGTTCATCATTAAAATTAATGACACCATCAGAATAGTCCTCGCTATAATCATAAAAATTTATTACACTATAAAAAGATAATATTTTAGTATCTGTGTTATATCTAGCGATTATTCTACCCCATGAATCCTCAAATTGATAAAAGGGATCTAAAAATACATCATCGTTGTCCTGTACTATTTCTTTTATGAAATAATAATATGGATCGTAATCTATCATCTTATTCCCCCCTGACTCACCATATGAAACTATAGTAGCAGAACCGTAATGTGCATCCTCAATTATGGTACTGTTTTGTTCAACTAAGTATTCGCACTCAATTTCATTATGGGACTTATTGTTTATTTTTGATAATAACTCAACTCTTTTAAATAAATTCTTTTGTTCTTGTGTAAATTCCATACAAATAAATATTCTAGTCTTCCAATTTTATATTCATAGTTTTAATCATCCAAAGAGGTCTGTCTCTTTTCTCTATAGCGATAATCCATTCCTTGGCTGATGGTATATATCCATTACAATCTTCTTTCACATGCTGTTCCCCCACATATCTAGTGTAGACAGTATTACCGTCAGAATTAATAAATTTAGTTCCAAAAATCTTTTCACATTCAAAAATACCTTCACTGTGATGTCTAAACATTCTATGTATGGAACTACCATACCAAGCTTTAGTTTCGTCAAACCATTGATGTATTTTTATATAGTCTTCAACTGTACCACCAAATTTTTTAACTGATGATTTTGAGTGTATGTCGGGATGCATATATTTATATATATAAAAAAAAATATACTTAACTTAAAAAAAGTGAATATCTTCGTTAAATATATAATTTATCAACTATTATGTTCATTAAGTAAAGTTCATTATATTTATATTTCAGAAGCCCAACCATCTTTAGTGGTTGGGTAGTTCACCGTATATAAATAGTGATCCGTATGGGAAAGTCTGTTAAGATAGAAAATGTAATAAAAAAAATAGTCAACTTAAAAAATACTTTTGAATTGGAAGGAATGTCTCCAATGGGGGACGAAGAAATACATGTCTACAAAATAAAATTTTCACCTAAGACAAACATATTTACAATGAGTGAGAGTGAAAAAGAAACATATCGAAAGGTTTGGGGGTTTAATTCAATAAATGATTCAAAAACATTTTTCGGTACCGTAGTAATACAAGTGGACCAAATTACGGTGAAATATCTAGATGAAGACGGTGAAGTTGATTCGTATACTATTTCAAAACCGATAGTTAGGGATATTAAATATGGATTTGATTTAATAAATAGTTTGGATAATACTATATTCAAGATTTTACCTGGTGACCTATTTGACGTTGACTTTGAAATTGTAGATAGTAACGGGAATAATATATTCAAATAATATTATTATGGAATTTAAAGTAGGAAACGATTATCAGTGGGGTCATTGTCACTTTTTTGCAAGATATGTAAAAAAAGTATTTGAAAAGTTATTACCAAATAAAGATATAAAGTTTTATTTGTTACTTGCAAGTAGAATTGATGATGAAGATAACGAGATTGATGAGGTTTTGATTCATGCTTACCTAAAAATTGACAATTATTATATTGATTCCGAAGGTGTGTTTGATGAAAAAGAAACTGAACGAAGAGTTCAAGAGTGGGCTGACGTGGAGAAAGATTTAACACCCGATGGGTATGATTTTGATACTTGGGAAGAAGTTACAGATGAAATCCCTGAGATATTCTTCAATAGATTTTGTTCAAATAAACACCTAAAACAAGACGTTGAAGAATTTATAAAACGACCTGATATTATTCAACTTCTAAAAAAGATTAAGTGATATTTGGATAACTAAAATATTATTAGTAAGTTTGTAAACTTTAAAATATATAGGTATGGAAATCTTCAATCAATTCGGTAGACTTATTGGATCAGTGATCAAAACCTCAATATGGGTATTTATATTCATTTTGTTTTTTACTATATATTTTGCGGTTTCTAACTTTCTTGAATTAGTGATTTTTGGTTCTACTTGTTTGGGGTTTTATATCCTGTATAAGGGTTCCAATTTATATTTTTCTTATCTTAAGAAAAAATATAATCTTTAGTTGGATATTTACTAAAAAATGGATAAATTAATTGACATATTAAAAAAGAACATCATAGAATCTATAAGAGAAAATGAAAATGATTCAAATGGGTTTAATAAATATAATTACGGTTCCTTAAAGATTACTGATAATTGGGTTACATTTAAAAATCTAGATAAAAAATTTAATCCAAAACCAAATGAAGATGTGGTTTTAACAGGAAAAGAAGGAGACTTTATATTCAAACCCGGTCAGCTATACCCAACGAAATACGGTAGGGATGAGGTATTTTTACCAATTAAAAGCAATTTAGAGTTAACATCTTTAACTAAAGATAGTACTATAAAAAATCCTTTTACTTCAAAGTTAATTAAACATGTTTTAAAAAAAACTTTTCCGGATAAATGGTTTGAAGAAACAAACGAATATAGTTCAGGGTTAAGAGGTATTTATCCGATTAGTGATCAAATTGATTGGTCATTACTAAATTACTTTGACACTAATCCTCACAGGAAAAAAGACCTTTACAGAGAGTATATTAATGATAATGGTGATGACCCTTCATTTTGGTTAAAAGAGTTTCTCACTAAAAATGATAGTCGTTTAAAAGATATGTTACTCAAACAAAAAAAAGCAATTAAAAGGTCGGACAAAAACGAAACACGAGCAATTGAAAAAATAACCAAGAATTATTTAACATATCCGAAAGGACACAAATTTGATAGATTTAAAGGTATAGACGCTGTTAACTTAGATGACGGAACATCTTATCAAATAAAGACAGTTTTAGATGTAAAAGAGAATTTAGATAAAGAAACTGGAGAAATTTTTTATGTCATTATTGGTGATAGAAGTAGATTAAGAGACTACCAATTAAAGAAATTGGATAAACTTTTATACTACGTACCTAAAACTGATAAATCATACGTTTTTAATAATAAAAATTATAAAATAATTAATAACGACTTGGCATATCATTATGAACCACCTATTATTTATTAAAAACTTTTTTTTTGTAAAAAAATGACACAGTTAGACGATTTTAAATACGTAAAAAACAAAATGGATCAAGAAGGATTTCATTATTGTTTTAAACACTATTCATATTTTCCAGAAATAGAAGATACTGAATTTCACAAATTGAGAGTGGAATATTTAGAAGCTTTTGAAAAACTTGAGAAATACGTAAATGATCGTGCGAATGATTATTTTTATGATATAGACGACAATTAAAGGTAAATATAAAATTTAACATATGAAAAAGTTTTTATTTTTTTTAATATTGGTAATGACAATACCTGTAATTGGATTCACTCAACCAATATTCTATAGGTCATATAATGTCTCTATTGGGTTCAGAGATAGTCTAAATTCTGAGATAGAATGGGTAGTTAAAAATGAGTCGACTAATATATTAATGTCGGTCACAGAAGACAAATTAGAAATTTATTCAAAAACTAAACAACTATATAGAACAATAGGGATGATTAGCGAAGATGAAAAAAATAGTGTTTGGATAATGGTAGACAGTGATAATAAAAAATGTGCAGTTATTATAGGAAATCATGCCGATACTAACATACAGTATTTACAGATAGAATATAATGATAGTGTTATCTTATATTTCATAAAACCTGATTAGTTTTTAATAACTTGATATTTATATAAAATATGAGAAAAACTATAAATACAGATTTGTTAGGTAAATTGATTAATAGGGTTATTATTAATAAATATCAAAATGTATTTAATGAATACGAGATTAATTTAGATGATAATGGGGTTAAAAATTTTATTTTTATAACTTTATATGTTAACCCAAGCCAATTCAATAAACAAGAAGATATTTTTTTAGATAATTTAAAAAAAATATATGGGGATGATTTGGACAATGTACCTGATGATGAGGAAAGTTTTTTTGATAAATTAAGAACTGATGTATACAAGACTATATATTTAATTATTTTTAAGGGTTTAGCTTTAGACCCAACAAAAAATAGGTTAGTCGTTGAGGTTGTTGAATAAATAAAAAATAAGTATTAAAATGGGTAAATCTAGAAAACCACAAAAACCTAAAAGTAATAGACGTAATGTAGTGAAAAATTTAAAAAGAATTAAAAAAAATAATGAAGTGTTGTCTAAACTAAAAAAAGAATTATCCATTTAAATTAAAGTGGTATTAAATAACTTGTTATTAACAATCTTTATATAATATGGATGAAAAATTTATTTTTGAAAAAGTTATTAATAGATTATATGGTATAAAATATCCATGGTTTCATAACCTTGAAATAAAGTCCTTACAACCAAGATTTAGGTCAAGTGTTTTATTTATTATAGGAAAAATAACAGTAGATGAGAATTGGTTAGGCGACCAATGGAGGAAATATTATCATTCAATACCATTTCCTGACATAACCCAAGATGATGTTTCCTTTGCGGATTTTATCGGAGGAGATTTGGCGAAAAATTTAAAAAATGACCTAATCTTAAGTTATAAGTCAATTAATCCTAAATCAGACATAGATGATACTACTTTTACGTATGTCAAAGTTGTTACGGATGATTTACAAATATATGAAGAAATATCAGGAACGAAATTAATGACAAGGTTAATAGAAAAATACGATAATTTAAAAAACCAAAATATGAACACTCGTCTCAGAAGAAGATTGGGTATGTTGGATTATGAGATTGAATCTAAAATGAGAGCGGTGTATAGACCTGATAATATATGTGAAAATTATAGAAGTGGTGAAGAATTATTGGATGTGGTAGGTGAGGCGGCAATTGACTCTATGTATTGGAATTATTTTGCAGATATTGACGATAATTCAGGAGAATGGGTTAACATTTATTATGATATGGTTAAGTATATAAGGGATAAATACGGTAATAAAATAAAAGAATATTATCACATTAATTGTGGAGATTAATATGAAACTACAAGAACAAATATCAAGAATTAAATCAATGATGGGCGTTATCCAAGAAAATAACTATAAAAGAGTTGTTTTTGACATGCAAGATTTATTAGACAGAGGAATTATATTCATTACACAAGCGCATGATTTATCCACAGGTAAAATGATTCCACCTGAAAAAGACCCAACCACAGGGGAAATGTATCACGACTCAACAAATCTTATAACTTTATGGAATATAACTCACCCTGACACAGAAGGTAACCAAGAGTTTATTTTCAAAGCACTCGAACACCCGAGACCTGACCAAGTTCAATCTTGGCAAGATAATCAAAACAAATTAAGTCAAGATAAATACGAACAAATACTAAGGAGTATAAAATTAAAAGATGAGATTACATCTGAAATAAAAGAAGAAGAACTTACAGAAAAATGTTGGCCAGGATATACTCAAAAAGGTATGAAAACTATGTTTGGTAAAAGATATCCTAACTGTGTAAAAAAGACAAAGAAATGAAAGACACAAGAACAAATATCAAGAATTCAATCAATGATGGGGTTAGTTAATGAAAACATAAAAAAAGATTTCTTCATTGACGAATTAAAAAAAAGAGGTGTGTTCAAAATGACCAAAATCTTGGGAGGATATCCAAACTTCATGAAAATTTATGGAATCGAATTTTGGGACCATTTAACTGATGATGAAATAATAGAAAACATAAAAAAATTTATAGAGATTCATGGTGGTGCGGCATATCATGAATTGGAAATGGAACCAATTTTTCTTCGTGAAAATTATGATGGAGTCCATCAGATTGAATTTTTTGGTGCATCATCAGTCACAGTACAAGTATGGGGAGGATATAATTATTCTAGTGACGAGGGGGAATATAGAATATTGTATATTAATTTACGACATGAAATACTTGTTGAGATATTAAGTAGTATGTATGATTTTTGGCTGAGCCATTGATTACTATTAGGTGAACTACACTTTTAATGATTTTGGAGGTGTTATGTTAAAACATACTTATTAAAAAAAATAATTGTCATAGATTTGACAATAAAAAAATAAAATCATATGTTTTCATTAATAAAAAAAATAAAAAATGGAAACAGATCTTGAATTACAACAAAAACAAGAACTAAAATAAAAAAATGTCTGAATTAGATTTAATGTGTGATCTTTTACCTAAAGTCATAATATCCACAATTTGTGGTATTATAATAGGTATTGAAAGGGAAATAAATAAAAAAGTTGCAGGAATAAGAACCCACGTACTAATAAGTGTGGGGGTCACTTTATTCACGTCCATAGTTTTTGTTTTATCTAAAGAGTATTTTAATTTGGATCCAACTAGAATAATAGGTCAAATTATAACAGGTATAGGATTTTTAGGTGGTGGTGTTATTTTTAAAACATCTGATAACGTAGTTGGAGTAACTTCAGCGGCATTTATATGGGTTATGTCAAGTATTGGAGTCATAATTGGTTTAGGATTTTTGATAACCCCTTTATTATTAACTTTAGGGTTAGTTTTTGTTTCTATATCCTTAAGATATTTGGAAAGAATACTCAAAAATTAAAAAGATAAAATTTCGGCAGTTCAAAAAAAAAAATATTAATTTTGCGGTATTAAATTCAAAAAAACAAGGAACCGACAGAAAAATAATAACTAAACATTGGGGGTCCTTCATACGAAGGACCCCATTTTTTATTAGTTTTTTAAATATAAGTGGGAAAATATGAATAAAATAGAAAGAGAAGAGATTTTAAAAATGGCACATCAAGAATATGTTGATTGGTGGTTACCAATTGATTTAGCTTGTAATTCTTGTATGGGAGCAATGAGTTATGATAGATTTTTAGAATCATTATTAACATATCCACATGAAAAATGGTTTACTCGTTGGATTGGTGATAAAATACCATCAGATAAAATAATACCGTTCAAAACTTTTATCTTTCGTGTGGCAGTTTTAAAATATATTGAAAATTCAAAATAAATTAGTATATTAAAAAAAATAAAATTATGAAAAAACAATGGAACTGGTTTGAAAAAACCAATAAAAAAGAAGCAATTAAAAATGAGTTACAACCATTAATTACTGAAATGATTAGTGATGATGTACAGTGTTTATTTATTAGCCCACAAGTTGGTGTAATTTTAGAAGAGTGTGATAATGTGTTTATAATACCTAATGATGAAATAATCCCTCACCATGAAAATTTAACCGTAGAACATTTTTTTAATTTTTATAAAAATGATGAACCGATAAGGGTTTACATTGATAGAAACAAAGAAGATGTTGAAATTATTGATTTTCGTGGACATAAAGAAATTGTTAATACTTTAAGAATTGGTAGTGATGGATTTTTTACAAAATATAGTAATAAACTTTAAATCGAAGTACTTCCGCAGTATTGGTTATAACGTCCGATGATAAACAATCGTTTTAATGTTGTTTATCATTTGTTATGTGTAGGTGTGTATTATCAAGGTAAAACTTGACTAATTGGGAAATAATTAGTATATTTGTAAAAAAATATGAACAAATTTTGTCCAGATGCACCTAAAGATTTTATTGCTAAGTTAGCATTATTAATCAAACATATTAAAGAAAATTATGACAGAACTGAATTTGATTTATGGGAAGTACCATCAGAATCTTACTCAATAGATTCGGTTAAACATGATTTTGCTATTGTTTGTTCAAATTTTTTTATCTCTGATGATACTATGATAGAATATTTTGATGAGTATTTATCAATTTTTAAAGAAAATCAAATAAAAGAGTACGAAAATGATTTAGAGCAATTTATAATAAAAAAACAACGTGAAAAAGCACTTCAAGACTGTATAGATAACGAAAACTATGAATTGTGCGCCAAATTACGTGATTTATAAATGGAACACGAATATAGTATTGGTTATAACGGTTAGTATATGAGCCGTTTTAATGGATTATATACATTGTTAGGTGTAGTTGTTAATTTAAAACAAGAAAATGAAAGCTTATAAATTAATTAGAAAAATGAAAGATGGTAGTTTATCTCCTCTATTTATAAATCAAAAAAGTAGAATACCAATAGGTGTGTGGCTGTATGCGGAATTTCATCCAAAGAAAGGATTTGCCGAAAGGAAGGGGTGGCATTGTACACTTGAAAAAAACGCTCCACACTTATCTGAAAAAGGTAGAGTTTGGGTGGAAGTTGAGGTTGATGATTACGAGTTATATAACAGACCTGAATCTCAGGGAGGAACTTGGGTGTTAGCTCAAAGAATGAAAGTTATTAGAGAACTTTAATTACACCTAACGGTTGGGTGTATATGTAGTGTGAGATTTGAAACACTAAACTCCACTTAACCACTGATTAGAATGATGAACTTTGAATATACTACTGAAACTCACATTACATATACACCTTGTTATGTGTAGGTGTGGATTATTAATAACAAAACTCTATTCGGAGAAATAAACAAAAATTTTAAAAGAAAAAGAAGGGTTGGGTTAATTAAAATCTTAATATTTATATATAAAATAAAAAATGAAAGATTTGAAACAATTTATTAAAACAACAATACGAGAGTTTTTGAATGAAACCTATGATGGTAGGTTTGGAGATGAATATGATTTTACTAAACACAATTTCAATACTGGTGATTGTGATATATATGCTATATCTTTACATAGGTTATATGGTTATCCATTATATGCAATTAGGGGTAAATTTTTAGAACCAGAATGGGGTGGTAAACGTGAATGGGATTATGAATATTGTCATATAATGGTTAAATTACCAAATGGAAATTATATGGATTCAGATGGCGAACAAACAAAAAAAGAAATGATTTTAAGAGCAGCGTTTTCAGAAGATGTTAAAAAGGTTGAAATTGTTCAAATAAGCGAAGAAGAAGCAATAAATATGTTTTCTTGTGAAGACCAAGAAAAAGATATTCAAAGAGTAATGAAATATATTAAGAATAAATAAATAGCGCCTAGGATTTTTCTTTTAAAATTTTCAACCGAAATGTTGATTAGAACTATGAAGGGAACACTTACACATAACGTATGATGATAAACAATCGTTTTAATGTTGTTTATCATTTGTTATACACAGTATTTTTGTGTGGTGGGTTGATAAATTAAAAATAAATTAGTATATTTGTAAAAAATAAAATTATGGAAAAAGACTTATTAGAAGATTTTAAAAGGAATTATTTTTTAGATGAAAGTAATACTGGTATCGTTAAGGAACATTATAAGGAAAAAGGTTTTGAAGAAAATTTGTTTTTTAAAATACAACGAAATGAAATTAATGAAAATGAATTTCACGATTGTTTTAACCACATTAAACCATTACTCTCTAACGAAAAATTAGTTATTTGTAACACACCTGTTGTTAGATATGAAACAAATGTTTATAGTGTTGATGACAATAATCCCATAGAGAGTATTATCGAACACCTAAGTGGTGGTGGTGTAGTCCTACTATTTGGACCAACTAAAATTGACAATACCTTGATGTATAAAACAAGATTTTTATAATTATTTTCTGTATGGGTAAAAAATATTGTGTATAACGGTTGGGTGTATATGTAGTGTGAGATTTGAAACACTGAACTTGACTTAACCACAAATGTTGATTAGAAAGATGAACTTTTGATATACCACTTAACCTCACATTACATATACACCTTGTTATGTGTAGGTGTGGTTAATTAAGGTAGAATGTTTAATCGAAGAACCGAACAAAAATTTTAAAAGAAAAAGAAGGGTGGAAATTTAAAAATTGAATATTTATATATAAAAGAAAACAATGAAAGATTTGAGTCATTTTATTAAAACAACGATACGAGATTTTCTTAATAAAAATATTCAAAATAAATATACAAATATAAGTAAGTTGAAACAATTATATATTAATAATGGTTTTTCAAACGAAGATATTGTTGCTATTACAGAAGAAGGTTATTTTAACAATATAGAATGGTTTGATGAAAATACGTTAATCGTTTATAGAAGTATTTCTTTACCAGAAAGCAAATTAGATGATTTTGAAAAATCAATTGGTGGAGGGATAGGACAATATTGGTCATTTGATAAAAATATAGAACCAATTTGGGGTGGTAATGTTGAATATGAAGTTAATAAAAATGAAAGAATTGTTGATATACGATGTGAAGGATATTTGAAATTACAAGATATTGACTTTGAAGATTTACTATATGCTTTCAATGATGACTTCCATCATTTTTGTGATGAACAAGAAATAAGGGGTAAAAATGGCGGTAATAGAATAAAAGTAAAAAAATGTTTAATTATCTAAAAGTGCGTGGGATTTTCTTTTAAAATTTTAATCCGAAATGTTGATTAGAACGATGAACAGAACACTTACACATAACGACTACAGATATGTGTAGTTTTTTTTTAAATTTGAAACACAAAACTTAATAATATGAATAAAGATAATAAGAACACAGAACTTGATAACACAGATAAAAAATTACATATATCTGATGTTATAAGTCGTTTTAATTTCAGAGATGGTGATGAAGAAACTGAAAACAAAATAATTAGATATGTTGAACTCAGAGGAATGTTAAGAACAAATACAATGGGTTTTATTAACTCAAAAGAGTTTCAAGATAATTATTTTGAAATGGAAGAGTTACAAAGGTGGATATGTCGTATATAAAATGACTTATAACTATTATATAGACCAACCAATTCTCAAACCCTTGATAATAAACCAATCCAAATGAAAATTCTTGAAGTTTTTGAACAAAAATTAAGATATAAAAACTATTCAGATAAGACCATAAAAACTTATGTGTCATATTTAAAACAGTTTATTGAATTACAAAGCATCAAGGACCCACATCAAGTATCAACAAAACAAATCTCAAACTTTTTAGAGACGCATATCTTCACATCCGTTAGTCAGCAAAACCAATTCATAGGATGTTTGAAGTTGTTTGCAAAATTCATCCTGAATAAAAAAGATATTCATTTATCAAAAATAGAGAGACCAAAATCTGAGAAGAAACTACCGAAAGTTATTGATGGGGAATTGATTAAAGAAAAACTATCAAAGATAGAAAACTTAAAACATAAGGCGGTTCTAACATTGACATATTCGGTGGGTTTAAGAGTATCAGAGATCGTTAATCTGAAAATAGAAGATATTGACTCCAAAAGAATGTTAATACACATCAAAAACGCAAAAGGAAGAAAAGATAGAGTAGTTCCGTTATCACAAACCGTATTAGAATTATTACGCGAATACTACAAACAACTCAAACCAAACACATTTTTATTTAACGGTCAAAAGACATCACAATATTCAATCGGGTCCTGTCAGAAAATATATAAACACTATATAGACCAAGAAAGTTCAATTCATACACTGAGACATTCATCATTTACAAACCTATTAGAAAACAGAACTGATATCAGATTAATCCAAAAACTTGCAGGACATTCAAACGTAAAGACAACAGAGATTTACACACACGTATCAAATCAAGTGTTAAGTAAAATACCATTACCAATATAATACTATGGAACAAAATGAAATGATGGACATTCATAAAATAATTATGAGAACATTAAAGGTGGTCCCAAAAGCGTGGGATATGAACCATCAACACTTTAATTCAGATTGTCATATGGAACTAACTGATAGAACATATGATTTGGTGGGGGAAAGATTTAATACAACATCAGAAGAAGGTAAAAAGATTGTGGATGATTATTTTAATATAACAGGAGGACAAGTATAGTGTGGTTATTTAAGGTAAATCATTCACTCACCCCATCTTCGGTAGTTGTTCCCCCATAAAGGGGTCACAAAACCTCCGTTTAAGTTCGTTCATAATTTACCTTAAAACCCCCACTAACAAATACACCAATACGAGGGGTCCATATATAATACATAAGTAAATCTCCTGAATGGTTAATAAGTACCCGATGGGGTATAAAGATAACCAAACTTACAGATTTATACTAAAACCAATTAGAAATCCCATATGAGTAATTTATATGTGAATGGATATAATGGTAACCATAAATGGTTTATTATATGTAAAAACGTATAGTAAATTATATAAGGGGATTTATTTACAAGACCAATTAAGTGGTGTATTTTTGGGTCAGATAACAAAGGGATCTCGTTGAAGATTATTAATTTAATGTTCTAACAACACATAAATGTGTCTTCCCGCCACATTATCTATAAACGTATTTTTTTTTGCTGGGAAATAGATGTAGTAAAAAAAGTGGTCTTGCAGGTACCTACAAACACAAAAAAATGGTCTCCACGTATTTAGAAGGGTAATTTTGATCATAAACGGTGGGAGAAAGTGGGAACAAGAAGTGGGTGAATACTAACGTGGGGGATTATCCCCATTATCAAACCCCCCTGACATTATGACATTTTCAAGGAAAATCACAAAAAGTTATTAACAATATTTCCCCCTACAACACTCAAAACTTAAATTATTAACATTATGGAAGAAATTATTAACCGACTAAATGTCATGTTCTCACATGTGGAATCAGAACACCCACTTTTTACCACCGTATACCACATAGGTGATAAAAGAGGTGAGATAATCTATGAGGAGGTATATATGAAAGGAAAAAATAAACCATTGGTCCAAACCCCCCTGATAATGATCAGTAGTAATATGAGACATATTGTCAGTGAGTTAAATCCCCAAACTGAAGAGGATATAGAAACAATAAGATTGGGGATTATGGAACATTCAAAGAATATGGTTAAAAATTATCAAAATGATAATCCAACCATATAGGTCCATTATTAATTTGATAATAAATTGACCTTAATTTTACCAAACTTACATATAATGGAATTGCAAGATGGGGAAATAAAGTATAATTCAAATTCACGAAACATTTTAGGTTTAATCAATGTGGTGGAATAATATGTTGAGATCATTTTTTTTACATAATATGCTCCTCTGTAATCATTCGGTTTATTTATGGTAATGTCAAATAATACCTCATACTTATTATTATGTTTGTAAACTCTAACACTATCTACATTAATATGATCAACAAAATTCATAAATTTGGGAGGACTATATGTCCTAACGGCAAAAAAACTATTAACCACCTTTCTAAATTTGCCAAGGATTAAGGTTTTTTTAACGGATTCCATAATATGTTATTAAATTAATAATGAAATTGGGGTTTTATTAACAATAATTTTTATTTCATTATAGGGTTGATTATTAAAATGATAATTTAAAAAATGTGGGGATATAACTCCCCACATAATTTGGGACCGTAAAGGTCGCTCCACCAAAAACAAGATATGAGGAACCCATCTGTCATTTATGTCTCTTGTAGCCTACTTATCTAGATTCACGCCGTTACTACTGGGGCATCGTCTTGTTTTGTAGTCAGGACAGGATTCGAACCTGTAGCATTTGGACTTATTTAACTTGCCGTATAGCGTATACCATTCCGCCACCTGACTATGTTTTAACTTCTTAGTTTTTTAATTACTTCTAACAACCATTTAACATCTTCAGTTGCTAAATCTGGATTGTCCCAATAACAATCTGTTTTTACCCTTTCAGTAAGATGTTTATCAATATATTCTTTTTCCCATTCTGTTAATTTATCTTCCATAATTTTTAATTTTAGTGGTCAGGACAGGACTCGAACCTGCATTATTGTGTACTTTAATAATCTTCCGACCCCACCATCCTCGCGAGATGATTGTCAATGAAGTGCGTCTAACCAATTCCGCCACCTGACTAACACTACAAAGATAATATAAATTATTGAATCCACAAAATATTCCCCACTTTTTTATCACTATTTTTTATTTAGTTATATGTCAGGTTATTAGATTGATAATGAATGGGGGGATTTATTATTAATATAATAAAGCGTAGTGGAGTATACGCTCCAGCGGATGATGTGTCCCCAACCCTTACCTGAACTGAATCATTAGTACGTAGTAAAGGTACAACTTTTCCCCCACATAAACAAACAAAATAGTTTCTAATAGTTATTAACATTACTTGCATATGTCATAGGTTTTACATCACCTCATTAGATGACGTGTAATGAAGGGAGGGGTCCATATATGTTTTTTGTTAAACGAGGGGGTGATATGGTCCCCCCTCCTACGGTATATGGGTATACTACCCCCTCCCCTGCGGTATCCCCCTACCCTAAAGTGACATTTTGACGTGTTTTGGGGGGATAATCCCTTAAACGAAGTACGGACCCCTATATCCCAAAAAAAATTCTGGAAAAAAATCCCCAAAAATCGGGAGTCCCCCCTAATATGTGAAATAAAATTTTTGGAAAATTTGGGTATTTATAATTAAAAATATATTATGAAAAAAGTTATAAG
>Ga0129342_1000561_pt1 | contig 16080 bp, 14 predicted proteins | sample CPBDNA_5_FD_94426 | JGI IMG/M metagenome (GOLD analysis project Ga0129342, IMG submission 94426) | Freshwater to marine salinity gradient microbial communities from Chesapeake Bay, USA - CPBay_Sum_15_0.2_DNA | ecosystem: Environmental > Aquatic > Marine > Coastal | place: USA: Chesapeake Bay...
ATTTCTGTCAAATGTATACTCCTAAAAATCCGAATGGTGGCAGATTTGTCAAAGCCAAAAAAATGGTAAAAATTAGGTAATTTATGAAACCTTTAAAGAGCTTATATCAATGGGTTTTATCTTGGGCAGAAAGTGCGTATGGTACGTTAGTATTGTTTTTAGTCGCGTTTGCTGAATCTTCATTTTTTCCAGTACCTGCCGATCCTTTACTTATGGCACTATGTCTCGGAAAAGTTAAAAAGTCAATGTACTACGTTTTTATGTGTACACTTGGTTCAGTATTAGGTGGGATATTTGGCTTTATAATAGGATATTTTTTATGGTACACACCTGGCGGTGAGCTAACAGGAATAGCAAACTTCTTTTATCGTGTGATACCAGGTTTTTCTCCGGAAGTGTTTGATAATGTTGGAGCTCAGTATGATGCTCATAATTTCTTGGTTATATTTACAGCTGCATTTACACCAATACCTTACAAAGTTTTTTCAATTACAGCAGGCGTATTTCAAATCAATCTTCCAATTTTTATTATTGCTTCTATTTTAGGTAGAGGCGGAAGATTCATCATTATTGGGTTATTAATAAGATTTTTCGGAGAACCCATTAAAGCTGTTATGGATAAGCATTTTAACACTTTTATAATAGTGTTAACCATTATTTTTGCATTAAGTTATGTTTTATTGGCATACATGCTATAGAAAGGAAAAAAATGAGAAAGATTATATTAACATCAATTTTAGTTTTGGCTTCCTGTTCATCTGAAGCTTCATTATTAAATTTCAATAAACCTAAACTTGAAGTGACTCCAACAACGTCAGAGATCACTGTTAAGGATTTTAAAAGCCATATTGGTTACCTAGCGTCAGATGTATTGAAAGGAAGAGCACCTGGAACTATTGGTGATGAAATAGCTAAAGACTATATTGTTAACTTTTTTAATACAGTATCTCAACCAACGCCAAGATTAGTTGAGGTGCAAGAACATTATGTTCCAGCAAAGAGAACTAGAAATATTAAACCTGAAGATAGAACAGTAAAAACCTACAATATCATTGCGACATTGCCTGGAAATGATCCGGTATTGAAGAATGAATTTATTGTTATTGGAGGTCATTACGATAGTACTGCAAATCCTAAAAGAGATATAAATAATGGCGCTGATGATAATGCTTCAGGAACCTCAATGGTGTTGGAGTTATTTGAAAAGTATGCTGCATCAAATACTCACAAAAGAACATTGGTGTTTATGCTTTATGGAGGTGAAGAATTAGGCCTATTAGGATCAGAATATTATGTGCAAAATCCAACAATAAATCTTTCAAAAATTCAACTGATGGTTAACCTTGATATGGTTGGCAGATTAGACAATGACAGAACGCTATATCTTGGAGGAATTCCTTCAGCAACCAATTTTGAAAAAGAGATTAATCCATTTTTAGAAGAATCTAATTTTAATATTGTTGCATATAGCACAGGCACGACTCAAAGAGATAATCTTTTCAGCGCATCAGATCATTGGAATTTTTATAAAAGTGGAGTTCCTGTAATATTCTTTTTTACCGGAATCCATGACGATTATCATACACCAAGAGATGAAGTTGATTTAGTGAATTACGATGGGTTAAAAGATATTGCAGATTTAGCTGACAAGGTGGTAAATCATTTCAGCGATTTAAATGAAAGATTGGTGTTTACAAAGTTTGACGATGCTGAAAGTCCATCAAGATGGAGTCAAATAAAAGTTTCTCTTGGTGCAAGACCAGTATACCCATCAGAAAAACCGGAATTTAGGGTTGCTGAAGTAACTAAGGGAAGTCCAGCTTTCAACGCCGGCGTCAAAAAGAAAGATATAATCAAGAAGATTGGAGATATTGAAATTAATTCGATGGATAATTACCTTGAGGCTCTATTGTCACTAAAACCAGGTGATAGTTCAACTCTAACAATACACAGGAAAAATAAAGAATTAATATTAGATATATCTTTTTAATGAGATGATATCTCAATAATGCTTGTTTTATAATTTTTACCACATTATTATTGCAAATGAATCTCAATAATAATGAATTGCTCACTCCATTTTTCATTTATTTTTTATTAAATCTTTGTTTCGCAAATAATCCAAATACTGTTGCTGAATCAGATTCGACAAAGCCAATTGCCTTAGATGCAGTAGAAGTGCTTGCTGAAACCAAAAGCATTACTTCAGGAATGTTTTTAAGAAATGCTGAGCCAAGTGATGTGGTTAGCAAATCGGAATTAGATCAATTTAGATACACTGACATTCATCGAATTGTCAGTAGAATTCCAGGCGTGTATGTTTCGGAAGAAGACGGTTTAGGATTAAGGCCAAATATTGGTGTTAGAGGTACTGGATCATTACGAATGGAAAAACTTAATATTATGGAGGATGGTATACTTATTGCCCCAGCTCCTTATGCTTCACCGGCTGCTTATTATTCGCCAACTGCAGGTCGGATGGAATCCATTGAAGTAAGGAAAGGTTCTACGCAGATCAAACATGGTCCATTCACAACAGGGGGTTCTTTAAATTATATTTCAACTTCAATTCCAACTTCTAAACTTAATTCAGTATCATTTGATATTGGAAGCTTTGGTAAATCACTTATACAAGTAAGAACTGGAGATTCAATAGATAATTTTGCTTATTTGATTGAATTATATTCAGATCAATTGGATGGATTCAAGGAGCTTGATGGTGGGGGAAACACTGGTTATACTAAAACAGATATTATGACAAAGTTAAGATATAGTTTTAACGATTCACATGCTCTAGAATTTAAATTTTCCAAGACAGATGAGTTGTCTAACGAAACATATCTTGGATTAACGGATGCAGATTTTAATGAAAACCCTTTACGTAGATATAGAGCAACTGCTCTAGATGAAATGGATGCTGATCATTCACAATTTATGTTATCATATGCTTCAAAAATTAATAACAATATTAGTTTAGCAATTGTTGCTTATAGAAACGATTTTGACAGAAATTGGTATAAGTTAAACAAAGTCAATGATATGAGTTTAAGCGCAATCACTGATCCTAAAACAGAGGGATGGAATGAATTTTATAACTTGATGAATGCAGAAAATAGTATAAATGACGCTTACAGAATTAAAGCCAATAATAGAAAGTATTATTCCCAAGGAGTTCAGGCTGTATTTAACGTGAAAGCAGGAGTTCATGATGTTCAAACTGGAATTAGACTTCACAGGGATGAAATGGATAGATTTCAGTGGGAAGATCGTTATGGCATGCAAAATGGTAAACTGGTAATGACAACCCAAGCAACCAAAGGTTCAGATTCAAATCGAATTGATTCAGCTGAAGCAACGGCTATTTTTGTCGAAGATAGATTTACTTATGGTGATTTAACTGTTACTGCCGGAGCAAGATACGAAGAAATTACTTTAAAAAGAGATGATTGGGGTAAAAGCGATTATGACAGATCTGAAACTCCATTTAAAAGAAGTCATGTTGTAGATGTAATCGTTCCAGGTATAGGATTTGAATATGCTGTAAATGATTTTCAGACTGTTTCGATTGGAATTCATAAAGGGTTTGCACCACCGGGACCTGGCGCAGCTGGAGTAATCGAGAATGAGGTTGAGCCTGAGACAAGCATTAATACAGAAATTGGATTTAAATCTAATTTAGGTTTAAATAGTTTAGAAGTTACTTTCTTTACAAATAGTTATGAAAATCTAATCGGTGCAGATACTGCTGCTTCAGGAGGAGGATCAGACGAATTATTTAATGGTGGGGCTGTTGATATTTCAGGCTTTGAGTTGTACTTAAGAAGAATCCTTGTTGATAGCGGTTCAATGCAAATACCATTTGAAATGTCATGGACAAACACAAGTTCAGAATTTCAAGAGTCATTTGATGGCTTTTGGGGCGAGGTAACAAAAGGAGACGAATTACCTTACATACCAGATAATCTAATTACATTAAATCTTGGATTGAATGTTGACAAATTTTCATCAAATATTAGTTTGAAAAAAACTCCAAAAATGAGAACAGTTGCGGGCTCTGAAAGATTATTAAAATCGAACTCAACTGATGAATTAACCATTATTGATGTTGGCATGAGGTATGCATTTGATGATAGTATTACATTATCATTCAATATAAATAATTTTTTAAATGATAATAGCATAGCTGCAAGGCGTCCTTACGGTGTTAGACCATCAATGCCACGAAGTTTAAATTTTGGTATTAATTATATTTTTTAGAAACTTTTTCAAATAATTTCAGTCAAATATTAAGTATACTTTTTATACTTTTTTTTACTTATAATTACAGGCTATATGAAGAAGATAATTTTTTCACTTTTAATAACAACATTTGCTTTAGGTCAGTCTTATAAAGATTTAACGGAACGACCAGTTTATAATCCACTAAAATCCACTTCAAAAATTGTAATTGATGGAGATTTGTCTGAACAAGATTGGCTGAATGCACAAATTGCAACTGATTTTACAGATCGTGGTATTTATCAGGGATTGCCGTCACCTTATAAAACCGAAGCTAAAATTACTTATGATAATAAAAACTTATATGTTGCATTTATAGCTTATGTTGACAAAGAAAATTTAACCTACACGATTACCAATCGTGACGAGGTTGAAGGTAATGATGATAGAGTTTACATTGCCATTGATACTTTTGATGATGAGTCATTAACATATGCAATTGGGGTTAGTGCTGGAAATATTCAAGTTGATGGTCGAGACGGCTATGGATTTGATTCAAATCTTGATATCATTTATGATACTGCTGTTCAAATTTTTGACGATAGATATCAAGCAGAGTTTTCTATCCCTTTTTCAAGTCTCAGATATTCTCTAGCTGATATTCAAACTTGGAGAATTAGTTTTGGAAGATTGTTTACAACACCTGACATGCAAGGACATTTTGTGCATTGGGCAAATCAAATAGATGGAATTGAGTGTCAAACATGTCAATTAGGTTTTTTAAAAGATTTAGACGTTCCTCCACAATCCTCAAGGGAAACAGAATTTATCCCATCAATTGTTGGCGGTTACTCTGAAGATAAAATCAATAATACAACCTCATCGAACGATGAAGTATCATTATTTGCAAAATACTATGTTTCATCAGTTGACTTGCTTGAAATAGCATTGAATCCAGATTTTAGTCAAATTGAATCTGATGATATTCAAAACGATATAAATGAGGTGAATGCCTTATTTTTTCCAGAACGAAGACCTTTTTTCAGTGAGGGAGCTGAGTTATTCAAATTTGATCCTCAAAGAGGTTATATTAACTTATTTTACTCAAGAACGATAAATGATCCTTCAGTTGTTGGAAAATTTACAGGAAAGATAGGAAAAACATCATATGGAATAATTTCCGCTAAAGATGAAAATTCTTCTTTGTTATTGCCATTTGAGGAGACCAGCACTTTAGTAGATTTGGGTGAAAGTCAAACCCATGTTTTAAGATTAAAGAGAATGTTAAAATACGGTTCACACATAGGTGCTTTTACGTCCATTCGTAATTTCGAAGGGGCTGGGAATATCGGTAATATTGGTTTAGATTTACACTCTCATCCTGGAGGAAATTGGCATTTATCAGCGCATATAGCAACTTCTAGTCATGAAGAGTCAGAAAATGGTGAATACATTCCTGAAGAAGATGAAATTCAAACATTTGATAATGGAAAATATACATCAGAATTTGATGGTGAGTCAATCAGCGGATATGCTGTTGGCTTTAATGCTACAAATCGTACCAGAACAGATGGAAAATCTTTTACCGCAAGACTAAGGTCGCCAGGTTTTAGAACTAGTAACGGATTTGAAAGAAACAATTCTACAAAATGGTTTAAAGTTCAACGAAGTAAATCCATATATCATGATAGTGATACATTATTAAAATCATCCTATACTGGCGTTGTTGTTCATAAAGAAAATTATGATGGCAGAGTTGTAAACAGCGAATATGAGCTTACAGCAAATTATGAATTTGCAAACACCTTAAATCTGAACCTGTCATATGAATATTCTGACAAAGTATACAAAAGCTTGGATTTCAAAGGTATGAATGAGTTTTCTCTGAGGGCAAGTATTAGACCTAACTCTAAAGTGTTGTACTACACTACTCTTTCATTTCGTGATCAAATAATACGTTATATTGAAACTCCTTCAGCTGCAAATACATTAGGTGCTAATTTTTATACCGAATATCAACTTTCAGATAATACACAGCTTTCACTTGGTCTTGGATATGAAGATGCAAAAGATTTTTTTGATGGATATCTGTTAAACTTTAGAGCAAAACATGCATTTAATCCAAAGCTATCATTGAGATCTAAAGTACAATATAGCGATTTCTCAAAAAGTTGGTTTATTGAGCCTTTATTGACATACCAGCCTAGTGCTTTTTCAGCATTTTACTTTGGTATTAATGAACTTTTAGATGTAGATGATAATATTTTTTCAGGCATTAGCGAAAATAACAGACAATTTTTTATCAAATTTCAATACTTATTCTAGTAAATAAAACCATGAAGAAACATTTAATAATAATTTTTGCTTTTACTCTTTATAGCTGCGTTATGCCATTATCAATTGGAAATAAATCAGTTGTAGATAATGAAAATAAATCTGCTAATGATTCAAACACAGTGTATTCAAAAAATGGCAAGACCATGGTTGCCATTAATTACATTCTTCCTCAAAGAGCTGGGCAGTTTGAGATGTTAACAAAAACAGTGATAATGCCTGCTATAAAAAGAGAGGATGCAGAAGTTTTTAAAAGTTTAAAATTTTTAGTCCCAGAAGATAAAAATGAGGATGGTAATTTGACATATATGTTTATAGCAAATCCTTATATGGAAGAGAAAAATTATGATATTTTTGAAGTGCTTGTATCCCAATATGGAAGAGCTAGAGCTGAAGAATATTTTGATCGTTGGATTAGTTGTTTTGCATATGAGCAAGAAGTCATTTCTTTCAGATGATAAAAACATATCTTTTTGAAAACATCTATAGTAAATTTTCTTTAATGGACTCATTTAAAACGTTTTTAACCATCATTATCCTTGTTAGTCTATCGTTTGCCCAAAGTGCCAGAGATATGGATGCACAAAACCCTGCAAGCGACAACTGGCAGGAAAACTATCGATCACTTCAAAGAGGAGAATCAATAATTAATATCTATTCCAATGCTGCAGTAGCAGATGTATTTGTATGGAATTCCACATGGCTATCAACTGAAAGAACGTTTCCTGCAGTGATATCATTGCCTACGGACAATCAAGTTTACACTATAAGCTTGTACACTCAATCACAGTTTCAATATTTAACAAATGAGTTGCAAAATTTTGATTTTGACGCAAGAGATGTTTCCGAGTTTGAATTACTTCAAGAAGAATTTGAAAGAATGAAAATGGGTACTAAAAATGTAAGACCAATCCCTGGAACTAGCGAATCAATTTTTCTAACATATTGTGATTCAGATGATACTAATTGCGAGGAAGGAATGCATTGGTTAGATAAATTTTATGCTAAGTATTACGATGATAAGCAAGAACAAATTATCGCTTCAGATCTAACTGGATCAGAACTAACAGACGCTGAAAAAGCACTAGTCAGAAGACATAGAGTAGGAGTTGCTGGAATGCTCGGCGCTTTTACCATTGCTATATTTTTAATTGATAATGCTGCTTTGTGAGTAATATTTTAGTAAATATTAAAGGTTTAAACTCTCAAGAGTTTCCAAAAGGTGTAACACCTCTTCAAATTATGAATGATACAAAAGGTGTATCTAAGGATTCTATAATTTGTAAAGTTGATGGCGTTCTCACTGATCTTTCTGTACAGCTTGCAAATGATTGTGACTTACAATTTATGGACGCAAAAAGTAAAGACGGTCATAGTGTTCTTTTGCACAGCACTGCTCATTTAATGGCCCAGGCAGTAAAAAGATTATTTCCTAAAACTAAAGTAGCAATTGGTCCATTTTTGGAGAATAGATTTTATTATGATTTTGATGTAGAAACTCCTTTTTCGGATGAAGATTTAGTTAAAATCGAAACAGAGATGGTTAATATTTCTAATGAAAATCTTGAAATTATTCATGAAGTGAAATCTAGAGATGATGCACTAGGTTTCTTTGATAAAATGAGGGAAGATTATAAAGTTGAAATTATTAACGACTTAGATAAAGATGAGATTTTGAAGGTGTATTCGCAGGGTGAATTTACCGATCTTTGTAGAGGACCACATGTGCCATCAACTGGCGCAATCAAGCACTTTAAGCTGTTGTCATCATCTGCAGCTTATTGGAGAGCTGATGAGAATAATCAAACTTTGCAACGCGTATATGGGACCTCATTTCAAAATGAAAAAGATTTAAAAAAATATTTAAATATGCTTGAAGAGCAAAAAAAACGTGATCATAGAAAAATCGGAAAAGAATTAGACTTATATTTCTTTGATGATGAAGTGGGTCCTGGTCTACCATTATGGACTCCTAATGGAGCCGTAATGATTGACGAATTGGAAGCTTTAGCTAAAGAGAAAGAGACTGCAAGCGGATATTTAAGAGTTAAAACTCCTCATTTAACTAAAGGAGAGCTTTATGAAAAGTCCGGTCATTTAAAACATTACATCTCCAGTATGTATCCAGCAATGGATGTTGATGGTATTGACTATTATATGAAACCAATGAACTGTCCTCATCATCACAAAATTTTTGCAAATACACCTAAAAGCTATAGAGATTTGCCTTATAGATTGTCCGAATATGGAACATGTTATAGATATGAAAAATCGGGAGAATTGTTTGGATTAATGCGTGTAAGAAGTATGCAGATGAATGATGCACATATTTATTGCACTGAAGAACAATTTAAAGATGAGTTTATTGGAGTTTGTAATCTTTATATGGATTATTTCAAAATCTTCGGTATTGAAAAATATGAAATGAGATTAAGTCTTCATGATCCAAAAGGGTTAGGTGAAAAATTTATTGATAATGCCGAATTATGGAAAAAAACAGAAGACGATGTTAGAAATGCACTTAAAAGTGCTAATCTGAAATTTGTTGAATCGGTGGGAGATGCTGCTTTTTATGGTCCAAAAATTGATGTTCAGGTCTGGAGTTCTATTGGTAGAGAGTTTACCTTAGCTACTAATCAGGTAGATTTTGCAGTTCCAGAAAGATTTGACTTAACATATAATGATAACGATGGCACCTCAAAAACACCTCTTTGTATACATAGGGCACCATTAGGTACACATGAACGATTTATTGGGTTTCTTATCGAACATTTTGGAGGAAATTTTCCTCTTTGGTTAGCTCCAAAACAAGTAACTATATTGCCTGTTTCCGATAAATATAATGATTATGCTGAGGAAATTACAAATGAACTTAAATCTAAAGGATTAAGAGTTTCTTTAGATAATCGATCAGAAAAAATAGGTTCAAAAATTAGAGATGCAGAACTACAAAAAATTAATATCATGATTATTGTTGGTGAAAAAGAAGTTGAAAATAAAACAGTAACTATTAGAAGAAGGTTTATAAAAGAGCAAAAAGAGTTATCATTAGATAAATTTTCAAATGAAGTTTTAACTGAAATTAACGAAAGGAGAGTTTCGAATTAAAAAACAGAGAATAAGGGTAAACGAAAAAATTTATGCTGATAAAGTAAGACTGATCAATCAAAATAAAGAACAAATTGGTCTTGTAAGTGTAAAAGAAGCTTTAATTAAAGCGCAGGAAGCTGGTTTAGATTTGGTTGAAATTTCACCAAATGCAAAACCTCCAGTTTGTAAAATTATGGACTTTGGTAAGTTTAAATATGAAGAAAAAAAGAAAGCACAACAAAGCAAGAAAAAACAGCAAACTATCAAAGTAAAAGAATTAAGATTGAGACCAAATATTGGTGATCATGATTTAGAAAATAAACTTAAAATGGGTAAAAAGTTTTTATCTGAAGGTTGTAAGTTAAAATTAACTTTAATGTATAGAGGTAGAGAAATGTCTCGACAAGATTTAGGGCAAGAGCTAATGCAGCGTGTTTTATCGACGTTAAGTGAGCATGCAGAGTTAGAAAAAGATTCTCCTTTGACTGGAAGAAAAAAATCTATAATATTAGCCCCGAAATAGGAATTTAATATGCCAAAACAAAAAACTAGAAAAAGCGTATCAAAAAGATTTAAAGTTACTGGTTCAGGTAAACTGAAACGTAACAAAGCTGGACATAGTCACATGCTTATCCGAAGAGATGGAGATGTCAAGCGTGCAGCTAAAAAAGCTACAGTGGTAGCCCCATCTTTTGAAAAGCGTATGAAAAAAATGATGGCGAAAGCAGGAAGTTAAGATGCCAAGATCAAATAGTTCAGTTCCAAGACATAGAAGACATCGCAAGATTGTAAAGCTTGCAAAAGGTTATTTTGGTGTTAGAAGTAGAAATTTCAAAGCAGCTAAAGATGCAGTAACTAAAGCTGGTCTATATGCTTATAGAGATAGAAGACAGAAAAAACGTCAGTTTAGAAGACTTTGGATTGTAAGAATTAACGCTGCATCAAGATTAAATGGTTTATCCTATTCAAATTTTGTACATTTATTGAAGGAGAAAGGGGTCGATTTAGATAGAAAAGTATTAGCAGATTTAGCTGTTAATAACCCAACTGTCTTTGAAGATCTCGTAAAATACTTAAATAAAAAATAGAAAAATACGATGTCATTAGATAAAACTATCAAAGGATTAAAGACATCATTTTCTAAAGAGTTATCCAAATCTAAGACTTCACAAGATCTAGAAAATTTCCGAATCAAATACTTAGGTAGAAATGGACAGCTTGCATCATTGTTTGAAGAGTTTAATAAACTACCTGCTCCTGAAAAACCACGCTTTGGAAAAGAATTAAATATCCTAAAAAATCAATTAACTAATCAATATCAAAATGCCTTAGGAAGCAAAAGTGAAGACTCTACTTCAAGCAATATAGATTTTTCATTGCCAGGATATAATTTACCTGATGGAAATATCCATCCATTAGAACAGATTACTTCAGAAATAAAATCTATTTTTCAATCTATTGGTTTTTCCGTTGCTTACGGTCCTGAAATTGATGATGATTATCATAATTTTGAAGCATTAAACGTACCAAAACATCATCCAGCAAGAGATATGCAGGATACATTTTTTATCAACCCTAATGCTGTGCTGAGAACACATACATCCAATGTTCAAATTCATTTAATGGAAAATCAAGATCCGCCTTTAAGGCATATATGTTGTGGTAGAGTGTTCAGAAATGAGGCAGTAAGTTATAAAAGTTTTTGTTTGTTTAATCAAGTTGAGGGATTAGTCATTAATGAAACATCCTCATTTGCTGAGATGAAAGGAACTTTAGAGTATTTTGTCCAAGAAATGTTTGGAAAAGATACAAAAATGCGCTTTAGACCAAGTTATTTTCCATTTACTGAACCCAGTGCAGAAGTTGACATTTGGAATAGTAAATTAAATCAATGGATGGAAATATTGGGCTGCGGTATGGTCAATCCAAATGTTTTATCTAATGTTGGCTATGACACTGAAAAATATCAAGGATTCGCTTTTGGTATGGGAATTGAAAGAATTGCTATGATAAAATATGGCATAAAAGATATTAGGCTTTTTTATCAGAACGATAAACGTTTCTTGGAGCAGTTTTAATGAAAGTTTCATTGCACTGGCTTAGAAGATTTGTTGATTTTGACTTAACAGCTACAGAGTTAGCTGAAAAACTAACTATGAGAGGATTTGAGTCTGAAGTTGTATCAGATTTTGATGCTTTAGAAAACTTAGTTGTTGGAGAAGTTTTAACAGCAGAAAAGCACCCTGATGCAGACAAGCTTAAGTTATGTTCTGTTTCAGATGGATCAGAAACTTTTAGCGTTGTTTGTGGAGCTCCAAATGTAGATGCTGGTCAAAAGATAGTTTTTGCAAAAGTTGGAGCTGTTCTTCCAGGCGATTTCAAAATAGGCAAAGCTAAAATTAGAGGCGTAGAAAGTTTTGGAATGATTTGTTCGGAAAGAGAACTTGGAATTTCAGAAGAACATGACGGCATTATGGTATTAGATGAATCTCATAAGGCAGGAACACCTATTAAAGAAGTGTTAGGTCCATTATTTAATGCCATAGATATTGAAGTAACTCCAGATAAAGCTTTTGCATTAAGTCATCGAGGCATAGCAAGGGAAGTAGCAACAATTGTTGGATCCAAACTAAAAACTCCAATAAATAGCGTAAAATTAAACCCAAAGTCAAAAGACGTTATTTCAGTCGAATTAGATAATAAACGCGGTTGTACGCGCTATATTGCAGGTACAATAAAGGGAGTAAAGGTAGGACCTTCTCCGAAATGGCTTGCCGAATATTTGAAATCTGTTGGTCAGAAGAGCATCAATAACCTTGTTGATATATCTAATTTCATGCTTTTGGAAATCGGTCATCCAACTCATGTCTTTGATTTACAAAAATTAGCCAAACCTGCAATTAAGGTTTCTTGGGCAAAAAAGGGTGAAAAATTTAATGCTTTGGATGAAGAAACATATGAATTAAGTGCTGATCATATGGTTATTACGGATACAAAAAATACCGTTGCTTTAGCTGGTATTATCGGGGGAATAGATAGCTCTGTTACTGATTCCACCACAGAAGTATTGATTGAGAGTGCATATTTTGACCCAGTTGTTATCAGAAAAGGGTCTAAAAAATTAAATTTATTATCTGAGGCATCTAGAAGATTTGAGAGAGGTACAGATCCAAATGCTGCATTAGAGGCATTTAATATGATTGTCCAGTTAATGCAAGAAGTTGCTGGTGGTACTTTAGAGTCTGTAATCACTGATGAATGTTCAATGAGCCTAGATAATACTTCTATTGATTTATCATTTGAAAAACTGCTCAAATATGCTGGACAAGAAATTCCTTCAAAAGACATAGAATCCATACTGAGAGGACTTCACATAGATGCTAAAAAAACTAAAACTGGCTGGAATTGTTCTATTCCTACATTTAGAACTGATTTAAAGGTGGAAACAGACCTTATTGAAGAGGTATTTAGATGTTATGGTTACAACAATATTAAGTCTTCTTTTAATTATTCTTCTATTATGCAATATGCAAACGATGAAGAATCTACTATTTCTTCCTTAAAACATCATTTATCCTCTTTAGGATTTCATCAATCTTACAATAACTCACTTGAAGATGTTGAAGAGGTGAAGCTGTTTGGAAAAGATGCTGTTAGTGTTATGAATCCCTCCTCAGAAAGAATGAATACTTTGCGAACAACTCTTCATTCAGGATTGTTGAAAAATTTAGATTATAATTATCGTAACGGATCAGCAAATACCTTGATTTATGAATATGGAACAATTTTTGAAGGTAAAACAGATAAATTAAAGGACATAATTCAGAAAAGTAGTTTATCATGTTTAGTTCATGGTGATGTATTTTCCAAAAATGTACATTTTGATTCAATACCTGCTTCTTTTGCATTCTTAAAAGGGGTGGCTTCCAATATTTTTGAAGATAAAAGACTTGGAATAAAAGTTGAGTACTCCGAACAGTCACATCATTATTGCAATCCGTATTTCTTAATTATTGACGGTAAAAAACAAGTTATTGGCGGTTTAGGTATCATTAAAGATTCATTGCTAAAACAATTAGATATAGCTCATAAGCATGAAGTTGTAGTGCTAGATATAGATCCAGAGATTTTTACTGATTATGGTAGTTATAGCACTAAGGTAGAGGATATTGTAGCCTTCCCAATCATGCAAAGAGACTTAAATTTTAAAATGGACAGCAGTATTCAAGTTGGTGATGTTGTTAAAACAATGAAATCAGTTAATCAGTCTATATTACAAAATGTAATTCCTGTAGATATTTATCAATCAAAAAATGATATGTCATCTAAGGATGTTTTATTTTCACTAAACTTTCAATCACCTAAAAAAACACTTGAAGATAATGATGTAAATTCAATTATTACTGAAATTATAACTATTGTTGCTAAAAAATTTAATGCTAAATTAAGAGATAATTAGAGGTTGATATGGAATCAAATAAAAAAATAGTAAACGTAAGAATATTTGGACAAGAGTACCCAATTAGAGCTTCTTCAAATGAGGATTATATTAAGGAAGTTGCAGCTTATGTAGATAAAAAAATGCATGAAGTTCAACAAGCAGTTCCATCTTCTATGAATGCATCAAAAATAGCAATTTTAGCTGCTATGAATATTTCTGATGAATTATTTGGTGCTCGTAGAGGTGAATACTCATTCAAAGGTGAAGTTGAGTCCAAAGTAAAATCATTGATCGAACGAATAGAAGAAATTACAGATTAGGGGAGATCGTAATGGAAACATCTATATTATCTGGTTTAGAAGCTAGCAAAGCTCTTTATTTAAGCCTTGAAAGCAGAATAAGTCACTTAAAAAATCATGGAATTGTTCCTGGATTAGCTGCTGTATTAGTTGGCAATAATCCTGCATCTGAGATATACGTAAAGAATAAGACAAAAAAATTTGAAACTTTAGAACTGAAAACTGATGTATTTCGATTAGAACAAACAGTATCAGAAGACGAATTATTATCTTTAATAAGTCAGTTAAATACTGATTCTGAATTTCACGGTATTTTAGTACAGTTGCCGCTACCAAAACATATAGACAGTGAAAAAGTCCTTAATGCGATTATCCCTACAAAAGATGTTGATGGCTTTCATCCTGAAAACGCTGGTTTATTATCCATAGGTAAGCCTAGGTTTGTGCCATGTACTCCAAAAGGTATTATGTTTATGTTAAAGCATTTTAATATTGATCTAAATGGTAAGCATGTAGTGGTTATTGGCAGAAGTAATATTGTTGGTAGACCCATTTCTATTTTAGCTAGCTTAAAAGAGCTAGGGAATGCTACTGTAACGCTTTGTCACAGTGGAACAAAAGATTTAAAGTATTTCTCAAAACAAGCAGATGTGTTAGTTGCCGCTTTAGGATCTCCCAAGTTTGTAGATAGTTCTTACATCAAAGAAGGAGCGTGTTTAGTTGATGTTGGGATAAATAGAATTGAGATAGATGGAAAGTCAAAGATTGTTGGAGATGTCAATCAAGATAGTGTATCTGGTATAGCAAGTTCTCTAACACCGGTTCCAAAAGGTGTTGGACCAATGACGATCGCTATGCTCGTAGAAAACACCGTATTGTCAGCCGAATTATTGTTAAATTAATTTTTATTAGCAGGAGATATAATGTATAAAAAATTACTATTTATAATTTTACCATTTTTGCTTATTTCATGTTCTTCAAACGTGGATGAAGCAGAAGTTAAAAAGGCTCGACAATTCTTTGAGTCAGTATTTCAGGATTCGGTACTGGATAGTCCAGAATTCCAAGCATCCTTAGGTTATAAGTCAAATTATGATAAATGGGATGATATTACTTGGCAGGCATCAAGAAAACAAGCTAATAGAGCGAAAGATGATTTGGATTATTTAACAAACAATATTGACTTTGAAAAGCTAGATGATCCCACCAAAATTAGCTATCGCTTGATGGAAAAACGACTTCAAAGAACTATTGATAATGATAATTTCATATTTCATAACTATTTGATTACTCATCGAGGAGGAAAACACTCAAGCATTCCATCATTTTTGATTAATTATCATCGTATTGATGAAGAGCAAGATGTAAAGGACTATATTAGCCGCTTACGAAATGTTGAGCCTTTAATGGATGACTTAATTGTTCAATTAAAGCTAAGACAAGATGTGAAAAAAATAGCTCCAGCATTCGTATTTCCGCAAGCGATCAAAACATCTGAGAATATTATTTCTGGATATCCGTTTGAAGAAACCAAAAAACAAAATGTTATCTATGAAGATTTTATGAAAAAATTAAATGCTTTAGAGATGTCTGATGCATTAAAATTAAGATATCAAAGCGAAATGGAAGCTGTATTGGTTACTATAGTGAACTATTCATATAGAAAGCTAATTACGTTTCTTGAAGAACAACAAAAAT
>Ga0129342_1000565_pt1 | contig 16020 bp, 22 predicted proteins | sample CPBDNA_5_FD_94426 | JGI IMG/M metagenome (GOLD analysis project Ga0129342, IMG submission 94426) | Freshwater to marine salinity gradient microbial communities from Chesapeake Bay, USA - CPBay_Sum_15_0.2_DNA | ecosystem: Environmental > Aquatic > Marine > Coastal | place: USA: Chesapeake Bay...
CTTCTTCTTTTGGCTTTTTCTAAATAGTAATTTTCGTTTTTATAGTAATGCTTTTTAGCATATTCTCTTTGACATTTTTTGCAATTGTGTTGCAGTCCGTCTATCTTGGATTTATTTTTCCCAAATTCACTTTCATCTTTCTTCTTTTTGCATTTACTACAAACTTTCATACAAAAGTGTACTACGAAATTTATGATTTGTTTCGTAGTTACCCGATGGGGGAATCGAACCCAACCACCCTGTCGTTCGAAGCAACAAATTCTATCCATTAAACTAATCAGGCATACACTTATTTTTCTTAGTGTACCCAGCCAAGGATTCGAACCTTGAATTTAGCCTTCGCAAGACTATGTGATATCCATTTCACCAACCGGGCATGAGATTTTAGCGCAAAAAGCTATAAAATCGATGAACCGGCAGGTTGCGGAGCATTGGATACGGCAAAGGGAGGCCTTGGAGAACATCTCCGCCTGCTACCTTTACTGTGTTATGTGCTTTCGTATCCATTGTCTGTAGAGTGTACTAAATTACATAGTGGCTGTCAACAAGTTTTTTCGTCCTCTGACGACAAATTAAAAATTAATAATCTAGTGTTGCAGGATCCCACATCCCACCTTTACTGATCATTTGACGTACCTGGTGATTTTCTGGAAATCCCAAATTATCAAGATATTCTTGAGGATCAATTCCTTTTTTCTTAGCTAAATCCATAATATTTCTAACAAGGATATATGGTTCTTCAACTGATAGTCTAGAAAGTTCACCTTTTCTAGATTTTCCTTGAATAGAAGATAGTGTTTTTGGTTTTAAGTGACTTGTGGAATCATCTTCCATATCATGCCATACTTCATTTAGATCTTTTTTTTTGAGCCGATCCAAATTTCAGAAAGAGAAACCATTGACATATCGTCTTCATCCTCTTCTTCTTCTTCGTGTTCTTCATCTTCAACAGGTTCTACAACTGGACCTGTCTCATCACCAGGAAGCTCATGCATTCCTTCAACATCTGGACCCATTGGTTCGTCTTCAATTTCTTCACCACCAACCATCATCATCATCATGTCGTCTTCAGTATCTTGTATTCCGTCAGACACCCCACATCCACCTTCAGCACCACTCATGCTGCTTTGTGGTGTCATAACAGGATTTTGAGACATTACAGGCATTCTTTCGCCAGGCATTCTTCCAGAAACACCAGCTCTTTGATCCATGCTTACATCTCCACCATGCATCTCTATTGCTCCCATATGCATGCCATAAGCACTTTTTCTATATTCAATATAATGCTTGACATCAGAAAGACTTTGAGCTGCTTTACTTAGTTTATCTTCAATCCAGTCTTCAAGATCTGGTTCTCTACCAACAAGACCCATCAATTCACCAGAATATTCATGAATTTTGGCCAAATTTTGCATCAACATTTCAATTCCATCACCATCTCCTCCACAAGATGAGCATTGCTCATTAAGGAGAGAAACGAAATCATCATCATTCATGAATTTCTTATTGTAAGGGTATTCCATGCATATAAATATTACCCCTTAAACAAAAAAGGCCCAAATGGGCCTTTTATAGTATTATACTTCTTTTATTTGATTTGGAGGATATTCTTTGCAAATAACATCTTGCATATGATGTGAAATTTCCGGCACGTATATATCCATATGCTCAAAAAGTTTTCTATTGTAGATTCCGAAATTTTTATATTTTCCTATATTTAGACGACACATTACGTCAGTTGAAACCCATGCAACAAGACCTTCTCCTTCTATCTGTCGAGGTTCGGATGGAAGCTGATTCCAAATAAATGTTGTTGTTAAATAGTGTTTTCCATCAGATCCATAACACATTGCAGTAAAAACTGGGGTGCCACTGCCGGCCCAGATTCCTGTTTCTTCATATAACTCTCTTCTTGCAGCATCTTCAAGATGCCAGTCGGTTAGGTCTACTTTTCCGCCGGGCAGGCCGAATATTTCTTTATTGTCTTTACGAGAACAAGCCAGAACAAGTCCTGAATTGTTGATTACAAGTGAACAAACTGCTTGTGGATATTTTTTCATATATTAGTTGCCTTATTAAGTTGTTGCAATGCCTTTTCTTTCATTTTTGCTTCAATCATGACATCTATATCAAAATCAAATGTCTCAATCGGTCCATTGACAAAGTCAGAATGCGCATTGTCTTTAATTTTTGGATCGTTTTTTTCTTTGGAACGGCTTTCGCTGTAATGGGTCACAGGCTTAACTGAACCCCACGTAGTAACAGCCAAACCTAACGCTTCTTTTTGAGTTAGGTTTCCTGTTTGAAACCCATGGTGGTGAAAATCATGAACGATTGGAATACCAATATGTTGGTATACAAGATCATAAAGATCTTTGGTAGAAAAAAGAGAAGCTCGATCGTCGTTTTCTACGGTAAGACGTTTTTGAGTAGATTCTGAAAGAGAACTAAAGTTCTTACAAAACCGTTGAGCTGTTTCTTTTTTATCACCATATGCACCTCCAACATGAATATTGATCTTGTTATAAGGAGATGGATCAAAACCCATTAGATCAAATACTTCAGAATGCTGGTTTAGCTCTTTTATGGTTTTAGTTACAACATTGTCGTCTGGACTTGCAAGCTTGTTGAACGGCCCAGGATGAAAAGTAATTCTGTGCTTGTTTGCGCTTGCAAACACACCGACATCATGTAATGCTTGTTGAATTTTGTCGAAATTGGGAAGTTGAGACAATTCGTAATGGCTCATCCATGGAAATAAATCAGAACTTACACGGAAGAAACGAATCTCATGAGATTCATTCCACTGTAGAATTTTTAACAGGTCACGTACGTTAAGAAGAGCTAGTTCAGACGCATATTCTATGCCTTTGCTCTCAAAGGTACGTTTGATCATGCCTCGGTTGGTCATGATTCGCTTCTTCTTGGGAAGAGAAGAAAGCTCTACGTTGATGCATGCATATCCAAGCACAATGGTACTCTAATCACTGATCGACTGCTTGTCAAGTCTGTATCTTTCAAACTCACAGATCAAATGACTCTTATTATTTTCGTCATTATAATCTTCATTGGAGTCTATAAAGTGCTTTATTTTTTTATTTTCTTCTGTGTCTTTTTTGAACACATCACCAAGTTCATCACCAGAAACTGTAAGTAAAAATAATGGAAATGGATTTTCTGAAAAATTTGCTATATGCTCTGGTTCTGATTTTATCATTTGTGAAAAATCAACAAAACAATCCCATAAACAGCCATTCATTTCTAAATTATAGAAAGATGACCATGATTCAGCAGTTCCCTCCATTATTTCTTTAGTTATGCTTATTATAAATTCTTCATGTGAAGGGTTGAAAGTAAGCGGAGATTTTCTCCCACAATCATGACAATATTTGTATGGATATCTTGGATGCTTTAATGGGCATGGGTTTTTCTTGGAATTATACTCTTTTCTAAAACAGTAAAAATTAGATTCAGCATCTTTTTTAAAGAATTCCAATAACCAATATGTTAAATCTTTTACTGCATCATAAACTGTATCAAAACCTTCAGGATGACCAAAAAAATATGTTCCAAGTGAAGACTCTTCCACATATCCAAGAGAGAAAGTGATGTAATGAATTTTCACCATCCAGCCAGAGTCTCTCTTATATCAATAATAATTCCTCTATCTTCCAAATAGTGGAGAACATTATCCCAGGCAATTGTTCCTATATCTTCTGGAGCATAAAAGCCTGCTTCATCAATGATTTTTTGATTAATCAAATCTACTACAGCAGTTGCTGTATATCCTGTTGTTCGAGCCATAGAACTAAACCCATCACAAGCTTCATCATAAAGTTTGAATGTTTTTCTAACGTCTTCACCATCCCTTTCTCCATCAACAACTACTTGCATCAAAGTAATATCGACTTCATCTTTATCAAATTGCCAAAATGGAAATGCTAGTTTCTCAAAAACTTTTATTGGTTGAACATATATGTTTTCTTCAATATGAATTTTTCCTGTATTAAAAAATCCAATATCACGAAAAATACGCATCAATTCTGCGGTACCAGGATATCTAAGAGTTTTTTCTATAATTGTTGGAGTTACCATTCCTTCAAGCATTGTTCGAAGGCCATCTGTATTAAATGCTTCAACAGTTATGTTATTGATTTGTATCAATTCCATATCAGTTAATGCTGGTTTAGTTATAACTTTTCCATCAACTAAAAATCTTGATTCTCTTGTATACATTTCCACAACATCTCTAGGATGATATGGAGCCTTGTATCCAAATGGATATTCTGGTTTTTTCGGAAGACCTCCAACATAACAAACACAAGATTTTGTATTCATTTTCAATTCTGAATCCGCAAGCATCATGTTCCACATCCCGGGAGCTAATCCACAATCAACAGCAACAATAACGCCTTTTTTTTCTGCAAGTTTTCTAAGTGGACCATAATCTTGAGGTGCAAAAGAAATATCAACAATATTTTTGCCAATTTCAATTGCATTTTTTGTCACAGAATAACCAACATCACCAGGCAAAGCATTTACAATCAAATCATGATCTAGGGTCCATTTGCGTAAACACTCAATTGATAATGCATCATAAATTCTAATGTGAAAAGGTCGATCTGCTTTTGTGGTTAGAGATCTAACTTCTAAACTAAAATCTACAACCGTTACATCATGACCTTGTTTAACAAGATCATCAACTATGGCTTTTCCTACTCTTCCGTATCCAAGAACTGATATTTTCATACTTATTTTCCCTATAAAAAAATTGGGGCGCCTTATGCGGCGCCCCATTCTAATTGATTTTGGCTAAAAAGTCAAGCCATTGATGGCTCGCTGACGTCGATCTCCAGACCTTCTTCAGTTACTTGAATATCAAAAGCATCACCAGCTCCCCAAGGACAAACCCAGTCTTCTACATGGTTTGGAAGATACTTGACCCGTCCACGATCCATAGTCAATCCATATTCTTTCGAATTTTCTTCAGATTGAAGTTTTACTTTAATCTTCTTTACAGCTTCATCAAGTGATATATGAACTTTGTCTCCAAAAGACAATGGTTTTCCTGTTTTTTCTCCTAAAGCATCAAATGCCGATCTTGGTATATGAATTCTTTTATCTTTTTGAACAGTAGCTTGAAGCTGTTTTTCATTTTCTTCACCACGTCGTGGTCCTTCATTTTCCATTGTACCGTATTCATCATACGGAACACCAAGATTCACTTTTGCACGAGGTATTTCAACTTCAAATTCATGCTCAAGTCCACTTTCTAAAGTTGGGGCATAAACAAAAACTTTCATACCATATGGTGTCCTTGTTTTTCCACTTGTGTATCTTACAACTTGTACATAATCATAATCTGAGCGATCTGGAAAACCATTGAAAACAAATGATCCATTAAAATAAAGATCTCTAATATACTCCCCAACATCCCAGTGAGAAAAACGCAAATCTGGACATTGTTCGCGAATTTCTTTCGTTATTTCACCAGACGAGAAACATTTTTCATCTTTTAGTTTTTGATCGATAACTTTGCATACGGCATCTCGCCATGAATTTGTGTTTATAAGTGTTGTCATACTATATCTCCTTCAATCATGTATCTTATTCTTTGATAGTCTGGGTTGAAAATAATGTGTTCATCATTTTCCATATATCCACCAAACTTACGAGTCAATCCCGAAAGTGCTGAGATACTGTCTTTTCCATCTGGTGGCGTTAGCCATGAGCCACTTCTTTTTGCAAGATATGTATCTCCCATGATTACATCTTGCATAAACATAAAGAATCCACGCCCTTTTACACCACCACCGCCGCCATAAAGAGCAGCACCGTGTCCTGTGTATCCATAACTTTTTCTCCAATCTGTTGCAGCGTAAATACCTGGTCCAAATGCAGCTCCTGTAATTACAACATTTTTTAATTGCCGTGGAAGACGTAAGTTGCTTGAAAGAATTGGCTGTACATTTACAGCTCGTGTTCCATGAAGACCTACAAACACATTTGCATGCTTATAGTGATCAACAATATCTGAAATATCATCTCTAACCTTTGGCTGTAATCCTGCAAAATGTTTGAAACTCTTTTTCTTGTTTTTTTCTGCTACTTTTTTTACTTCTTTAATAAAGAGATTATCGCATCTTGGCCTGCTGATTTCAAAAATATTTTTGATTCTCAATTTACCAGAAATATAATAATGTCTGTTGTTTGACATTGATTCAAAAACAGATTTAAGCCATCTGCCTTTGGTCGATGTTAGATCGATCCATGTGATGTCTCCACCAAAAATTTGAGTTGGATCAATTCCCCCAACATCTTGCTCCACTTCTTCGAACAAATCTTCGTTTTTTAAAGACGATTCAAAAGCATCAAGATCTTGTTGAATTTGTAGAATATTTTCAGAAGAAAGAATAACAGATTGTTGCCTTTGTTCTTTTGTTCCATATCGAGGAATTTTCCTGGGAACCAAAGCTGCAACATGATTACTAATGTCAATAAGATCCTTGTCTTTAATTTGTTTTTTTATGTCATCTCCAATAATAGAAATTCTCTGAAGAGCAGCATCTAGAAGACTTTCTCTTACTTCTTTAATGCTGTCTAATGTTGGAACAACACCTGTAGCAGCAGATGCATCGCGAGCATACTGGACCGTTCCACCAGCCAAGGCCCGAGTAAGATCAATAACTTGTTTTTGAAAGTTTTTTGAAACTTTTTTCGATTTCTTGGTCTTTTTCTTTGCTTTTACCTTAACGCCTGTTGAATCTTTGATCAGATAAGCGTCAGGCAATCCACGTTCGCGTGTTGCAAGTTGCTGAACAATATATCCACTCTTTCCAGCCTTTGCTACCCAAACAGTATTTCCTGCAATATTTTTTTGTTCAAGATTTTTAATGTTTTTTGAACGGCATTTTTTCTGAAATTCTTTTCGAGCTTCTTCTTCACTTGTGCATTCCACAAATTGAAAATCTTGACCTCTAAAAGATCCATCCCAAGATTTTCCTGCAAATCTTTTCCCCCATTCAAAATAAACAAACCAAGCACCATTCGCCAATACAACACCTGCATGATAATACTTGTTGGTATTAGTGTCTCCAAATTGGCTTACACAAGCCATATCAACAACACCAACTTCATTACCAAAATCATCCTGATCTTTCGCAGGACGACCCTGATATTTGAAATCATTTTGAGAATAACCGGATGGAAATTGTTTTCTTCCTAATTTCTTAGCCATTATATATTATACCATATTCAGGCCCCAAATAGGGCCTGTAAGTTATGGATATCATTGGGTTAATCGTCCAAATTTTACATTGATTTACTTGCTGTTTTTGCTTTGTGAAAGCCATTCTGCGGCCCTCTTCATATCAAACATTTTATTTTCAACGTGAGTTTGCTCACAAAGCAAAGATTGTTTTTCAACTTCATCTTTAACTACAAGCTTTATCACCTTCTTTAGATTGTCCTGGCCATCATCATATCGACCATTTAAGTATAAGTATAGCACGAACTAACTTGCATGGTCAAGGTACCACTAAATACACGGACTGTCAAGTGAAAAAAACTTGTATTTTTGTGAATAAATACCTTAAATGAGTATTAATTAAGGTGGGGAGTAGACAATAATGAAAGAAGTAATAGTTTATTTTTATACTGGGTCCGATGTAAGATCTCAAAGAGGGTTTGTTGATCTTGAAACCATAGAAGAAAGAATTGAGAGCGGAAAAGTCATTTCCGTTTTTGATGAAAGCGGAAAAAAAGTTCTTGTAACAAAGCATGTTGCATGGATTGAAATTTTACCAGAACCAGAACCAGAACCAGAACCAGAACCAGAACCAGAACCAGAACCAGAGCCTGAGCCTGAGCCTGAGCCTGAGCCTGAGCCTGAGCCTGAGCCTGCTGGCAAATCATTTGTTGGTTCAAATGTTTCTGGTATCAATGATTATATGCCATATCGTGCATTTAATAATTATTTCAAACAAGCAAGGCCATGGATGTCTGGCAATGAACGTGCACAAGGCGATGACAGAGAACTTAGCATTGATGAGAATGGATGGGTCATGTCTTTGTTAGACGGACAAACAGCAAGAACACCAATTTTCAGCTATTCAGGATATCTAAATGAATATTTGCCTTCTTGGAACAGAGTCCGTGTTTCTTGGGATGGTGATGGTGACATTTGGTACTCTGGTGGCGTTCAAAGAAATGAACAACTATCAACAGAAGAATATGATGTTGTAGATATAGATCGTTCAAATTTCAGAATGCTTGTAGTTATTTCAAGAACCAACCCAGCTGATCCAATTAGAAATATTCGTATAAGTCCTGAAGGAATAGATGAATCAGAAACATTTACAACAGAACTTCTTGAAAGATTGAAAAATTATTCTGTTATAAGATTTATGGATTGGATGGAAACAAACAATTCAGAAATTGAAGAATGGGAAGACATGCCATCTCGTGAACATGCTATTTGGCAAATAGTACCAGTCGAAGTTATGGCAGAGCTTTGCAATACAATCGATGCTGATGCTTGGTTCTGTATGCCACATATGGCAAGTGATGATTTTGTAAGAAAATTTGCTGAATTGGCAAAAACAAGTGTTGATCCTTCATTGAAGGTTTATGTTGAATACAGTAACGAAGTTTGGAATAATGTTTTTGCACAAGCTCGTTATTGTGATGCGATGGGCCAAGCTGAAGGATTAGGTACTAGCTCGTTCCAAGGAAGAATGTTCTGGTTCTCTAGACGTTCTGTTGAAATATTCAAAATTTGGAAAGATGTTTTTGCAGATCAGCCTGAAAGACTTGTTTGTGTAATGGGATCCCGCGCATCAAATGAATGGGTTACTCAACAAGTACTAAGTTTTGAAAATGCAGCTGAACAAACAGATGTTGTAGCAATCGCTCCATATTTTGGAAACAGACTTAGAAATGATCCAAATTTATCAACAATGGATCTAGACCAAGTATTTCAAACATTAAGAGATGAACACTTACCAACTTCTCTTGAATGGATGACAAGTAACAAATCAGTATCTGATTCTTTTGGTGTCGAAATGGTTGCTTATGAAGGCGGACAACACTTAGTTGGACCAGACGAAGCAAGCACAAATCTTTTCATTGCGGCAAATAGAGATCCAAGAATGGGAGATTTGTATATTGAATACTTCAACAATTGGATTGATGCAACTGGCGGAAGCTTATTTGTTAACTTCTCTGATTGTTATGTTCCAAATAGAAATGGAAGCTGGGGTGTTCAGGAATACACTGGCCAACCACGAGAAGATGCTCCAAAATATGATGCTATTTTGAAAATCATTGAAGCCAATAGCTAATATTTATAGTAATATGGATTATTTGAAAAGTATTATTAAAGAAACCCTCAGTGAAATAACTGAAGAACGAAAGTTAACAGAAAAAGCTGAGGGATTATGGCATAATATAAGTCAAAGAAAAAAAGCTGGGAAGCGCCCAAAGCAGCCAGGAGAAGAAGGATACCCAGAAACTTTAGACATTGAAGAATCAGAAGAAAAAAAGCCAATTGGCAAACCAATAAGAACCCCTGGTGAATCAAAGAAATTTAAAGTTTATGTAAAAGATCCTAAAACAAAAAATGTGAAAACTGTTCGTTTTGGTGATCCAAACATGGAAATAAAAAGAGATTCAGCAAAAAGACGAAAAAACTTTCGGGCACGTCACAATTGTGACAATCCAGGACCAAAAACAAAAGCAAAATATTGGAGTTGTCACCAATGGAGAAAAGGCGCAAAAGTTGAAGATTAAACAAAAGAGGAGACCTAGGTCTCCTCTTTTGTTTTTAGTAGATTACATTAAATCACCAAAATCTCCTCTTTGATATTTTTTGTATGTTGTTTTCTTTCCTGTAATATGGTCTGTAACACTATCATTTCGAACTTGAATGGTTCTGACCTTATCACCACGCATACCAGATCCAACTTGATCTTTTCTTTTTTGCGTTCTTTGTTCCCAACAATTGTTATCATGCTGAGACTGTAATCTCTTTTTCAATTCAGATAATGCATTTTCTTTATTGGCATCTTGGCTTCTCGAATTTTCACAACGAACGGTTATACCAGTTGGTATATGCTTTACAACGACAGCAGTTTCTACTTTATTTCGATGCTGTCCACCTGAACCACTTCCTCTTGTTGTTTTTATTTCAAGATCTTTTGAATTAAGAAATATTTCTCTTTTTTGATTTGGTTCTAAAACCGCTACGGTCACAGTAGAAGTATGAACTCTACCTCGTTTTTCTGTAGGAGGAATTCTTTGCCATCTGTGACCTCCTGGTTCATTTTTAAAAATGTTTCTAACATTTTTGCCAGAAACCGTGAACACAATGAACCCAGGACGATCCTCAACAACAACTAAACTAAAGATGCTCCCGAACGCAAAGTTTTTTGTAAATTCCAAGCATATCAGTAACCAATAATTTTGAATCTGCGCCACCTTCGGCTGCGCGTAGTTCTACTATTATTTTATTTTGCATATTGGACATGATTTTTTCCTGTGCATTTTTTTTATATGGTATTTGTGGTATCCCATGTCTTTAGAATATGAAATTGACATATCTGGGATTTTTACTTTTTTAAAAGATTCTTTTATCTGAATCTTTTCTACAATTTTTTCAAGCTTCATGTGAGAGCAGAGTGGGATTTGAACCCACGTAGGACTTTCGTCCGCGGATTAAGAGTCCGCTGCATGGCCAGACTATGCTACCTGCCCTTTATATTTAATCTCTAGATAACGACTGTATAACCTGTCCTTTTAATATGATTTTGCCCATTGTTTTTTCAAACACAGATAAATTTATCTCTGTCAAATTATCGATTGTGAAATCAATACTATTTCCAAATACCTGAAAAACATCTGTTGCTAAATCTATTGTTAGAGTAAATAATCTCTCTCTAAAATGAACATCAAAAACAATTCTTTTTTGTGCAAATGCTGATGATGCATTTTTTAATTTAAAGCACATTTCATTAATTTGTGAATCTCTTGTTATTATTCTTGATGAACTAAAAAATGAAAGTATGCTGCTTTTTAAGTCTATTTCCTTAACGTAAGTTATTGTTTCTGTTCCATTCATATTATTAAATATGAAGTTTGATTTAGGGACCTCCTGGGAATCGAACCCAGTTTAAGAAGATTAAAAGTCTCCTGCATATCCAATCTGCCCGAAGTCCTTATGATGATGAGAGAGCACTGTGCTACCTGTCCTTGTTTTAGAACATATATTCTTTTCTTTGCGATTCGTGAATCTCTCTATGGCAATTAGAACATACTAATATACATTTGTCTAATTCGTCCATGTGCTCTTTGCACAAATTTCGTCTGCTCATCTTTTTAGATATTTTGAAATCCTTTTTCGTTGGATCTAAATGATGAAAATCTAATGCAGACAAACATTTATCATATCCACACTTTACACATTTCCCACCTTTATATTCAACGCATATTCTTTTAGTTTCTCTTTGTCGAATAACCGTTTGCGCTATAAGGCATGATTTGCAATAGGTGTGATAACTATTTCTGTTTTTTCCTCCGTTTTTGTAAAAATTTTCTTTTATTAAGAGATGTTTTTTGCATCTTTTACATTCTTTGTGGGTGTTTTCTGTAATCATTTTGAGCAGGGTGGGAGTCGAACCCAGCCTCTTCGGGGTAAAAGCCCGACGTAACAAACCGCTGTACTACCTGCCCTTATTTTATATTCGTTTTACATATTCATTCAATTCATATTTTGTTTTTCTTTGTGAATTATATGGTCCATATTTATGTGTCCATGTTTCATCCCAAAAATACCAACCATAATCAAAAAAAATGGGATTGGAATTAGAAAATGGGTACTTTGTAAGTAAATTATTGATAATTTCTTTCAATTTCATTTGTGAGCCCAGATGGATTTGAACCACCGACCTTGAGGATAAGAATCTCCTGCACTACCAGACTGTGCTATGGGCCCAATATGCCACCGTTTATTTTGTGGTGCGTAATCGGTTTACGAACCGCCTTCCACATAATGCGTATGACCTGTACTCCTGGAGGGATTCGAACCCTCAATCCTCGCGGCATCACTTTTTAAGAATGACGTGTATCCCAATTCCACCACAGGAGCACAAAACAAAATCATACCCGAACGTCGCCTAGGCGCGTTTGGATAATCGTTTCTGTTTTCGCTTCAACTGTAACATCGTAGTAATACCTATCTTTTCGCTAACCATTTTAGCACATCAAAAGTGCTTCTGTCAACAGTTTTTTTCGTTGGCCGATCAAGAAATTCAATTTGGAACTTTCCACCACCCGAAACACCATCATTAACATGAACTTTTACACGAATATTATAAGCATTGAAAAGATCTTCACATAATGCCTTAAATAAGGCACAAACATCACGTGTCCAAATTCTTTCTTCAAATGCCAAAAGAAGTTTTTGAAAATTAATTCTAAATGTCTCATTAGATTCCAATAATTCCTGCATTTGTGAATCTTCGCAAATAATCATAATACTGCATTTTACAACATTTAGTTGAAATCGTCTTTAGGCCTTCTTTTTTTCTTTATTGCTTGATACTCTTTCCAGTGAATTTTACATAAAAAAGACTGTTCTGTTTCTATTTTTTCATGTATTTTTCCACCATTGTCAACTGTTAATTCAAGTGGATATTCACCTAGTCGACCACAAATAAAACATTTATTATCCATCATTCTTAATTAACCTTAGGTGAATTACATTATTCTTTACTGGTGTAAATTTTATATCATTAGAATTTTCATTTACACCACCACAATCATCTTCACCAAATTTCCAATTTTCAATTATTTTGAAACAACGAAGATCTTCACCATTATTTTCATTGACAAATAATTCATAATCAAATCCAACATTATCTGGCACGTTGTCAAAAAAATGCTCAGGAATATTGGCATCTTGATCACCAGACTCTATAAAACGAATAAAGCCAACAAGCATTCTTTTTAAATGCTTACATTGGCTTTCTTCACAAAATCTATTTTCTTCAAAATAAACGCGATCTTTTGGCATGTCCTGATTATATCAGGACTCAAGCGTTACTTTACGATGTATTGATATTTTCGCATTGCTCCATCCATAAAAGGACACAAGTCAAGCCTTTGAAGACGTACAAGTTTTCCAATTCCAAGCATAATGTCTTTTGCAGGCCATGGAGATTTTGGAAATGCATCTAATAATGCCTTGGCAAACTCTTCTGCTGTATATGGAAAGCCTTTTGGTAATACTTGGCTTCCCTCTAGTAAAAGGGTGTCAAGTGATGGAAATAATGTGTCAGATGGCTTAGGAGGCTCTGGTGGAACGTCTTGTATCTCGATTTTTGTCTCGACTTTTTTAGGCGATACAACTTCTTTTTCTACCAAAGGTCCAAATTGGTGGCCTCTACCCTTTTTGCGCTTTTTAATTTTTCCATTATTTTCAAGAATATTCAATGATTCCTGAACTTCGTCCAAAGCCCAGCCAGTATGTTCTGCTACTTTTTTAGCAGAAGCCCAACCAAGACTTTCAACACCTTCTAAAACACTTTCTAAAAAAGCTTCAACCATTTTTCTTCTTTCTTTTTACTTGCATTCCATAATGTGGAGCAAAATCGGGCCATGATTCCCATTTGCACACATATGTCCATACTTCTGTTTCTATCTGATATTCAAATACAGAATTACTTCTGTCTCGACGAAAAAGAATTCTATTCTTTTTGTCATCTACACACAATAAAGTTAATTTGTACCAATCAGAGTCGCCTGACATGTCTTGAATCGTAATAGCTCAATCCAAGACCAAAGTCAAGACTTAATTGAGTTCCAATTCAGGTCTGTATAATTTCAACTCATCTATAATTGGATCAAAAAGCTTGTCAACCATATCATGATCGAATCCATTAGGAATCCAAATGGAAGATCTTCCATCTTTCAACAAAGAAACAGCTGATGTTGTAATAACTTCACCTTCAATAAGTTTTTGAATTAAATCATTCAAATAAGCAATACATTTTACAGTATTTGAAGCATTTGGTGGAATATCTGATAATCCATATCTTGTAGTTGTTACATCTACAACCTGAATTGTCGAATCATCTTCTATTTCAAAATACTCGTCATCATAATAAGAAAGAATTTCAAATATATCTTCTTCTGGTGATTTTGAATCTTCAAGTTTTTTGAGGATTTCTTCTGCTTTTTCTTTTGTAAATGATCCAAGGCTAAAATATTCTAAATCCACATCATCTATCAGTTCAATGACTTTATTGAAAAGCTTGTTTCTAGGATCTAATTCCATATAATTAAATATATCAAATATTGGGAATTAAAAAAAGCCGACATCCTGTCGACTTTTAAGCTAAACTAATCTAAATCTATTTTTTGAACTGGTGGTCTCTTTTTCCCATTTACTGATGCTATCACACAGATAATAAGATCTCTTGAAGACTCTGCCAATTCTTTAGAAGTTATTAAATCTTCTACATCTTTGTTTTTTAGGCAATGTTCTTCTTGATTTTCAAGCAAATCTTCAAATTCAAATATTGCTTCTTCTAATGCCAAAACTGCTTGAGCAAATTTGTCATCTATTTTTTGAGGTTTCGACACTTTCTTCCTCTCGTTCTTTTTCGTCAAGCATTTTACAAAGACGATCATTCTCTATGTCTGCTTCTTCTATATGCTTTATAAGCTTTTCTAAATCACTTCTAAGATTTAGAAATAAATCTTGTAAACCAGGATGAATTAATTTAACAATTGGCTTGTTAATTAGGTCCAACTTATGATCAACAAATTGGCATACAATATCATTTTCATTGAGAAAATAATCTCCTTGAGGAAGCCTTTGATAACGATCTTTTATTGCATTTAATTCATCCCACGAAATAAAACGTGGTACAGGCATTTCTATATTCGAAACACTAACCATTAGAATTTTACCTTAATTCCCATCTGAGTTCCAATGTCAAGTCTTTTTAATTTTCGACATTCGTCATTTTCACAAACAGATGGTGGCTCTCTATCATAGCCTACACCTAAGGATACACTAAAGTCAAGCAAATCGTTTATCTGCATCGTTAGAACATTATCATTAAATGCTTTAATGTCTCTAAAACGACCAAATCGTGGTTGAATGTATGTGGTTGTTTGAAATACAAACTGATCTGTAATATCAGCTCTATAGCTCAAATAACTACTCCATCGATGAACCCATGTTTTTCTGAAACTTAGATCAGAAGGATAGGGTCTTTGAATACTCCTGTTCAAAACTTCATACTCGGGCATGTATGCCGTTCCCAGCACCATCAAATGTCCACCAATGCGCAATGGAACAAATCTGGGACCTGTTCCCAATAAATATCTGAGATCTACAAACGTGTTTTGATCGGCTTGAACTTGAGAAAAAACTTCCCAAAAAACCCATTTCTTTATTTTTACATTGTACCTTATATGCCCCATTTCAGAATTTTGAATATTTCTTTTTAAAGAAATTGATTCTGACGTGATTGAAAAATTACCAAATGCAAAAACAGTATGTTGTGTTCTAAGTGTCGTCTTTCGAAACCCGAATAACCCAGAAGCTCCAAGATTTACAAGATTTGTATTTCCATGCTGTAATGCTCCTTGCATTTGAAAATCACCAAAAATACCATCTCGTTCTATGCTTGTTCTGCGAGATTCTACATTTACTCCATTAGCCAAAACATTGGATGGAATTAAAAATAATAGGCAGCATAACAGCCAAAATAAAATTTTTCTTAGGTTGGACATTATAACGGTCTATTTTATTATATTTTTCATTATTGACTCCTTTTAATTGCGTCTTCAACAACTTTGTTTGATTCGTTACGAATTTCTTGGTGAGATTTATTGTTTACCTCACCCCATTCTTTTGTTTTTCTTGCTCTTGAACTTTCTGATAATTCAGATGTTGTTGGTTCTGGTGAAGCATTTTTATTTTGCTTAAAAGCACCAGTTTCTGGTAATGAA
>Ga0129342_1000567_pt1 | contig 16004 bp, 11 predicted proteins | sample CPBDNA_5_FD_94426 | JGI IMG/M metagenome (GOLD analysis project Ga0129342, IMG submission 94426) | Freshwater to marine salinity gradient microbial communities from Chesapeake Bay, USA - CPBay_Sum_15_0.2_DNA | ecosystem: Environmental > Aquatic > Marine > Coastal | place: USA: Chesapeake Bay...
ATAAGTTTGTCCTGTTACAGCAGTAAGTTTATCTGATATGTCGCTGCCTTCGCCGTCTTTGAATAGTTTCCAAGTTACATCTCCTGTAATATTTTTTAGATCAGCAGTAAATGTTATTACTTGACCAGCGTAAAAGTCAGCATCGGAGCCATCATATCTAAAACTTTGTTTATCGCTTTTCAAAAATAATGCTTTTGCTGCAGCACCATCTTTTGTTGCAATAACAGTGATACTATCAGAAAAGTCTCCAGAGCTTACGGTAACTTTTCTAGAGTTTATATTAAGATCAGCACCAGCAAGAAATTGTTCAGTATCCATTGAAGCAGACAGCTTGTCTGAATAAACTGTCAACGTATCAGCGACGTCGTCATCGTCATCAACTTTCCAAACTAATGTATCTGAATCTACACTTTGAGGAGACGCTTCAAATGTTATTTTTTGTACTAGTGGATTAAATTGTCCATCTCCATTTTTGATAAACGCTTGTTTATCTGAATAAAGAAATACGGCTTTTGCAGGCTCTCCATTTACACCGGCTTTTGATTTCGTTATTGTATAAGTTTTTTGTATAGTAACAGCATTTGTTCCCGAGCCTTTGGTAGCCGTGAAAATAAAAGAAGTTGAATCAGCACTCCATTGTGTGCCAGAGAAAGTATATTCTCCAGTAGACGAATCTATGTTTGCCGTTAATTCATCTTTTGTTGTAGAATCAACAGAGAATGAAAAACCAGTAGCTTCTTGAGAACCTTCTAAAATTTTAAAAAATCCACCAGCATTTTTAAGATAGCTACTTTCATCTAGTTCGTAATTAAGTCCATTGCTATCAGTTGTAACTGTGTGGCTTTCATTTGTAAGATACCCTGATATTGAAGCCCTTCCAGCTTTTGATTTTATAATACTATATTGTTTATCTATACTTACTGGTACGCCATCAATAGAATAGGTTGCTCTAAAGGTGAATGTTTCATAATTAGAAGACCACAAATCTCCAGAAAATTGATAAATACCGGTGCTAGAATGTATAGTAGCAGTTAGGCCATCTTTAGTGCTTTCTCCTTGGATAGAATAGCTAACACCTTGTGTTAATTTTTGTGAACCATAAAATACTTCAAAATTACCACCAGCACCTTCAAGACTATAGCCTAAACCATCAGAATCTGCTATTACTGTATGAGATTCATTTGTTAAATAACCTGTAAATGAATCAGTACCGTCAGCACCTTTTCTGGCTTTGGTATACGTTAAAATTTTATTTATTGTCTCTATATTGTCTGTTTGGCCCCTTATTTCGACAGACAAAGGAAGAGTTGCTGAATCAATATTATTCGGCATACTATTAAATCCAGAAACAATATACTTTGTATCATCGTCTGCAGAAGGAGATAAATTAGTGATGGAGATATTGTTATCCGTTCCAGCAACAGATACTTTAAATTGATTTATGTCGGTTATTTGTGAAACTGCTTTAAGAGCAGTATTGCCTATGTATACTTGTACGTCTGTAGCAGCCCCAGAGTAATCAGAAACGTTTCCATTTTCATCTGCTACGAAAGTATGGTTATCGTTGGGAATCACTATTGTGAACGAATTGGCTCCATCTTTTGTTGCTACAATAGAAATAGAATCTCTAGCGATTACCTCGCTTAATTGTCCATTGTCTGCTACTTCTCTTGTTTCAACTCTTATTCTTAAAGGAGAACCAAATTTGTTTTCTGGAACACTTACAGTTCTTTTATTTTGATCTTGTCCGTCTTGTAGTGCAATTTCAGTTTCATTGCTACCATCATCTAAAAAGAATTCATAATCTACATTTTTATGATTTTGTTCGGTAGCTATTAACTCTATAATATTTGGATCTGGATTTTGGCCATTCTCATCATAAGCAATCTGGTAGTCATTGCTTTCTAGTTTTACAACTTTAGCATCTGTGCCGCTAGAACCATCAATTCCGCTTTCTACCTTCTTTATCTTTATAGAATCAGAATAAACTTTTTCATCTGTGACGCTAACTGTAACAGTTACCGATTCATATTGACCAAAATCCAAATCGCTATAATTTAGAGTAGCTGTGCCATTTAGTACATTTATATTGCTTAAAACTCCAGCCGGAACAGAGCTAAATGAAACATTAGGAGAAATATTTTCTTTAATTGTTGTAAACTGTATTTGATCGTTTACAACAACTTCATCTTTATTGATATAAAAGCCTTCAGAGTCAGAAAGAAGAAAAAGTGCTTTTGCGTTTAGACCATCATCACCACGTTCAGATTTTGTAAAAGATTGTTTTTGCAAAAAAGTGCGAATTGTTCCTGTTGAATCTTTAGCCTTTATCTCATATGTAATAGAAGCAGTTTTATCGCTAACACTCATATCGCTAGGTACAGGAGTCGTAAGAGCAAGTCCAGAGATTGTTGCTGTTGAAATGTTTGGCAAAGAAATATTTTCAACAGCAACATTGGAAATTCTAAACTCGTAATTGTGCATCTCCTCATCAGAAGTAGTAGAAATTACTGGCTGCAATCTTCTGTTTCCAAGATACACCTCTATTTCTGTGACGCCTTCTGCATAACTATTACTATCTACAACTCCGATAGAAGAAGCTGGGAAACTATGATTACTGTTTGGCATGGCAATAGTTATAGCGTCTGAGCCATCTTTTGTTGCAAAAACGACAATACTGTCTGTCGCTACAACATCTTCAATGCCGTTTATGTTTTCAATTACTTCTACTTTAATATTTCTTTTTTGAAAACTATCATAGTTGTTTTCAAAATTGCTTACTGATAAGGTGTTAGCAGTTTCGTCCGCTCTGCTTACTCTTTCTCCATTGATATAGAAATAATATTTTGCATTTGAGGTATTAATTGTTTCTGAAGCGGTGGCTATTAGAGTAACACTAGTTGGCTTTATGTCCCAAACATCTGATTCTCCACGTTGTTTATAAGCAATTTGGTAATCATCACTTTCCAATTTTACTGTCTTGGCATCCTTGCCAGAAGAGCCATCTTTTGCTTGTTGAGAAAGAATTACTGTTATTTGATCTGAATATTTAACTGTATCAATAGAAAATTCTGCTTTTATTGTAGTGGAGAGATTTGTAAGATTAAAAGTCGCGGAGTTAAATTGATCTTGATCCATAACTGCCGTGGTTGTTGTAACCGTTAATTTTGTATTATTTGTAACTTCTTCTCCATCAACATACCATGTGACATCTGGTGTTGAATCAAATTCGCCATATATGTTTGCAGTAAAATTAATTGTCTGACCATCTGGAACAAAAACTGACTCATCTCCTTGATAACTTTTATCAAAGGACTGCTTGTTTGATTCCAAAATTAAATATTTTGCAGGCTCTCCGTTGGCCCCTGCCTTTGATTTTGTGATAGTAAATGATTTCTGCAGAATAACTTGAGAAGATGTTCCTTCATCTACAATAGCCTGTAAAATGAAATTTTCGCTATCGGAATCTTTCCAATCTGTTTGTATAGCTCGATACGAACCCTTGGATTCGCCAGACGATACATCTGTGATTTTATCTATTGTTACTGATAATCCATTTTGTGGTTGAGTTCCTATAACAGAAAAAGCAACATTGTTAGTATTTGTTATCTCTGTTTGTCCTCTGTAAACCCTGAATATACCTTCGGCCCCCACTAGACTAGAAACAACACCATCAGAATCAGCCACGACGGTATGACTTTCGTTTGTTAGAACGCCATTGACAGGAGAAACACCATTAGAGCCAGGAGAGCCATTAACTCCATCAACACCTTTTCTGCTTCTACTGTAGCTTACCAATTTTTCGTAACTTGTTGAAGAATCTGAATTTCCTCTTGCTATTATTACCAAAGAAACCGTAGAAGAATCAGAGTTCATTGTATCATGAGTAGGAACAATTTTATATTTGTAATATTTTGTTGGTTCTTCTTGATCTTGTATTCTCTCTAGCGTCGTTTGGATGTTTGAATCTGTTTTAGTTACATAAAATTGTTTTTTACCTAGAACAGTTGCGACACCATCTGTTTCGCTTGGGACAGCTTCTAATCTATCGTTTCCTATGTAGACTTCAATTTCTGTAGAACCGAGAGAAGTATCTTCTTCTGTGATGTTACCATTTGAATCGGCAGGAAAAGTATGGTTGTCATTTGGAATTACAATTGTTATTGAATCTGCTCCATCTTTTGTAGCTACAACAGAAATAGAGTCTGAAGATATGAAATTTCCATTTGAAGTTTCTTTTGTTTTTACTCTATATTTCTTTGTCGTAAACCTCTGATCAGGAGAGAGTATAGCTCTAGTAGATTCAGTATCGCCTTGTTTTTGGCTAATGATGGTTTCACTTCCATCTTCTTCTATTTCGTAAAAATAAAAAATTGCATCGTTATTATCGTGATTTTGTTGTGTGGCACTTAATGTAAATGTTTCTGGTTGTGGGTTTTTTCCCTCTTCATCATAAGCAATTTGATAATCGTCGCTCTCTAGTTTAACAGATTTTGAATCAGAGCCTGGAAGTCCATTAATTCCGTTTACTCCGTCAATACCTTTTTGTCCTTCTTTTGATTTTGAAATGGTATATTTTTTATCGTAATCTACTTCGTTGTAATGTGCTCTTAGAGTGAATACTTGGTAATTCCTGTCCCAAGATGTATTTTGTTCGTTTGCTAATTGATAAACACCGGTGCTTTGATTTATTTTGAGTTCAAGATTTCCTATTGTAAGTACAGAAAATTCACCTTCAATAGTTCCTCCAACTACAGAATAGATAATTTTGTCTGTTGTTCCAATACTGTTTATGACTTCACTTAAGCCTTCATAGACATTAAATATACCACCAGCATCAGCAAGAACATCATTGCTTACAAAACCGTTAGATTCTGCTGGGGCGGTATGACTTTCGTTCGTCAATAATGCTGTTATTGAATCAACTCCGTCCTTGCCTCCTGAAATCTTGTTTATTCTGATTATGTCTCCAACATTATCTTCCTCAGAGGTTACTTGAATAGAAATAGGAAAGTCAGATTTCTTTATAATATCGTTTGCATCTTCTCCAACACTAATAGTAAAAAAAGAATCTCCAGTCTTTGTATTAACGTTGACGCCACTAGAATCAATAGAAATAGGATTTAGAGTTGCACTATTTTTCTTTGTAATAATAACATTAGAAGCATTTAATACATTTGACAGATTTTGTTGGTTTATAAATACTGTAATACTTTCTGGATCTGGTACGAGATCTTGCTCCGTCTCATAACCGACGACCATCGTTGTAGCAGTAACTTTTATATTTCTAGCTGCTTCGCCAGAAGCTCCATCTTTTGCCTTAACTATAGTAACGCTATCCTCAAGATTATCAGACTCGGCAGTAATCATTAAATCTTGTATATTGGCTTCCTTGAAATCGGATATTAAAATTCTTTTTTTCTTATTATTGACAGGAACAAGATCTTTTAAGAGAGCCCTATTTGTTTCTGTGTTTGGGTAAACGCTCCAATTAACAGTGGTATCTATAGGTACAGATCCTTTTGTTGGATTTGCTGTTAAAATTATTTCTTGACTAGATGGAGAAGGGTTGTTGTCGCTGTCAAAAGTAAATACCATCCTATTTGTATTTAGCCTCATTAACTTAGCATCAGCACCACCTTTAGACTTTGTTATTGTATATGATTTTAAAATTTCTAAATCATTTCCATATTCTGCCTTTATATAGAATGTCTCAGTGTTCCCAGTCCAAGAAGTCGTATTTGAAGTTGTGAGAGTGTAAACTCCATTTGCAGAAATAGATAAAGTAAGACCGGATGTGGTGGTATATGAAGAGGCAGATGTTGTAGCTGTATCATCTCCTTGCAATACTGAATAGGTAACTCCAGAAGTTTGTTTTTCGTTCCCATCGTATAAAGAAGCAACGCCGCCAGCAGAATTCAAATCAGAAACAGTAACTAGTTCTCCATTTGACTCAGCTCTTATAGTATGGGTTTCGTTGCTTAAAATAACATTTAAAGTATTTTTTCCTTGTTTTGTTTTTGTAACAGTAAATATTTTTTGTATACTAGTAGATTCATTTAATGATGCTTCTACGATTGCTCTGCCAACATTGCTACTGGCAGATAAGGAAGATGCTATAACGGAGTAAAATCCATTTGAATCAACCGTAGTAGTCATATTTTCATCATACGTAACAGCAAAAGAACATTCAGCAGTAACTTCTTCTAAGCCTTTGAATACCTTAAAATTACCGTTTAATGTTGAGTAGTCTTCTTCTAAAGTTTCACCATCTGCAAAAGCTGGAATCTGATCTGTCTCGTTTGTAAGAAAGCCAGATAGAGCGCCATCTCCTCCAATAAGTTTATGGATAGACATAATGTCAAAAACTTCTTGTTTGTCCACTCTTATTTTAATTGGAAAAGTAGAATCTCTAGAAGAGATATCCGTGATTTCCAGGGATGTATAATCCAGATTTATTGAATAGGAGCCGTCTTGTTCGTTAATGAGATCATTATCCAGTAGGTCTATAGATTGACCATTATTTTTTGTTATGGCAACATCGGAAGGGCTTATGGGTTGAGTTAAATTTTGAGTTTTAATATTTATAACAACAGAATCGGTAGTAGAAGAAACAGAATTGCTGTCTTTAAAGGAAAAAACCTGAGAATCAGAGGAGAGAACAATAGATTTCGCATCTGTTCCATTTTGAGTTCTAAATATTGTTACGAAATCTTCTAAATAAATTTCATTATCTACAATCACTCTAGCCTTGATAACTGCTGAGTCTAAGTATTCTCCACCAGAATCTATAAATTTCTCTACAGCAATAGTTTTTGAAGTTTCATCCCCTCCGAATTCAATAGTATCTGGCTCTGAAATTATTTCTATTGTATGAGCATCTGGAAGATTTGAACTCAATACTGTGGCCGTAAGTACTTGCCCTTCAACTGGGACTCCTTCCCCGTTGAATCTAAAGAGCGATGGAGAAATATTTAATTTTAATGACGGCCCTGATTGTCCATCTTTGCCGATTTTTGTTTTTTGTATTTTTATTTTTCTTGTTGAAACAGTTACTCCATCAATTACTGCTCTTACTATAAAAGTTTCACTTTCTGTGTTCCATCCTCCGACTTCTTGAACAACAGTGGTATTAACAGAAGCACTATAGGTGCCGGTAGAAGGATCAATAGAAAAAGTAAGATTATTTTTTGTTTCATTTGTGTTAGTGCCGATAGCTCCTACGTAATACGATACTCCGTTATCCTGTAAGGCAGTTCCTTTATATAGTTCAAAATTGCCTATAGTAGCTATTAAAATATTATTTTGATCAACAGCTTGTGAATTAATGTTGGCTACATTATCATTATTAACAGTATCAATAAAAATATTTTCATCACTAACTATTCCAACATAGGGGCTTTCTCCGTCATTACCGGGAGTCCCATTTAAGCCATCTTTTCCTGATTTAGCTTTAATTATTCTATATGAATGTGTATAATCTACACCGGAATATTTTGCAACCAGTGTCGCACTTCCTTTGATCGCATTTTGATCAAAGTTGGTAACTTCGTACTCGCCAGTAACATTATCAATTGTGATATCTATGTTTACAACGTCATCTACTCTATAGGAAACTTTTTCTAAAGCAGTAAGATTCTGTGCTCCTTTATAAAGTACAAATTGTCCTCTTGTGTTTAAGAGATCACCCTGAACTATCTCTCCAGAAGAATCGGCAGCAATAATATCGCTTGGGTTACTGATTGAAACAGTAATACCATCATCGCCTTCCTCTACTTTGCTAATGGTAATTGTTTCAGAAAACTCACCTGCGGTTGCAGTTATATCCACTTTATCAATCTGTAATAGACTTGCTGGATAAAGTGTTCTCGTATTCCCAGAGCCTCCAAGTTCAACTTCTGGATTTGTTGTGAAAGTTGCTTCTTCAATACCTAAGTTAGTTAAGACCGCTGTTATTATAATTGGTTCGTCTGGATTTTTTGGTAACTCGTCAGCTCCATAAACGACTACTGGTATAGAAGCCCTTAATTCAAAATCTTGAACAGTAACATCGCCAATAGTATTTAACAAGCTTCCATCTGGTAATCTAATTGGATTAGAAAAGTTAACCTCATTACTCTCCGAATCAACAGAAAGTAGATTATTGCCAGTTCTTGTGTCTTGAAATAATAATCTGTTTCCCTGAAAGGTTATTCTTGCTGTCGTATTACTATTAGGACCTTCAAGAAAAAGTTCGTTAGCTACTATGCTTGAAATGCGTTCTCGGTTACGTCTTGCCATATACTATAATTATAGTTATTTTGTTTTATTAACCACCAGGAGGAGCACTTTTTGCTCTTTTTAAAGAAAGTTTTTTCTTATAAGGAGTGCTTTTGTCTTTTATAATTCCACCCTTAGTAAGACGCGCTTTCCATTCTGGATGTTTGGAGTGCATTGTTTTTTGATATGGCTCCATTTCTTGAAGCTGTTGCAAAGTCATCTTAGAAGCAAGGTTGATTGTTCTTCTCATAGCATTAAAAACATCAACGAGCATAAGGATATCGGCAAAAGCATTATGCCAACCTTCTGCGCTTATATCAAAAACTTTAGCAATATCCCCCATGCGAGAAGAATGGTATCCTTTTGGATTTTTTAAATTTTCAAGAGTTTGATCTATTTTTGTTTTTAATATAGAAAATAAATATTTGTATTTTGCTAATTCTTTCTTTTTTTCATCTGTAAAAGATTGAAGATAATCGTCTCCTATTTTTACAAGATTTTGTTTTGCCAATTGCTTTTCTTCTTCTGACTCTGAAAGTTCTTCTGGTTCTAATCTAGAATCTATTTGTTTTAAAATATTACCAAAATTTGTTTGCATTTGTTTTAAAGCAGGAAGAAATACGCTTCTAGATAAAAGTAGCGTATCCATTGTATGGATGATTGAAGAAAAGTCTTCTATATTTTTTACTTTATTAATATCTTGCGTATAATGTTTTATTCTTTCATTTGTAAAGGGTATATCAAATCTTTTACTGTTATGACCCGTTAAAATTGAACCTGGATGCTTATTAAGGAATAACATAAACTGCTTTAATGCTTCTTTTTCGGTATGAGTGGCATTGTTTTTATCGTATCCTGTTAATTTTAATGGATACTCTGGATCTAGATCCTTTAATTTTTCTTTTGCAATTTCTTGAAATCTTTCTGGGAGGTTTTCTATATCTTTTAGACTTTTAATTTTTACTCTTTCTTCGCCTTTTTTTGTTGCATAATAAAGAGCATCATTTATTGTTCGCACTTCCCAAGCCTTTCTTTCTGGAGATTCTGGATTTAACCTTGCTTGCATTTCATCCGTAAGGAAAGCTGTAATATCAATCTTATCTTCTATCTGCACTTCCACTTTATCTTGTTCTGTTTTTTTCATAGAAACAGCAATAGCGGCAATTTGGGTAATTTGGTCATTCCACCTGTTAAGGCCGGCAGTCTCAAGATCAAAAAAAATAAATTTTTTAGAAATTAAACTATCTAACAAATTTTTTGTTTCTTCAATTTCGTCTTTTATAAAGTTAATTTCTTTATCTTGTTCTCCAAGATAAGATTCTCTTATGAGCTTTTTCCAGGTACTCCAGTGCATTTTACTCTTCCCATTTTCTACAAGACCAATATCTTGCTTTTGTTTTTGGTCCTGGGTTATCGCAATTATGTCTTGCTCTAAATGATTTACGACGTTCTGGATTGCTTTTCTTTATCCTCATATTTGGATCACCAAAGTTTACTTTTTTAACGTTTCCTGTTTTTGGATCTTTTACATAAACTTTAAATTTCTTTACGTCGCCTCTCATTGGCTTATTTAAAGACACTTTTCTACCCTGGTACTCAGCTTCTTCTAGAGAGCGCTCCATATGTCCGCAACCACATTCTTCTGAATAGAGTTCTAGCTCATATAACTCATCTTTGTCGCATCTAGCTTCTATGACATAGCTATGAGAAGAAAAATCTTCTTGCATTTTCATTTCGCCTTCAATAAAATGCTTAACTGCTCCAATATAATCTGCAATTTTGGTTAATTTTGATTGTACCCATGAAGGTAATTGCATATCGTCGGTCATCATATTTAGCAATTCACCGCTATACTCGTTTACTTTTATCATTTGACTTTTCGCCATCTCCCCTTCATTATCAGGGGTTCCTGTAAAATCAGGAGCAGCAGTAGACAACTCTTCATTTAAAATTTGTTTTTTTATTTTTATTTTCATTTCATAAACTCCTTTTTCCATTTTTGCTAACTTATCATAGTACTTTGGATCTTCAGATAAATGGTCCATTGCGATTTCTGCTGCGATATCTATATCATCAGTATGTTCTAGTTCTATATTTATTCCTTTTTTTATTGACTCTGCATCAAAAGAAGAAATATCTTTTCCAGAAGCAAGTCCACCAATAATTTTTTCTTTAAATTGTTTTTTTAGTTTTATTTTTGGCATACTATAAATAGCAGAAAAAAAAAGAAAAAAACTCACAAAAGTGAGTTTATTGTGCTATAACCAGATGATTAAATGATATTCTCTCTAAAGTTATACTATATTTTTGAATAAACACATCGGCTATTCGTAAAAAACAATCAGAGTCTACTACTACTCCTAAATCTGTTTTGCTTATTATCCCGTTATCGTTTTCTACTATATACTCCCACCTTAAGGGATTGACAATCGGTGGGCCTACGTAATAAACCAGATCTCCTACAAAAATATTTATAGTATTTTGTTCCACACAAATAAATATGAAATAAAAAACTAAAGGTCATCAAAATCTTTTACAAACCATCCATCACCATAGATCCAGCCTTCCATATCTTTTTGTTCTTCTGTTTTTTTTATCTCATCAATAGCTTTCTTTGCTTCTCTTAGTGCTCTTTCTTCTTCTCTTCTTTTTTCTTCTTCATCTGTAAAAATATCTTTTAAAATTTTATCTCTTTTGTTTTTAACAGATATTTCAAATTTTTTGTATTCTTCAAATTTATCGTTAAGATAATCAATTCTATCTGCTTCCCATTTAGAACTTCTAATAACATGCTTATCTTCAAACCATGCTGAGTGTTCTCCACTTAAAGAGTTTATCTTATAATCAAAATAAACAGAGACACGTAAAAGTAAGATATCATCATAATTGTCACTTAGGTCAATTATTTTTCCAATTTTATCACAAAATTTGTTATGGGAACTTGTCCAGACATCACTTTTGGTATCCGGAGAAGGTAAGATTTTGACCCAATCACCTTTTGAAAATTTTGCCATTTATATAACTCCTTATTGTTAGCAAAAACAAAACAAGATAGAAAAATTCAATTATTCCAAAAGCCATAGCATAGAAAAAAAGTTCCATATGCTAAATATACCATGGCTTAGGTATATAGTATTCTTTTATGGTTATATTGTCAATAGAACAAGCTGATTCAAAATCAAAGAAAAAATCTTCATAAAGGGTAGCTTTGTATTTTTCAGCTTCATCTAAATCATTAAACCATCTATTGGTGGCTATAAAAGTAACGCAATAAATTTTTTTTATCTGAAAGAAAGACACAGACGCCGAGGTAACCTGACAATACTGCGACTTCTTTCTTTGCCACATATTACATTGCCACCATGTTGAATGAAGCAATCATAAAGCACCTCTATACCTAAATAAATGATACAAATTATTTTTTACAAAATATCAAAATCTTTACGCATTTTAAGTAGCGCTATGTTTTTACCTTTTGCTTCTACATCTACATCAATCATGTTATAGGTTAGTCCGATTAATTGAGGTTTTGGAATATAGTGAATAAGAAAACTATGCTTACGCCTTTCAGTAAAGGTTCCGTCTTCCAATCCAGGCTCTGTGTTTGATAGATGTTGTAATGGCTTTACATCACAAGCCATCCAGGTGTCATATGAGGCATTAAAAGCTTCTACCATATCCATACCATCTTTGTTGAAAATAAAATGATGAGAATCAAATACAACAGGGATTCCCGTGAACTTGTATACTTCTACTAATTCTCTTACCGAAAAACATTTTTCATCATTTTCTAGAGTAAGGCGAGATTTAACATTGTATGGTAAACGTTCATTAATAGTTTCTACAAGTTTATCAAAATTGCCACGCTTACCGCCATGAATATTGATTGCGTAGTACGGAGTACGCGGAAGACCCATCATATCAAACATCCAAGCGTGATATTCCAATTCCTTAATTGCATTCTGTATAACGCGCTCTTCATTGCTATTAATGATTGTAAATTGACCAGGGTGAGACGTAACGCGAATATCGTTTTGCAAAAACATCGCGCCAAGTTTTTTTAGCTTTTTGTGCAATAATTCATCCCTATCAATCAATTCACGATTAAACTCAAACAATGGAAACATGTTTGATGTCATACGAAATACTTTAATTTTATGGGATACGAGTTTTGAAATTAATTTTATATGCTCATCAACGTTATTGTGGTAAGTATTGATAATACGAGAAGTATCATACAACCCTTTTTGGAATCTACCTAATTGCAATAATTTTTCGTTAATAACATTTTCGTAAATAACCTCGCCATTACGTTTTGTACGCGGCTCAACCCATTGACAGCAAAGTCCAAGTGACATTAAATTCTCCTAAAAGAAAAAGCAAGATTGCTTGCTTCGGTTCAAAAAGAGAATAGCACAAGATCTTTATGGCGTCAAGCGCAAAGGAGGCGTTTTCTTACATTTGTATACAGGTCGGAAATAAGTATATAAAAAAAGACAGAGGAATATACAGTTAAAGAAATTAAATTTTTTTTAAAAATTTTTAAACTCATACAAACCTGTTCCACAAAACATCAAATTGATTATTTTTTGTCATTGGTTCCATTCTGTGACGACCGTTTTTAACAAATCCCTTGCTTGTTAAGCGCATACGGTCAGGGCGACTATTTCTATAAATATATCCGTTATCTAGCAGCGTTTCAAACGCAATCATAACAGAACTTTGAAACCAGCCCTGTGTGCGCGGTCCCTTGCGAAATATCGCCAAGACCATGTGTTTAAAAATATCTGGAAGATTGGGAGAATTTTCTTGTTCAAGAAGAACATTTATATCTTTTGATATCGCCTCTATCAACTCGCCTATTTTCATTACAATTTTACCCTATCAATAACATAAGTGTGATGGAGTGATAAATCTTTATAAAGTTTTTTTAAAATTTCTTTGCTTATATCGCCTATATCGTTTTTAATATCTCGGCTACCAAGAAGCTTTTTTAATTCGTCGTCAACCATTGATTTTAATTCAGACTTTAATTGTTTTGCAATTTCATCACGAACTATGTTTTCAATTTCTTTTTTTGTCAATTCCTCTTTTAATATTGTTTCTTTTTTCATAATATTTAAATAGTTTATATTTTAGGAAAGACACTCCTCTAAAAGCTCTTCGTAGCCATTAATATTATCTGGATGATCTGGCAAATATTTAGAAATTATTTCACGAGATTTCTTTAAATACTCATCTTTTTGTGAATCAAAGTTTTTACAAATATCTATAAGATGTTCTACTGCTTTATCTGCGTCCCAAAGATCGTAATAGTATCCTAAATCTTTTACCATGTCTGCATTATGGACAACAGGAAATCCAAGCCAAGCAGCATCAAAATATGCATAGTTCAAAGGCAGATCTCTTTGGTGACAAAGCATAATATCTGTGTGCTCAAAAAGGGACCAAACAATTGGATACCTTGATTCAAAAAACATTTTTTTTGCTTTACAAACATTTAAAGAAGAAGCAAAATCTACAAAACTTTTTTTCTCTTTTATTTTGCTAGAACCAAAAATATTGAATACATCAATCAGTTCTGGTTCTTTCATGAACATCTTCTCTCCAATAATTACAGGAGTTATACATGTCTTTAAAAGATTGATATTTGGCTCAAAAGTGGAAATACGACGAGTAGATTCTTTTCTTGGCTGATATAATCCTGTTCCACCATTTTTTTCTTTAAAAAGTCTTACATGTTCATCAATAAATTTGTGACTCCACACATAGGGACCAATATAGGCAGGAGCTTCAGACACAACCTCAAGAAAGTCTTTATTTTGCTCATAAATATGGGGAGAAATCCATACGCGGTCAACGTCTACTTTTTTATTCCAGGAATTAGCGGTCTTTTCAACATCAAAAACAGTATATTCACTAAAAATTTGATACTCGTTACCCATAACGTGTTTAACAAACTTAATTCCCTTTTCGCGCATTTTTTTTATCATTTCTGTTGTAGGACTAGCAGTTACGCTAACAAATACATCAAAATTTTCTATGAATTTATCAAAATCAATTATATTGTTTCTATAGGGTTCCCAAGCAGTTCCGTTATAATCTTTAAGACTTCCTAAATTAACAAGCTTACAACTTTCTACATTAGAGCAAAGAGAAAAAGTTTCAACAATAGTAACAGCATTTTGCTTTATACCATTTACCCAAAAGCTATCAGCCTTGTCGTTTATTTGAACACTAACGCCAACACGTATTTTTCTCATTTAAGAACTCCATTTATATAGATTTTATTGTAAATAGCAAAATATCTTTTTTTTGTTAAGTTTTTATCATAATCCCTTAACAAAGTCAATTAAGGATTTTGCAAGACCGGGAACACGAGTCCAGCCATCGTCAATCCCTTGCCAGTTACTGCCTCCAAAACGGTTGGCTTTTAACCAAGAAATTAAATCTTTTTCTTCCTTTACCTGCCCATCCATAATGGCTTTTTCTAACGCACTAACGGCGTCACCAGAACTTTTACCGTTTGGCATACGCCGTTTTCCCGTTATTATATCGGCCATAAATTTAGCATATTTTTGTGGAGTATTGATTTTATCACGATGATATCTTGTATCAAATTGAGCAAAACCCATCATTCGGTTCCCAACTTTTTTTCCTCCACCCATTAAGATAAAAAAATCTTTTGTATTTCTTAGTGAACCATATGTTTCTGTTCCACCTATAGAAATAGCTATAGCTAATGCTGCTCTACCGTGGGGAGTAGATTGACTAAAAACAGGATTTAATGCTTCAAGAGTATTGCCCAACTTTGTTAAAATATTATACCTTTTTGGAAGATTAAGTTCCATTTTTTGTTGTATTGCTTGCTTTGGTTCCTTATCTATTTCCGGAGAAGCCTCTGAGGCAGCCTGAGATACATTCTGAGGCGGTTTATCTACCATGCTTGAAGCGATAGACGCCCCTAAAGCAAAAGGCGCCACAGTCTTTCCTAAGTGCTTAATTAAATTTTTTTCATTTAATACGCTTTGCAATTCTTCGTATATAATAATTTCTAAATCGGCTTTTGATATTTTCATACACTTAAATAGTTTTATTCTATATTATCTATTTGTTTTCTTAAATCCTCTGCTTCTCTCATTTTTTTAGCAAAACCAGGAATGTCTCCATTTCGTTGAAGATTACGAGCTTCCAATAAAAGTTTGCTATATTCTTTTTCAAGCTTTTGAGATGGGTCGTTCCACTTCCTTAGAAGACTTTCAAAATACATTTTTATTTTTTTTAACATTTGTTCTCCCTATTCCATATTGTATTGATAAAAAACATTTTTGTAAACAGAACTTTTTACAGAATTGTCTTTTTTGGTTAAAACTTGCAAATTGGATAATGACCAACATTCGCGGAAATTTTCGTCGTCAAATGACGTAAAAGCCAAATATGCTTGTGGAATTATGTGGTCAATCTCTAAATTTGTATTTTTAAAGTTTACCCAATCAATGCGTTCTCCCCAATTTTTCTCAAGATATTGTCTTGCTTCCATTGGAGTATAGTCCAGATGGTTCCATACTCCACCACAAACATTTCCAGTACGCAAACCTTTTATAAAAGAAAATTGAATAACACGAAGCAAATTTTTATTGCTTTTAAGAATGTTTATACGGCTCTCAAGAGGTTCTAAATTAGAGAGTGCCCAACATTGGGCAAACTCAGGATCGGACATCCTAGTGTATTTAAAGTCTGCTCGG
>Ga0129342_1000569_pt1 | contig 15970 bp, 16 predicted proteins | sample CPBDNA_5_FD_94426 | JGI IMG/M metagenome (GOLD analysis project Ga0129342, IMG submission 94426) | Freshwater to marine salinity gradient microbial communities from Chesapeake Bay, USA - CPBay_Sum_15_0.2_DNA | ecosystem: Environmental > Aquatic > Marine > Coastal | place: USA: Chesapeake Bay...
CCTTTGATGCCAGCAGCTAGCTCTGGATAATCATCTAAAATCATGTTGGTAAGGTCACCGCCATCGTCCAAAATCATGTTTAGCGGTTGGCAATCTTCACCAAAAAATAAGGTTTGCTCAATACACCAATTAAATTCTTCTTCGTTCATGCCTTTCCACGCATACACGGGAATTCCTGCTGCGGCAATAGCCGCTGCTGCATGGTCTTGTGTGGAAAAAATATTACACGAGCTCCAGGTAACTTCTGCGCCCAGTGCCGTAAGCGTTTCAATAAGCACCGCCGTTTGAATGGTCATGTGCAAGCAGCCCGCAATACGCGCACCTTTAAGCGGTTGCTCTTTAGCGTATTCTTCACGAAGTGCCATAAGCCCAGGCATTTCTGCCTCAGCAAGTTCTATTTCTTTACGCCCCCAATCAGCAAGCGAAATGTCTTTTACTTTGTAAGGAACGTAAGCAGTTGTTTTAGTAGCCATAGTTGTATATTTGATTCTTAGCAATTTGCAGGCAAAATTACGGTATTCTATGCCCATTTACAAAAAATACATTGCGCCACACAATACCCAAATTTTGGTATGGCATATTACGGAAGATGAAACTACGTTGAGCAGCGGAATAGTACTTACCAAATTGTGTATCAACAGATTAGGTCAGATGAAATCTGACATTCATCGTTGTGGGTTTTTAAGTGTACGGCAATTGCTAAAAGCGGCGGGATATTCGCCTAAGGACTTGTACTACGACCCCAATGGCAAACCACATTTGGCAGACGGAAGACATATTTCTATCTCACATTCGCATCAATTTTCGGCAATTGCCATCGGCGATAAACCTTTAGGTATTGACATTGAAAAAGAACGTCCCAAAGTGCATCGTATTGCATCGCGGTTTTTGCATAGCTCTGAGCTTACACCCAATGCCACAGACAGAATGCGTACCACGCAATGGTGCATCAAAGAAGCCGCCTATAAAGCATTGGGCAAGAAAGGCATAAGTTTTTTGCACGATATTCGTACAACTCATTTGGATACTGAGTATCCCGTGGCGGAAGTGCAGTTGCAACACAACACCATAGCGCTCAAGAATTGGCTGTATTTTTGGGAGGATTATTCATGTGCCTTAGCTATTAAATCAGACTTAAGCGATTATGAACCAGCTTTTTGAGTTGTTATTTGAGCAGTATTTGGAGTATAAGGGAGTTGATATTATACTAGAGGTTACTGCTGTGTTATTTGGATTTTTAAGTGTGTGGTATGCCAAAAAAAACCATATTTGGGTTTTTCCAACAGGACTTATTTCCACTGGAATTTTTGTGTATCTACTCTGTAAATGGGCGCTTTTAGGCGATATGATGATAAACGCATATTACTTTGCCATGAGTGTGTACGGATGGTATGTTTGGACGCGAATAACAAACGATAAACCAACACCCATAAGCCAAACCACCACCAAAGAAAAAAGGACTTCAATTTTCATTTTTATCGCTACGCTACTTTTTGTTTATGCAGTATATCAATCAGTGGGAAAGTGGACATCTTGGACGGCGTATGTAGACACCATAACTACTGGCATATTTTTTGTCGGTATGTGGCTTATGGCACGTAGAAAGATTGAGAATTGGATATTTTGGATTGTTGGCGATATTATTTCTGTCCCACTCTATTTTTATAAGGGGCTAACCTTTACAAGTATTCAATACCTTATCTTTACAGCCATAGCCATATACGGTTATATCGCATGGAAAAACATCTTAAACAACTCCCGAGTAATTGCATAAAAGTGGTATTGTTTGGTCCTGAATCTACAGGTAAAACCACATTAGCAAAAGCATTAGCTGAGCATTACAACACTACTTGGGTACCTGAATATGCCAGAACATATCTCGAAAATAAATGGCATCAATCGGGAGAAATATGCGCTCCTGAAGATATTTTCCCTATTGCTGTTGGGCAAATAAGATTAGAAAATGAAGCAGTAAAAAAGGCAAATACATTTCTCTTTTGCGATACCACGCCGCTTTCTACACAGGTGTATTCGGAAGCGTATTTTAAGGGATGGTGTGACCAAAAAGTAGTTCATGCCAACAAAAAAAACAGCTACGATGTATACTTTTTGACCGATATTGACGTTCCTTGGGAGAAGGACTTGCTTCGTGACAGACCCAACCAACGCGAAGAAATGCTCGAAACCTTTGCCTCTGCCTTAACAAAACGAAACCTTACTTACACCTTATTACAGGGTTCGCATAAAGAACGAATGAAACTTGCTATTGAAAAACTAAACAAGTTGTATGAAACACACATTTACGCAAAAGGATAAACTTGTTTTACAAGAGTTAGGTATTTCGGAGACCAATGCAAGAGAGCAATTGCGCTTGTTGCAAAAGGGGGCAAATTATGCTCAACTAGAGCGAACCGCTACAGCAAATGATGGCATTTTAGTGTTATCGGAAAAAAAGAGCACCGAATACGTTTTGTTTTTTGATGAACAAAAATCCAATTTTTCAATCTCACGCTTTATTCCTGCTTCCGGTTTAGCAAGTCGTATGTTTAAATTTTTGCATTTTTTCCTGAATAGATACGACAACAAAAAAGAAACCCTTCGAAGTTACTTAAATCGAAACAAAACCTACAAACTTGCAGTTTTTTTGGGGGGGATTGAAAAGCTTCCCTTTTATGCTCAAATTAAAAATGCAATTACCAAAACACAGAATGGAAGTATTGACAATGATTATAGATATGTGTTTACCGAAAAAGTTGTTGATAGCTTTGACAAACTACCAAAAGCCCTAATTCCTTTTCACAACTACGGTAGTGAGCAAAGATCTGCTGCGGTAGAGCAATTGATTTTCTCAACAGAATTTCTAGTAAATAATGGCAAAATGGATATTCATTTTACCATACCACCAGGTGCTACAAAGGATTTTGAAAACCACCTTTCAAAAACAGTTTCGCAACTACAATCTACAGTTTCTGCTCAAACGCATTTGAGTTTTTCGCATCAAAATAGAAATACGGATACATTGGCACTAAAAGAAGATGGCACTATACTACGTAATAATGATGGAGACTTAATTTTTCGCGTGGGTGGACATGGTGCCCTTATTGGGAATTTAAACGCTATTGAGAGTGAACTAATTTTTTTATCTAACATCGATAATATATCTGTGAGTAGCTATCACAAACAAACAGCCAAATACAAAAAAATGTTAGCAGGTTTGTTGATTTCACTTCAAAATCAGATTCATCACTACGCACGCGCCTTGGCACAAGGCGATGCGATTGACTTGATTGAAGTGAAAATGTTTTTGAAAGAAAAACTCAACGTGGATGTTCCGCAATCGTTGCACGGCAATCGGCTTACCGCATTTATTGAAGAAAAGCTTAACCGTCCGCTTCGTGTGTGCGGTATGGTAAAAAACGAAGGCGAGCCTGGCGGTGGTCCTTTTTGGGTGAAAAAAAATGATGAAGTCACCCTTCAAATTGTAGAGGAAGCACAAGTAAATACAAACGACAAAGCACAAAAAACCCTTTTCAAAAAAGGAACACACTTTAATCCTGTTGATATTGTTTGCGCTACCTACAACCACAAAGGGGTCAAGTATGATTTGACAGCGTTTGTTGATTATGAGGCCTGTTTTATTGCAGATAAATCTGTGGGGGATACTGAAATTAAGGCACTAGAGCACCCTGGACTTTGGAATGGCGCTATGGCAAATTGGAACACTGTTTTTGTGGAAGTTCCCGTCCGCACATTCAACCCTGTAAAAACGGTAAATGATTTGTTGCGCCCCATGCATCAATCCACATAATTCAGTTATCTTTGCCCCATCTCTAGGGGTGCCTAACGGCTGAGATTATACCCATTGAACCTGGGCAGGTAATGCTGCCAAGGAATATTGTTTAACTAAAATCCATTGTAAATAATACCCCTTTATTTGCCTTTACGCAAATGAAAACCATTATTACATTAATGCTTGCGGGCAGCCTGATGGCGCAGCAAGCCAAATCTGAGATAGATACATTAACTGTTAATACCGTAGCACTTGAATCGGTTACGGTAAGCGCCCTTCGGGCGAAAGAAGATACGCCTATGGCGTTTACCAATGTCTCCAAAAAGGAGCTAGCCAAGCAAAACGTTGGGAAAGACTTACCAGTGTTGTTGCGTTTTTTACCTAACGTAGTTACCACAAGCGACGCTGGAGCAGGTGTGGGTTATACAGGAATTCGCATTCGTGGTAGTGATGCTACAAGAGTGAATGTGACCATTAATGGAATTGCCCTTAACGATGCCGAATCGCATGGCACCTTTTGGGTAAACCTTTCCGATTTTGCCTCCTCTGTAGAAAACCTTCAAGTGCAGCGTGGTGTAGGAACATCTACCAACGGTGCAGCCGCTTTTGGCGCAAGTATTAACCTGGAAACAGACAAAGCATCGGAAAAACCCTATGCTCAACTTGCCTCTAGTATAGGTAGTTTCAATAACTTTAGAAATACGATTAAATTCTCCACAGGAATTTCTGAAAGTGGGTTTGAATTTAGTGGACGCTTGTCAAACATCACCTCTGACGGTTATATCGACCGTGCTTCTTCGCAGCTTAAAGGATATTTTCTGCAAGGAACCTACACCAAAGCCAATACTAAAATAAAGGCATTGACTTTTGGCGGTCATGAGCGCACTTACCAAGCGTGGTATGGCGTAGACCCAGCAACAATGGTAGCAAACAGAACCTATAACCCTGCTGGTGAGCAATACGACGATAACGGTAAATTACAAGGTTATTACGACAACCAAGTGGATAATTATAACCAAGACCACACACAATTACATATTGAACAAAGATTATCCAATTACGCCAGACTATCTTTAGGATTAAATTATACCCATGGATATGGCTTTTACGAAGAGTTTTATGATTTGTGGTACGATCAAAATGTTAGCTTTAGCGGGGATACTTCGTACAGTTATTTAAAGTTGCCACCATTAAGCATTAACGGACAAGCTATTACTGAAACAGAAAATGTAGTGCGCAAATGGTTAAATAACGACTTTTATGTAGCTAATTTGCTCTATCATTACGAAAAGGGAAATCACATCTTAAGTGCAGAGGCATATTACAGTGCTTATAACGGATCGCATTTTGGCGAGTTGTTATGGGCTTCTACCGCCAATATAAATCCAAAACACCGTTTTTATGAAAACCGCGGAAAGAAAAAAGATGGTAATATTTTTGCCAAATGGGATGTTTCTTTAAATGACAATTGGAAGCTCTACGCCGATGCACAAGTTCGCTGGATTGATTATGCCGTAGCTGGAGAAGTTGCCGGTCCTGAGACATTTACAGTCAACGATGCGCATACCTTTTTTAACCCCAAAGCGGGCATGGTATATAAACCCAATGCTGCCCATCAATTTTATGCTTCTTATGCCAAAGCACATAAAGAACCCAACCGAACCGACTATGAAAATGGCAATCCTGTTCCTGAAGAATTGAATGACTTTGAGTTGGGCTGGCGATGGAAAACAAAAGCGGCGTATGTAAATGCAAACCTCTACTATATGGGTTATAAAAACCAATTGGTGCTTACGGGAGCTATTGATAATGTGGGTGCACCCATTCGTGAAAACGCTGGGGATAGTTACCGCCGAGGGATAGAGTTAGACGCTGGCTGGGTATTTGCGCCCAATTGGAGTTGGCAAGCCAACCTATCCTGGAGTAAAAACCGAAATAAGGATAACTATTTTCAGCGCAACGGAGTACTACAAGCATTGGGCGATACGCATTTATCCTATTCTCCTTCGTTGATTGCTTCCGATCAATTGACGTACGCCCGCGACTCATGGTCGATTTCGCTTGTTAGCAAATTTGTGGGAGAGCAATACATGGGGAATATTGATGCAGAATTGTCCAAATTGGAAAGCTATTCTGTGCAGGATATTTTATTTCAGGCCGTTGTGTTAAACAAGCCAAACGCACCCCGTTTGGATGTAAATGTTCATATCTATAATCTTCTTGATGAAGGTTATATTTCTAATGGATATTTTTACACCTATGATGATGATTGGAGCACTCCAACTGCCGTTACAACCATAGAAGGTGTGGGGTATTACCCCCAAGCAGGACGTCACTTTTTGGCGGGATTAACGCTTAAATTTTAATTTCAGAATTGCAGAAGGTTGAGGATTTCCTTAAAATCCTCTTGAACTTTTGGTTCGTTTTGTTTCAAGACAAAATGAACGAGGGTCTTAAAGTCGGTAATGAAGGTTTTGAATGAAACGTAAGACTATTAAAAAAAGTCTTAATTATATATCCGCACCGAAGTCCCGTTTTGCTGCACCTTGTAAAACAGTAGGCTATAGGTGGCTCCTTCCGTGAGGGGCTGTCCTGTAGCCAAACTGTACTTATAGTCTTCACAAGAACAAGAGGCTGTAACGCCATTAATTTGCAATGTAGAGCAACTATTTGGTGTATGATTAGGACAACTTGCCTCCCATGCCATGATAGTTCCTGAAAGATTAAACAGCAACAATCCTCTAATCCCTCCATTTGCCCAATACAAACTTCCGCCTTGATAATTCAGGTTATCAAAAGCGGGAAGTGCTAAATTGATGCTCTGTTCAAAGCGTGTTTCGTATAAATATGGATTGCGTTCTACGCTGTTTTTGTTACAGCTCAATAAAAATAAAAACCCTGAAAAAACAACATATTTCATGTCTATAAAACGGAAGAAAAAGGAAAATTGTATATTTGCATTCATCCCTTAAACATAAGGGATTTTTTTAACTATACCCCAATGAGTACAGTTTCATATTATACTGCCGAAGGGCTAAAGAAATTACGAGAAGAGCTCAATCATCTAAAAGATGTTCAGCGTCCGCGTGCGTCACAGGCAATTGCCGATGCGCGTGACAAGGGTGATTTGAGTGAAAACGCCGAGTACGATGCTGCTAAGGAGGCGCAGGGTATGTTGGAGATGAAAATTTCCAAGATGGAAGAAACCCTTGCCAATGCTCGTTTAATAGACGAATCACAGTTGGACGTTTCTAAGGTGTTGGTGCTGTCAAAAGTGCGCATCAAAAATCTTAACAACAACATGGAAATGAACTATACCCTTGTTGCTGAAAGCGAAGCCGATTTAAAATCGGGAAAAATTTCGGTGAGCTCTCCCATTGGAAAAGGACTTTTGGGCAAAGCTGTAGGCGAAATCGCAGAAGTGACCGTTCCCAACGGCATACTTAAATTCGAAATTTTATCCATTGAACGCTAATGGCGTCTATTTTTAGCCGAATTATTGCACGCGAACTTCCCGCCTATATTGTTGCGGAAGACGACAAGCATATTGCTTTTTTAGATATCAATCCCAATGCTTTTGGGCATACACTTTGTGTACCAAAAAAAGAAGTGGATAAGTTATTTGATTTAGATGAAGAATCCTACTTGGCATTGATGCAATTTAGCCGCCGCGTGGGTGTAGCACTAAAACAAGTAGTACCTTGCAAACGAATTGGTTTAACAGTTATTGGTTTGGAAGTACCGCATGTTCATGTTCATTTGATTCCACTTAACGAAATGGCAGACGCTACCTTTCAAAAAAAGGTTTCGCCTTCTAAGGAGGAGATGAAAACCCTTGCCGAAAAAATCAGTGCGGCTGTTGTGTAAGCGGTAGTTGAATCTCAAAAGTCGATCCTTTTTCGGAGCTTTCTACAAGTCTTAGTTTGCCTCCGTGATATTGTTCCACAATACGTTTTGCCAAAGATAATCCGAGCCCCCAGCCTCTTTTTTTGGTGGTAACACCAGGTTTAAAAATAGTTTTCTGAATTTTTTTTGGAATACCGCTTCCTGTATCTCGAACCATAACCATTGCCGTGTTTTCCCAAATTAAATCAATCGTGATTGACCCTTTTCCCCGAATCGAATCTATGCTGTTTTTGATTAAATTTTCCAGTACCCACGCAATAAGTTCTGCATTGATTTCAACCAAATCTTCATGACCACTTTTGTTAACACGAAGCGTAATTCCTTTTGGCATCCGAATTTCCATATACGATACCAGGTCATAAACTACAGTGCTCAGCTTCATATCTGTTTTGTTTGGTAGTGAGCCAATTTTAGAAAACCGCGCACTAATCGTCTCCAAACGTTTGATATCGCTTTTTATTTGGGCTAATATCTTCTTGTCTATATCGTGCTGCTCTAAAATAGTTAGCCAGCCTAAAAGAGAAGAAATGGGTGTTCCCAATTGATGTGCTGTTTCTTTTGCCATTCCAGTCCATAGCTTATTGGAAATGACCCTCTGCGTACTTTTATAATAGGCAACCACGACACCTCCTAAAAAGAGCACAATCAGATAAAAAGCAATGGGATAATAGCGTAATTGATTAATCAACTTAGAATTCCCGTAATACATTTTTTGGTTCAAATTGTCTCCGTAGACGATTTCTATTGGTGGATGCGTAGTGCTAAATTCCTGAATTAATTTCTCCACATACCCAACAGAGTCTTGCGCTAATTTCCGTTGATTTATATTATTTGAAAAGAGTAGATTTTTTTCGCTATCTACCACAATCATAGGAATGCTGTTTTCCCCTGTCAGCACTTGAAATGTTAATGGATCAACAGCTTGATTAAGATCTGTGCTAGAGGCTAGGTCTTGCTGTGCCAAGCCCCAAAGTTCCATCTGTTGACGCTCATCTTGTTGAATACGCTGAATAAGTTTATTGGTGTTCCAAAGTGTAAACCCAACAAAGCAAAGGGCTAACACAAAGCCTGTCGTACGGATGTTTCGTTGGTTTACATAAGAGAAGTCAAATCTCATGTTTACGAATATACTATATTTTCAAGTGTTGCATTCGCAACAAATTGAGTAAATTTGTATTAACATCATTAACCACCGCATGGAAATTATTGGAAAAATAAAACAAATAGACGACACCAAAGAGTACGGGTCAAACGGCTTTCAAAAACGTGAATTGGTTATCACAACCGAAGAGCAATACCCTCAACACCTTCTCGTTGAATTTGTGCAAGACAAGTGTTCACTTCTTAATGCATTTGCTGTTGGGCAGCGTGTAAAAGTGGGAATCAACCTTCGTGGACGTGAGTGGCAAAGTCCGCAAGGTGAAATCAAATACTTCAATTCCATTCAAGGTTGGCGCATAGACGCTGTCGAAGCAACAACGCCACCTCCTCCTGCTGCACCGCCATTTGAAACCATGCCAGATGCACCTGCAAAAGAAGAGCCAGACGATTTGCCCTTCTAACTAAAAGCATGTATCATTTATCGGAAGAATTGCGTTTTCCTTCGCCCCACTTGGCCACTGAAGAGGGTATTGTTGCTGTGGGTGGTGACTTACGCCCCGAAAGGGTACTATTGGCATACCAAAAAGGCATTTTTCCATGGTTTGAGCAAGATGAGTTTTTGATTTGGTGGAGTCCAGATCCTCGAATGGTGCTCTTTCCAGAACAATTGCGTATTTCAAAAAGTATGCGTAATTTTTTGCGCAAACATCCCTATGAAATTACGTTTAACAAAGCTTTTAACGAAGTTGTAAAATCCTGTGCGGGAGTTAAACGATTTGGTCAAACAGGCACATGGATTACGCCAGGATTGATGGAAGTTTACGGAGTTTTGCACGAACAAGGACACGCACACTCGGTAGAGGTTTGGGATGGCGCTGAGCTTGTAGGGGGGCTTTACGGCATAGACGTGGGTCAAGTGTTTTGCGGAGAAAGTATGTTTTCTCGAGCAAGTAATTCCAGTAAGTTGGCACTGATTTATCTCACTCGTGAACTAAAGAAAAACAAATACAAACTCATTGACTGTCAGGTGCCTACAGCACATTTGGCAAGTATGGGCGCCACACCAATTTCTCGCAAAGAATTTCTTAGCTATTTGGACTAAGTGCTGCCACTTCGCGATGCCTAAAGCAGTCTACCACGTGGTCGTTGACCATGCCTACAGCTTGCATATGGGCATACATCGTAATTTTTCCAATGTATTTAAATCCACGTTTTTTGAGGTCGTTGCTCATTTGGACAGCCAAAGCCGTAGTTTGTGGAAGTTCATGTGTTTGTGAATAGCTATTTTGAATGGGGATACCGTTGGTGTATGACCACATAAAATCACTAAAACTCCCCACTTCTTTTTGTATTTCGATAAACGCACGTGCATTGGCAATGGCTCCCGTAATTTTACCCCGATTTCGAATGATTCCTTTGTTAAGTAGCAGTTTTTCTACATCATAATCTGTCAACTGCGCTACACGGTGTACATCAAACCCGTGAAAGGCTTCACGAAAATGTTCGCGTTTTTTTAAAACGGCCCACCAAGACAATCCCGCTTGAAAGGTTTCAAGCAAAAGTGCCTCAAAAAGTTTATGGTCGTCAAAAATGGGTACGCCCCATTCGGTATCGTGATAAGCGATATAAGTATGATTTGCCAAACACCAATCGCAACGAAAAGGTTCCATAATTACGATTTTTCTTCTAAGTTATGCAAAAAGGCGTCAAGAGTCAAGCTATCGGTAAGATTGTAGCTTCCAATAGCTGTTCTGCAAAGTGATGTTAAGTGTGCACCGCAACCAAGGCTTTGCCCAAAATCGTGCGCCAATGAACGAATATAGGTGCCTTTGCTGCACGAAACTGAAAAGGCAACATCTGGTAAATTGATTTTGGTTAACTCAAAAGACGTAATCGTAATGTCACGCGATGGAATTTCGGTGGTTTCTCCAGCTCGTGCAATAGTGTAAAGTCGTTTTCCGTCTTTTTTTATGGCAGAATGTAGGGGAGGTTTTTGTTGGATTTTACCCAAAAAAGAGTTGCGAGTTTCCTCTAATAAGGCATTCGTGATATGATCAATAGATTTTGGATTAGTTACAGTAGTTTCCAAATCATAAGATGGCGTAGTTGCGCCCAACCGAAACGTGCCAGAATAGGACTTGTCCATGCCCATAAATTGGTCTATTTTCTTGGTCATTTTTCCTGTGCAAATAAGCATTAGCCCGGTGGCAAGGGGGTCTAACGTTCCTGCATGACCTACTTTTATTTTTTTGATTCCGTAGGTTTTTCGAATCGCCCATCTAATTTTATTCACCAATTGAAAGGAAGTCCACTCAAGAGGTTTGTCTAAGAGCAAAAGTTGCCCTTCAAGGAATGCGTCTTTGGAGAAAACTACGTCCATGCAATAATCGATGCGATGATTCCAATAACCAAACAATAGGCCCCAAAATAGCTCAGTTTACTTCGCTTTACAAGGGCAATCATCCATGTACACGCCACAATACCAGAAATTAAAGCAGCAACAAAACCCGTGAGCAACGGCAATACATCAACAGTTCCAAAAACGGATGCCCCATTGTCAAGTAGGGTTTTTGCCATACTTCCTAATATGAGCGGAATCACCATCAAAAACGAAAAACGGGCAGCTTCGGGACGCGTTGCGCCAATAAGAAGTGCCGTGGCAATGGTGGCGCCACTTCTGGAAATTCCAGGCAGTATGGCTACGGCTTGGGCCACACCTATAATTAAAGCAATTTTGTAGGTAATAGATTGTTGTTTTTCATTTGCTCGATCAGTAAAAAATAGGAGTAGAGCAGTAATACAAAGCATAGCGCCCACCAGTGCTAAATTAGACCCAAAAAGCGCCGTGATTTCTTCTTCAAAAAACAATCCAACCGCTACGGCGGGTAGCATAGAAAGCACAATTTTCCCTACATAATGCCGCGCATTGGTATTGTCTTTTTGAAAAATACCCTGAATAAGTTCAGCGATATCTTTTCTAAAAACAACAATTGTAGCAAGTGCGGATGCAGCATGTACCAAAATGGTAAAAAGTAGATTTTCTTCTGGAAGTGTTTCACCTCCTAAAAGTGCTGTAAAAAGTGCCAAATGTCCACTAGAGGATACGGGTAAAAACTCGGTCAATCCTTGAACAATCCCTAATAAAAGTGCTTCCCAAAAACTCATTGTTTTTTCTTTGTCGACAAAATGGCAACAACTAAAGTAGCAAAACCAGCCAGCACTAATGTTGGTGCTACACGAATGCGCAGCGGACTGTAAATTTCAGGATTAAACACATTGGGGTCGTCACTACCGCCCCCTGTCATAAGCACAAAACCCAACACAATCAATCCAAGTCCAACTGCCATAATGCGGTAGGCGCGTTTGCCAAACAAAAATTCTTTTTCATTTTTCATAATCAGTAGATAATGTCATAGGTTAAACGGAGGTGTTTGTGTGTAGCAAACCAAGCACTAATGCCACAAATAAGCACCGAACAGCCCAAAATAGCCGCAGCCAAAACTATAAGTGAGAATTGATTTTCCCACCAATTGATTTGTGGAACGAACTGCATCAAAAAGTTTAAAACTCCTATAAAACCTGCTAAAGCCAGCAGTGCGCTCAATGCGCCAAGCCCCATATAGCGCCAAATAAAAGGACGGCGGATAAAGCTCTTTTTTGCGCCAACTAGCAGCATGGTTTGAATGATGAGTCGTTTGCTGTAAATAGATAATTTGATGGAGTGATTGATAAGTAACAACGCAATTGCTATAAAAACACCACTACAGACCAATAACCAAAATCCAAATTTTTGAATGTTTTGATTGAGCAGCACAATAAGCGGACGGTCGTAAAGCACTTCGGAAACAAAGGGTTTTTGCTCCATTACGTCACTCAAACTGTCTAAAACTTCTGTGGTAACAAAATCGGCTTTTAGCCCAATATCAAGTGCGTCTTGCAGCGGATTATATCCTAAAAAATCCATAAAATCTTCCCCAATAGTAGCGCTATGCTCAGAAGCTGCCGTTTCTTTAGACACAAACCGCACCACTCTTGTAAAAGGAGCTAATCGCATGGTGGTAACCAGTTGTTCACGCTCCATTTCTTTGGTTTCGTCTTCCAAAAAAACTGTCATGGTCACTTGCTCTTTAAAGTAATTGGCAATGGATTGACTGTTGAGTAAGACAAAGCCCAAAACGCTCAACACAAACAGTACGAGCGTGGTGCTGCTAACAACAGAAAAGTAGGAAGCAAAAAGGCGTCTTTTGTAAATGCGGGTTGCAGACATAGTTGTTCTAAGGCATAAAAATAGAAAATATGACCGAACAATCTTGCTACATTTTCTAAAGACCATACTTAAAGTGTTATTTTTGCTGTTTAATTGTTTACATGGGATATCCGTTTCAATATATAGAAGAAAAATGGCAAGCATTTTGGGCAGAAAAGCAAACCTACAAGGTTGAGCAACCTTCTGACAAACCCAAATTTTATGTATTGGATATGTTTCCGTATCCATCAGGTGCTGGACTACATGTTGGGCATCCGTTAGGGTATATCGCAAGTGATATTGTGGCGCGCTACAAACGCCACAAAGGCTTTAATGTGCTGCATCCTCAGGGATATGACTCTTTTGGGCTTCCCGCCGAACAGTACGCTATTCAAACCGGACAGCACCCAGCCATTACTACCGAAGCCAACATTAAACGCTATCGCGAGCAGTTAGACCGCATGGGCTTTTCTTTTGATTGGTCAAGAGAAGTACGCACTTCAGACCCATCGTATTACCGATGGACACAATGTATTTTTTCGCTTTTGTTTGATGCGTGGTACGATAAAAAAGAGGATAAAGCACGTCCAATAGATGCGCTTATTCAGCATTTGGAACGATTTGGCACAACAGATTTGAATGCCGCTTGTGATGACGATACCCCATCATGTACTGCTGCGGATTGGCATGACATGAGTGTGGAGGAAAAGCAAACATTTTTACTTCGTTTTCGCTTGACCTATTTGGCAGAAACAGAGGTAAATTGGTGCCCTGTGTTGGGAACTGTCTTGGCAAACGATGAGGTGGTGCAAGGCGTTTCGGAGCGTGGAGGTCATCCTGTGGAGCGCAAAAAAATGAAGCAATGGAGTATGCGCATTTCGGCGTTTGCCGATAGATTGCTCAAAGGCTTGGACTCGTTAGATTGGCCAGAGCCACTAAAGGAAATGCAACGCAACTGGATTGGAAAATCGGTAGGTGCCAGTGTTCGTTTTTGTGTTGAAAATAGCCACCGAGAAATAGAAGTGTTTACCACGAGACCTGACACGCTATTTGGCGTTACCTTTTTGACTTTAGCTCCAGAGTATGAATGGGTAAATGAAATTACCACACCCAGTCAAAAAGCGGAAGTGGACGCCTATGTTAAGCAAGCGGCACAACGCAGCGAGCGTGAACGTATGAGTGAAGTTGACCGCATTAGTGGGGTGTTTACAGGAGCATTTGCGCTTCATCCGATTACCAACGAAAAAGTACCCATTTGGATTGGCGATTATGTGTTGGCAGGTTATGGAACGGGAGCCGTGATGGCTGTTCCATGTGGTGATCAGCGTGATTTTGATTTTGCAACGCACTTTGATTTGCCGATCAAAAATATTTTTAAAAATGTAGATGTTTCAGAGGCTGCGCATACGTCTAAAGAAAATACAAGGATTGCAAACTCCGATTTTTTAGACGGTTTACCTGTTGCCAAAGCCACGCAAAAAGTGATAGAGGCACTTGCCAAAAATGGTATGGGCGAAGGCGCAACAACTTACCGCTTGCGCGATGCGGTATTTAGCCGTCAAAGGTACTGGGGCGAACCCATTCCAGTATATTATGTCAATGGGCAACCACAACTTATTCCAGACGAATGTTTGCCTTTAGAATTGCCTAAGGTTTCTAAATACTTACCAACCCCTGATGGCGCTCCGCCACTAGGAAATGCAACTGAATGGGCATGGGATACCACACAAAACAAAGTGGTTTCCAATGATAAAATGGATAACAAAACCGTTTTTCCATTAGAAAAAAACACCATGCCGGGCTGGGCAGGGAGTTCGTGGTATTTTAATCGCTATATGGATGCGCACAACTCCGATGCTTTTGCAAGCAAAGAGGCTTTGGCGTACTGGAAAGAAGTGGACTTGTATTTGGGTGGTAGCGAACACGCCACAGGACATTTGCTTTATGCCCGTTTTTGGCAGTATTTTTTGTATGATTTTGATTTCGTCCCCGTTGAAAATTTTGCTAAAAAATTAATAAACCAAGGGATGATTTTAGGGGAAAGTGCCTTTGTATATCGCATTCCAGATACTCAAACCTATCTTTCAAAAGGATTGTGCAAAGGGAAAAAAGTTATTCCTGTGCATGTAGATGTTTCCTTGGTATCGGCGCAAAACGAATTAGATATTGAAGGGCTTAAAAAGTGGCAACCTCACTTTGCTGAAGCAACATTTAAATTAGAAGACGAAAAGTATATTGTTGGACGTGAAGTAGAAAAAATGTCTAAATCCAAATATAATGTTGTAAATCCAGATGCGATTTGTGATCAATATGGGGCTGACACCCTTCGAATGTATGAAATGTTTTTAGGTCCCATTGAGCAAGCAAAACCATGGAATACGGCAGGCATTTCAGGAGTGAGCAATTTTCTGAATAAATTTTGGCGCCTGTTTCACAACGGAGAGACATTCGTTGTAAGTGATGATAAACCCACCAAAGAATCGCTTAGAATATTGCACAAAACCATTGCAAAAGTAACCCAAGATATAGAGCAGTTTTCACTCAATACTTCGGTTAGTGCGTTTATGATTGCTACAAATGAACTCACAAATCAAAAGTGTAATCATCGTGAAATTTTGGAGCCACTTATCGTATTGCTTGCCCCTTTTGCGCCTCATATTTGCGAGGAACTATGGTCGCTTTTAGGGCATAACGAATCTGTGACAACGGCGAGCTATCCTGTGGCAAACCCAGACTATTTGCAAGACGACACCAAAGCATATCCAATTAGTTTTAATGGAAAAATGCGTTTTACGCTGGAGTTATCAACTTCGCTTAGTAAAGACGAAATTGAAACTGCCGTGATGCAAGAGGAACGCACCCAAACCTATTTGGAAGGAAAAACACCCAAAAAAGTGATAGTAATACCCAATAAAATTGTGAACATC
>Ga0129342_1000570_pt1 | contig 15962 bp, 13 predicted proteins | sample CPBDNA_5_FD_94426 | JGI IMG/M metagenome (GOLD analysis project Ga0129342, IMG submission 94426) | Freshwater to marine salinity gradient microbial communities from Chesapeake Bay, USA - CPBay_Sum_15_0.2_DNA | ecosystem: Environmental > Aquatic > Marine > Coastal | place: USA: Chesapeake Bay...
GAAGGCGCAGAACCTACTATCAGAATAGTATTTTCATCAATCAAATTATAAATATTACTAACACACCCAGTTCCAGAATCATCAACAGGGACTTTTTTTAGTTTGATACCAAAATAATGACATCCTTTATCAATAGCAGGATGAACTGATTCAAATGCAATAATATTGGGGTATTTAATACCCTTATTATACCTATAATAATCTCGATATGTAACACAAGCCAATAGCAAACTTTCTGTTCCACCATATGTTACATTACCACAACAATCAAATGAACCTTTATACAAACTTCTAGTCATATTGATAATATCAGTTTCCATCTCTTTGATTTGTGGGAATAGATTTGGGTGTAATGGATTTGATACAGCAAACATATTTGCAATTTTATTTAATTTTTCTATATGTTTTTTACCACCATGATAAATCACACCTGAAATTTTATTTAAATTATGAACTTTTTGGGGTGTCATTTCATTAATTAAATTATCAACTGTATATTCAGCCAATCCTTTTTCTGGTATATAATTAATGTTATAATACTTAGTTTGGTCACTATTCTCCAATTCTCGGGAATGTTTATTTAGAGTTTTCTTTATTTTATAACCAATATAAGGCATACTAAGTAATGTTCTCTTTCTATGAAATACCAAATTCCATATCAGATTTACCATAAATAGTATTCCACATACAATAGAACTATATATAATGAGCATTCTTAATAAGTATTTGGTATTAATATGTATTTGGTATTAATCTAGTATTTTTAAAATATATATGTAAAAAAAACTTTAAATATTAACTAGATTAACTAGATTAATAAATAATACTATTAAAAACATTATTAAAATAATATATAAATATTATATAATTATGCATATTTATAAAATAAATTTAACCAAAGCTTACCACAATTTAAAAAATGCGGCGAAATGGGACATTTATAATGGAGCTATAATTATTGCCGAAAATAATAAAGATTGCAGGGATATAGCTTTTACCAAATTAAAAGGAGATGAAACAAAAACAGATTTAATAAATAAAAGAAAGCCCGCAAATATTTCAAGATATGACTGGAATAATGAGGTTTGGAAAAACCCGAATTTTAGTTCTTGTAAAAAAATAGGTATTCCTATAAAAAATAGCAAAAGATGTGTGATAATGGTTGATTTTCAAAGCGGTTGATTTATAAATTATAAACCTTAAATTTGTTTTACTTTTTTTAATATTCTTTAAATTCTTATCAGACAAAATTATTGGATATAGATTGTATAAGAATACATAAAAAAATTAAGTTTTAATTTAACATACACATACACATACACATACACATACACATACACATACACATACACATACACATACACATTTACAACGAAAACGGTATTTCCTTGATTATTCCTGTCGGAATGACTAGGAATTTGCGGAAACCGACAACAATTAAGATACATTCATGGTGCGGATGATTTAAGAAACCTGTGTGAGATAGATACCCATAGGAATCCATACTTTCGTCAGTGAGACCCAATTCAACCTTTAGGGCATCAATCGCTGCAATAAACAGATTTTTATGATATTGTTTGACTTTTGGGTTGAAACTATACCCATTTACTATTGGACCAGGATATATACCACCCTCAGAAGAACCATTATCTATAATAGTTGTCCTGGGAGTTTTTGCTGCAAATATCTCTGTATTTTTTACCAGTAATGAACCATCCTGCAAATGTTTCAACCAACCTTCTCTAATAAGAGGTGGATGGGGAATATTGAAAGCAATGTTGTCATTTTGTGGTTCAACATCACCAAATGGCAATGTAGATGTATTCTCCATGTTGAGAATGTTTGTCATTGATAATATATAAGTAATATCAATAAAATTTTTAATAGAATAAAAAAAAATCAATTTTTGTCTGTTTATAATTAATTTTTTTTTTATTGCTTAATAAATTTTTAAACAGATTTGGTTTATAAAAAAGGTGCTCTCGGTGATGAGAGCAGGGTAGTCAGTCCACGTTCAGTCCAACTAAGGAACATCAGAGAACTGGAGTGCGTTGTTCACACCCCAACACACCATAAAGGGCCGTACGCCTGCGACGTGTGTGGGCAGATCGCGGGTAATGATGAGGTAATTGGGAAATCGGTTGTCGATGTGCCCGTAAACACAGAACCGACCCTCAATCTCCCGCCGCGAAATGTCATCCTTGTCCCTGGTCTCCTGGAAGAGCAGAGCAAAGACGACCACACGGAAGAGGCGCTCCATATCCGGGTTGTGGTTCCCATCATACACAGGATTGTTGGGATCCACCGTCCCCCTAGACTCCGGGGTGAACTTGCCAGAAAATGCCATGATTGTAGAATATAAAATAAACGTGTTTTTTTATCTACAAGGATAATAATAATAAATTAAAAGAAATTCAATTTTGGTGTATTTAATATGTTATTATCTAAAAATTATATTTTATTAAAAGATTATTAATTTAAGAATTAATTATATTATATATACATTCAATAATTAAATAGTATAGAAAATAATTTATTGAGAGTATATTTAATGGATATTAATTGGAAATATAATTCTACTCGGTGTAGACCTGTTTTAAAAAAGAAAAGAAAAAGAGAAAAGGAAGAATGTGCAGAAGAGTCATTCGAAGGAGAATCACTTATTCCTATTGTTAATAATATGAATCTTCATCCAAGTGAAACAATATGTAAAGTAAATAATCATATTTATCTATATGATGATATTACAACGGATACAAATTTAAAATTTGTTAAACTTCTTAGGGAAGAAGATAGTAATCAACAAATCAAATTCCAGAGAGGAGAAATTACTGAACCAACTATCCATATTCATATTAATAGCAATGGAGGTTCATTAACTGATGGATTTAGTATGGCTTCGGCTATTCTATCGTGTAAAAGCAATACTATTAGTTATTGTGAAGGTATGGTTGCTAGTGCAGCATCTCTAATTATGGTAGTATGTAACCAAAGAAAAATCCAACGTTTTTGTTATGTTTTAATTCATCAACTGAGTAGTAATTTTTGGGGAACTTATCAAAATTTCTTAGATGAACAAGAAAATTTGGATAATATGATGCGTCAATTAACTAATTTATACACCGAATTTACAAGTCTACCTGAAAAAAAATTACAAAAAATATTAAAAAGAGATTTATTTCTTGATGCAGAAACTTGTATTAAATATGGTCTAGCTGATGATACTTGTTAATTATAAATTTTTCATATTTTAATACTTTATCCCAATAGTTATATTTTATCCCAATTATAATAATTATATGTGTTTGTGTTTAGATTAAATACTTTAAAATTGGTATCTGTTTTATTATTAAATGGATACATCATACTTTGGAGTGGATTTGGATATTTATTAGAATATAAATGACTCCCAATATATTTCCAAAAATATGATCTAGTTCCACCTGCTGAAAAGAAATCACCCCCACTTATTCGTTTAATTTCGTGTAATATTTTTTCAATATTTTTCGAAAAACTTAAAGTTCCAGTTTCAATTATTACGAAACTGTCATCCGCAAATTGTTTCCATTTATCAATATCATTAATATCTAAATGGATACATTTAGAACAACCAAATAAATCTATAGTTATATCACCGTGTTCAACATTTGGAGATATTGATTGTATTACTTTCATAATATTTTGGTTTCCAACACATGGGTCTCCAATCACCATCAATTTTTTATTTTTAATTTGAGATATATTTAGTGCTTCTTTATAATATTTTTTGGATAAAAAATATCTATTTAATGGAGAATATAATAAATCGGTTAATATTATGAAAATAATACAAAATACTACAATAAAAATTTTATTTGTAAATATATTACCTTTATATTCAAATAATTGCAAATTAACCATTAATTATATATATAATATAGTTATTTAATTAATCACAATAACATAATAATTAATAATCATTAAAAAACAGTAAAAATAACAAGTTTTAGATATTTTACAATCAATATCTAAATCTAAATGTATTTGTTCACCTTAATATTTCTGTATGGAACATTATATTTCTTGCACCATTCCTCCGCATTTTTAATTTGTCTAATAATACCTTCTCTTTTTTTATCTTTGTCTCGCGGATTCTCAATTATATTAATTGTTTCCATAATATATTTTGTCTGTTCATTCTGAATAAACAAATTAATTTCTCGCATTTGTTTCATAAATTCTTTAGGCATAAATCCAATAATAGACTTAAATGTTGTTCTATTATTAATAGAATTCCACATACGAAGAACATTTTTTAATAACATAAGATTAAATCCGGAAATACCCTTGAAACCTTGACATACGATATATTTTTCTGAATTTGCTGGTCTGCTTGTATATGGTTTAAATATAGTAACGTTCCGATAAAGACATAGCAATATAAATATTATTTGATTTGTTATGATAGTATAACTATCAAAAAATTTACAAACAAAACTTCCGCCCATTTTCTGTAAGCTTACAGCCATAATCATTTGTGAAAATATAAGTTTCTGCGCCAAAAATTCTTGTTGGTTATAATCAATAGAAAAATCAAAGCCACCATCTCCTGTTACAATATCAGCTTTTTCCGACCCTACACGATTTTCCATATATGTATGATTATCTAAATTATACAAATCACCTTTTCCATCAATACCGGTAACAATATTTACATTCTGATTATTAGACAAAAAATACCATGAACGCCTCCAACCAGGAACTTCTCTATTATCTGATACTAATGTGATCCCATATAATTTATCATCGGGTCTTTGACGTAAATTAACCAAACCTTCAATAAACCCACCGGGACCTTCTGCTAAACTTACAGTAGTTATAGATTGTTCCTTTCCTAAAATATCCTCAAAAAATTCCTGCGCGATTTCAACCATTTTAAAATAACTTCTGCTCAAAGGTTCATATTTAGAAACACTTGACCATCTGTTTTTTTTATTTGTAATATAAATCATTTCATAAGGATTTGTATCCTTTTTAACTTTATCCCATTTTTTCATATCATAATATTTATCAATCTTATTCTTAGTTTCCATCATTTGTTGCATTTCCTGATGGTTTAAGATACAAGTATTATCTTTCTTGTTCTTACGTCTAGTTAAAACCCGTATATTTGGAAAATAACCTTCTGGGATATAATTATTATTTAATCTAAATCTGATAGTGTGAGAATTCATAATTATTATTACAAAAAAAACTTTAACTTAATTTATAAAAATTTAAATATAAAATTAAACATATCAAAATTAGTAAATTTAATAGTTTTATAGATTTATCGTTTTATCTATGTATTGTTTTATCGATTATCGAATTTATTCAATTCAATTTTGGTTGACAGAATCATATACAGTTCCTAATTTATTCCTATTTTGTTCAACTTTTGTCATTTTTGTTTTCTTTACCGTATCTACAACAGTTTTACAATTAATAATAGGTAAAATAGGTCTACATTGCCAATAAAATGTATGGTATGGAATACTCATTTGATATTTTTTTGGGAAATAAACAGAAATTGGTGATTTAGGATCAATCAATTGATTTTGAATATTAGCAATCATAAATCGTCGACTACCATATGGAAGAACCATCACCAATAATTCCTGTGGTTTAATTGGTTTACTTTTAAAGAATTTGATTTGATTAACGTGCTTAACACCATTAAATCCATCCTTTGTATTCATCTTATTCATAAAATTACAAATATCCTTACAGGTTGGTCCATAATGATACGGGTAAAACCAACTCCAGCTATCAATTTCTTTGAAATAATATCTGAACGTCCACACAAGAGATTCTAAATATCGCTGAACTACCATATCCCTATTTTCCTCTGTTGCGGTAATATTCATACATGTCTTATAATATCGATATCTCCAACCTTCTCGAGTTGGTTCAATTTTTTCCTCAATATCAAGATGACGGAGTGGATAAAATTGCATAACCTTAATCTTCCTTTCAAGTTCAGTATGAGTATCGTGGAAACGGACCCTTTGCTTCTTACGACTTTTGTGATATGATACCATTTCTTCATCTTCTCTTTCTTGTAGTTTATCAAACAAGTAAAACAGAAGCATATGATTAATTTTCCCGTTTTCGGAATCAACGAGAAATTCTCGATATAGATTATACACTTGAAAATATGCATCTAATATTGTATCATGACCGTTATTCTTAATATTCAACCAGGGAATATGTGGGATGAAATCATTTCCTAGAATAAAACATAGGAAAATATAATCATCAATAAATCGCGGAATTTCAGCCATTTCAATATCTCCCAAGAAATCTTCAAAATCATTTATTACACAAGATTTAACACCATCAATATCCAAGTATAGGAATTGATGGCCTTCACAATCAAAGGAATAATTACCATATTCCGTTTTTTCTCGCAGCAAATAAATATTATTTATTTGGGAAGCCATACTTAGCATAATCAAATCTGCATCTAGACCATAAATAATAACTTGGTCCTCGGGTTCCCATTGTCGTTGTTTAATATATTGGAGAATCTTATGTTCTCCTTCCAAAGGAACATTGTATCCAGAATAAATTACGTGGATATTCTTATACAGAGGAGATGTCTTAAAATGATGGAGTAGTTTTTTATGGAGATTATCCATAAACTCCGTTCCAGGAGTAATCATATTTGTGTCAATTTGATTTTCCGGAACTGCTTTATCAGCAGCTTCTCCATATTTTTGATTTAATTTGATAATAGTATTCTTTTCATCAGTGCTATGAAATCTCCGTGTCCGTTGTTGTTCGATTTTGGCTCGTGGAGGAACACCATCAATAGCAAGATACAGAGTTTTCAATTCTGGATAAATAGATACCAATGTATCTAGATATCCCAGAACATTAACTATTAATGCTTCTTCCGTTTTAACATTATTTTTATGATAAGCAGTATATATACCACCATTGAAATCTAAAAATAAGTGTTGTTTGGTGGCTACACCATTATGTTCTTCCGGAATAGATATTTTGATAATATTACCACCCATTCCACGAGAAACTTCGTTTCCTTCGTGATCATAAATTACATTGTATTTTCTAATTAGTTTAAAAAACCCTGGGATACCCATTTTGTATTTATTATGTATTTAATTTGATTTATCTATATATTAAATTTAATAATTCTTTATCTTTATTTTTATTAAATCAATTTTTTATATCCAAAAAAAAAAATTGAATTTTGTTAATATAACCCTTAATTTTATTAATATAAGAAATAATTAAATAATGACTAGTAAAGTAACTAAATCAATCAATACTAAACAAATGGAAGAAGATACACACGGATCTTATACAGGAACTTTTCGCAAGTCTCCAACAAAGCTTGTTGAACAGGTTCCATTTACAATTAAACTTTTCAAAGAAATTAGCCAAAAACTAGTTGTCGAAAGCCAAACACCAGAAGATACCTTTAACCTACTCCTTAAACTTATTTCAGATGATTCCCTTGAAGACCTCGAACGTTCCGTTAAGAAACATCGTCGTCGTGATAAGGTTAAACAAGCTAAATTTGTTCCAGTAGATAAAGAAGGCAACCCATTGAAATCCGGTCGCACAGCATATCAGCTATTCATTTCCGATAATCGCGATAAAGTTAAAACTGAGAATCCAGACGCAAGTGCTAAGGAAATTACAGAATTGCTTGGTCATATGTGGACTTCATTGAAATCCTCAAAGAAATCTGCAGACAAAAAGACTCTTAAGTCTTTCACCAAAAAGGCTGAAGACGAACGTCAACATTATCAGGAGGAACTAGTTCGTCAAGAAAAACAGGCTCGTGCTGATGGATTGATTGCCGAAAAGGAACCGAAGAAAGCAAGTTCTAACTATATGCTATTTTCACAATCTGACGAAATGAAGGAAGCTACAAAAGACCTTGCATTCAAAGAACGTTCTAAATTTATTGGTGATAAGTGGAAAGAAATGACTGATGAACAGAAATCACCTTGGAGCAAACTAGCTGAGGAAGATAAGGAACGTTATCTTTCTGAGAAATCCGAATGGGACCTACGAGAGGCTGAACGTAAAGAACGCCTAGCTGATACTGTATCTTCTTAATACGATTTAGCAAAATAGTTAATATTTATTAGTTTTTAAGTAATAATAAAAGTATAAAATCTTAAAAAGTCAAATTTTAATTAATTACAATTTTTTTATTGTTTTTTTTATATCATCATATTATATCATCATATTATATCATCATATTATATCATCATATTATATCATCATATTATATCATCATATTATATCATCATATTATATCATCATATCATCCATCATATCATCCATCATACAACCATATTTTCAATTGTCGGTAAATATTTATTTTCAATAATATTCTTCCAAGAAAATAGGTTTTCACCATACAATCTTATTTGGGAACGCATTGATACACTTATTTTCCTATTTTCATTCATCTTTTTCTGTATAAACTCCATATCATTCATTTTACTCTCAGGTATTACCGTAATCCAGGGTTTATCAACATCAATATTTGCAGTCGCATATTGACTAATAATAACTCCACAACCCGCCATAAATGCTTCCTTTACCGTTAATGGGTCAGCTTCTCCATCAGATAATAAGGCTACTGATGCATAATCAGTCAATGAATCACATACAACACTTCTTTCCCATTCTCCTAGATATCTAGGATTATTTTTATTAAACCTATTATCAGCTAGATTACCCGCAAAATACATAGATGGAATACTTTGAAACTGGTGTTGCCTTTTGCGATAATCTATTTTAGCAAGATATATAGTTCTATCAGGGTATTCCGGAGTATTTTTAAATCGGATTTTATCACTATTTGCACCATTATTTATAACAGTTATTCTATTTTTATCAACTCCATAATGCTTATACACTTCACCTATTTCCTCTGACAAAACCAAAAATCTAACTTTGTCCTTATAAAATATTGCCTTTTTAAAAATATTATGAAAATATGGATCATTCATTTTATTTTTAATTTGGGGTAAATATCCCCAATGAGTAGTGTAATAAATATTACTACAATTAATATATGGAACTAGATCAATCCGATCATCATACATAATATGAACCACATCAGGATTTAATTTGTTTATTTTAGTAATCATACCCTGATAATCACCCTTATTACTATTAACAATATAAACAGGATACCCAATTTTCTTCAATCTAACATAATATTCCCAAACAATACCTTCAACGGCACCCCAACCCTTTGCAGGAATATCACTAATACCAGTTCCCACAATAACTAAAGTTGGTTTTGGCTGTAATATTTGGTGTAACCAGTTGGAATAATCTTTAATAATTTTAGTTGTGCTAAAATTCTCTTCTGCATATGCCCTAATTTCTTTTCTATACTTAATACTAGTTTCACGATTAGTTATAATAGCATTACGAATATAATTTTTATCATTTAATTTGTCTTTTGGAATAATTGTAATCCAGGGTTTAGATTTATCCAAGTGTGCAGCAGAAGTTTCCGAAATTACGACACCTAGTCCTGACATCATACCTTCTTTAACAACTAATGGGTCTGCTTCTCCATTACTTAAAAGAACCAAATTCGCATAATTAGTTAACATTGTATGGACTTGATTCTTATTCCATTCTCCCAAATATTTAGGAGAATTATAGTTAAATGTAGAATCTTCTGGTCTTCCGGCAAAATAAATATTACAATCATGGATAGATTGTAGGAATGTTTGTCGTTTGCGAGTAGTAATCCATCCTAGACAAATAGTCGCGTCTTCTTTTTGTGCCTGTTTATTAAATACAAATTTATCTGGATTTGCTCCATTTTTAATTGTATGAATCAATTCTGATTTTGCACCCTTATTTAAAATTGCTTGTGTGTCTTTTTCACTTAACATCAAATTATAATATTTATCTTGTGTAGTCATAAATTTGAATATGTCGCTATATTGGTCTTTATTATGTTTACTTGGGTTATCTATGTATGGATAATGAGTAGTAAAAGCAATATGAAGAACATTTAATTTATCTAGAATACTATAATATCTATCATAATGCAAATGCACAAAATTATAATTTCCCTTATTCACCTTATCAATAATTTCATCAGTATTTTTTGTATTAATAATATCTACATCCCACCCAAGACGCAATAGTTCCTGATAATATTCCCATATTAATATTTCTACGGCACCCCAACCAGTCGGTGGTATGGGCATAATACCAGGACCAATGAGTGCAATTTTCTTTGTTAAATTAGTGTTCTTATAAGTATCAATATTTTGATTACCGCCACCAGCAGAACTATTACCACCACTGCTACCATCAATTTGATTTCTACTAGATGTATTGCTTTGAATAGTTTGTGGGGAGCTACTAATACTATCTGAAAATTTTTCTACTTTCCAATGTCTATATTGATCACGATTTAACCATATAATTTTATTACTATCCCAGTTATAAACCTGTTGGATATCAGTATCGTGAGCTGTCCAATCTCCGCAATCGGGAAAACCAGGGAGTTTGAATTGGCAATATCCTTTTAAATCTTCTTCTGGAAATACCAAAATGTCGACATAATGTTTATATTTAGCAAGAAATCTAGTAAAAAATTGGTCCCATATAAATACCTTTTGCTTTTTTTCAGAAACCATATGTGCTTCCCAAGTAAAGGTAGATAAATCCATAACAATATATTTCGCATTTACAAATATCATAAAATCTTGATACATATCATTCATAACAATTTCCAGGCGTTTCCCTATTTTTTTTAGATTGATATCAAGAACTTGAAGAAATCTATTATTTGGATTATCGGTTGTAATAACTAGCTTATCAAAATCGTAATCTACCATAATTTTTAAATATAGTTGGATAGGTAGAATATTGTATTTGACATTTAAGTCTTTAATCAAATTATCAGTGCATTTTAAATGTGAGTATAGCGTTTTATTTGGGTCATCATTGGTTCTGATATTTACTTTAAATCTGTCGGGGATGACATTTTTAGTAATAATAGGAAAATACAACTGGTGAATATTCTTATATACTTGATAATCTAGGATTTTATAATCACCTTGAAAATGAGAAAGGTGGAATACACCGAAACCGCTGATATTTTTAAGTCGTGATTCATCTAATTCTTCTGGTTTTTTTGAATATGTTATTCCGTTGACAATATCAATCCATTTATCAAATTTTTGAAAATTTTCGTCTAATTTGACCCAACGCAAACCAAACTTTTTACATAAGTAAATTGCGTTGAAAATCGTTATCAAATGATTACCAAATCTACCAATTGGTTTGATAATATATAACCCTTCTGTCATTTTATTATTTCTACAATTTAAATTTTTATTTATGAACTTGTGGTTTTTAATATAGCTACTTAGTTAATATTGACTTAAAAATTACTTAAATTTCAAATTATTTAAAACATCAAAAATGATTTAATATTAAATAGAATAAAACATAACCTTAATCAAAATTCTAACTTAATTAAATCTCTAACTTAATTAAATCTATATTTTAACAAAATTTTAATTACTTAATACTTGAAATAATGGTAAATGTGTGTTGAAATTATTAATAAACACATTGAACAATGACGGTTGTTTTTTCCATAGGATAGCCAATGCAAGCTGTTCATTATTAACACAATTTTTATTTAACATATCGTTTTCCCATATTTTATTTATTTCTTCTGATATTTGTAAAACTACATTACTATTACCTCCAAACATTGTTCCGACTAGTAAATTAACAGAATCCCAAATAAAATTATCATTTATTGGATATGTATGTAAATCACTACGACCTTGAATAATAAATTTCCCATCATTTAATAATTCCTGAGTTTTTGGACCAGGATACATATTACTAATATTTACACTTCCAAAAAATCTACTACAACCAGCATCTATCCAAAAAAAATTATCAGTTTGGAATGTGTTGAATTGTGCGGCTAGTTTTAACCACTCGAATTTAGAATATTGTATGATGCAGTATTCTGGCAAAATACATTCTATTCTTTGTCTATCTTTAATTTTTATAATATAATCCGCCATATCAAAAATATCAATCATTCTAGATTTATACTTATAATAGGGCATATCTTCTTTTTTTTGAATGATTATTCTAGTTGGATATTCTGTTGGACGATGTTCTTTTATAAAGGCTACGCACTTTTTTTGGGTAAAAATAACCATAGGTGTGTTTAATTTCAAAGTTATTTTAAACCATTTATAATAATCTTGTATTTTTTTTAATGCAAGAGGTTGATTTTCATATTTATCGCGTTCTATATCAAATAGTGCTGTCACAAATGTGCAATTATTTTTTTTACTATCTGGATTATCTTTTGATACAAACCGTTGATCCTTAATCGGAGATATAATATCACCCCCAAGATTACCAATATCCGGATAATACAATATAAAATCTTTCTCATAAACACGCTTAACAATTTGAATCATATCACGATCGTAAAACTTTAAGTATTTAATGTATTTTTTAGGGTAAACATTAAATTTATATTCACTAGATTCCAAATTAATATTATTATCTTGTAAAAAAGATAGAAAATCTTGTTCCAGATTTTCAAATTTTAAAATATAATCAATATGACAAGTATCAAAGCTATTGTTTTCAATAAATTGATATTGTGGTTGAATATGGGTTTTACTATATGTAAAATCACCAGAATATACCAAACTAGCCAGTTTATTTTTAACAAAATATGAAAAACCCTTATCACCGAATATATCTTTAATATCCGGACCAGATGCAGGATTATTAATTTGTTGATAGGCAGAATAAAGTCTATCAAATGGATTTCTAACGACTGTAAATCTGACAGTATTATTTGATGTTATAATTTTAGTAATGTTATGTGGAATATATGTATTAGCTTGGTTATTAATAAGCATTAAATTATTCAATTCCTGGAGAGTGTAATGTTGTCTATACCTTTTTAATATAGGACATAGTTCCCATAAAGGTTGTTCTGTCTGACGATAAATACGTTTCAGTAAATTTTCTATATAAGTTCCAGCAGTTTTGGGTATATGAACAAACAATATATTCGGCATTTTACCATTTGTAATATTGTTATTATTATTGGTATTGTTATTTGTATTATTATTGGTATTGCAAATATAGATTGGCATAATTATATAATTTATATATTTGGTATATTTGACTTATATTTTGATGTTATTTATTATAAATTTTTATAATTTATTATATTTTACAATAAAATCTTTAATTATTTTATTAAAATTTTAATATTTAAAAATAAGTCAAACAAAAAAATAAAAACTAAGTCGAAAAAAATATCAATAATATATAAAATGCCTACACGAAAAGTTAAACGACAATCTAAAAAAATGACAAAAAAAAATAATCCAGCTGCGTTAGTATCAATTGGACCCAATGCTTATAAGGGTAATAAATTAATACCCAAATATGAAATTCACAACGAACCTCATTCTGCAAGTGTAAATTTTCTTTTAGATAAAGATGAAACAATAATGGCTCAGGGAGGTTCTATGTCTTATATGGATAGTGATATTGATGTAAAAACTAGTATGGGGGGAGTGATGAAAGGATTAAAAAGATTATTTACAACAACAAGTTCGTTTATTCCTTCTTATACCGCTAAAACTAATAAATGTAAAATATCATTTGCACCCTTTCTTCCTGGTAATATAGTTCCAATAGTAGTTAAACCTGGAGAAAAAATAACATTAGCTTCATATGGTTTAGTATGTATGACTGGTAATGTAGAATTAGAAACTAGAATGAGAATCAAAGGTATTTTTCTTGGTGAAAATGCATTTTTAACAGATGTTAAAGTTGACCCAAAAAAAAGCAATAACGCAGGTATGGTTTGGGTTGCTTCGTATGGTGGATATGAAAAGATGGATATACCAAGTGGGAAATCTATGATGGTTGATAATGGTATGTTTTTAGCAGCTAGATCAACTGTCAAATATGAAATGTCTAAAATAGGTGGTGTCAAATCAGCTTTTTTTAGTGGTGAAGGTATAGCAATGAAATTTAATGGACCATGTTCATTATTAATCCAAAACAGAAATATGAATGATTTAACTAATTTTGTTAGTGCTGCATCACAATCATCTGGTAAAGCTAAAGGATTAGGTGGTGTCGTTGGAGCTTTCTTTGATTAAGGTATCACTTTCAATTTAATGCCAATTAACTTTTTTAATTACAATTAACTTTTTTAATTACAATTAACTTGTATTCTACTTAATTTTTATTATTTTTTCTTATTATTTGTATCAATCCATTTCTTAAACACTTTAATTGCTTGTTCAAAATTTTTTTGTTTTTCTTTATTTACTCTATGAATCATTCCCTTTGCTCTATTCATCATTCCAAGTATTCTATATAATTTTTGTGTTTGGTAATATTTAATTGCATCTCCATTAGTATCCAATTTCTTTTTTGGTAATACATTTTTAGGCGTAAACCCCGGTATTTTTTGCTTACTTAATAAGTTATTAAAATAAGATTCCACTTTATTTATTGTATCTAAAGCAGTTTCTTTATTCTTAAAACCTAACCCTTTTAATGTTGTTATTGGATTATCATTTGTATATAAGTTCATATTAATATTTATATATATATATATATAATTAAAAATCATAAAACAATTTCAACATCACAATAATCTTTTTCATCAATTAGCTCATTTTTCGGATATTTACGCTCGTGAGACGTGTTATCACCTAATATATTACCAAAATGTAATTCTCCATTTCCAGATAATATTTCATCTAAGTTCATTGTTTCCAACTTATTAGATACTTCTGTATTAAGATAATCTTTTAACTCGTTGCTATACGTCATCAAAAACATTTTCAGTTCTTCTTTAAACAATGTTTCCATTTTGCCCTCAATACACTTAGATACAAAGTCGTGCAACGCTTTCTTTTTTATTGGTGATAATTTTTTATCAAATTTTTCTGTCCATTTTTCCATATTATCTTTGATATTATCAGAAACCATTTGGGTTACGAAATCTAGCGACTTGTATACCCATTCTTCCCCATTAAAAATTTTTACCAAGGGTCTATTAATGTTGGGAATATACATATTGCGATTTTCAGGTATGTCAAAGTGGATAGCCTTCATAGTATCTGGAATCATCTTATACGCTCTATTAATAAGTCTAAAAATATCATTTTTACCTAACGAACTTATATCTTCTTGTCCAAATGGATTAATTTTAATAGTAATATTATTTTGAATATTATTATTTTGAATATTATTAGTTGTGTTATGAGAATTTATATTTTTTACATTTTGAATATTATTAATTTTATTATTTTCCAAAATTTGTAATTGTTTTTGTTTATTTTTATGTCTTGTATTGTTATTATATTTATTTATATAAAAAATACGTTTGTTTTCAGGTATTAATACGCACGTATTACGAAAATGTTTATATAAATATTGCTTTTTCTTGAAATTTTTTCCACAGAAGGAACAAGCGGTATTTGGACGTTCAACGAGTGTATTATCCTGTTCATTTCCGACTTCCAAAACCTCCTGGCGATACTTGGCGATACTTGGCGTTATTTGGCGTTGTTTGGCGTTATTTGGCGATACTTTTTTTTCAACCCGTTTACAAGGGTTTTTTCGGTTCAGGTGTCTTGTCAAGTTATATTGTCTTGTAAAAGTAGATTGACAGTTTGGGCATATAATACCAGACATTTTAGTTTATATTATATACTTAGATTTTATTTTTAAATTGAAAAAAAAACGAGTAATTATCTACTCAATTTTACTCAATTTTACTCAATTTTACTCAATTTTTTACTATATTATATAATGTTATATGGGCGTACTTTAATAGTTTAATGAGTATATATATAATATTATTAAAAGTATATATTACTCATTTTATAAAA
>Ga0129342_1000575_pt1 | contig 15907 bp, 19 predicted proteins | sample CPBDNA_5_FD_94426 | JGI IMG/M metagenome (GOLD analysis project Ga0129342, IMG submission 94426) | Freshwater to marine salinity gradient microbial communities from Chesapeake Bay, USA - CPBay_Sum_15_0.2_DNA | ecosystem: Environmental > Aquatic > Marine > Coastal | place: USA: Chesapeake Bay...
TATCAAATATGTAGGAGCTGGTACAATAGAATATATTGCTGACATCGAAAATGGTCTTGATAAAAATAAAATTTATTTTATGGAAATGAATACAAGAATTCAAGTTGAGCATCCAGTTACTGAAGCTATCACCTCTACCGATTTAATAACGTGGCAACTTGAAATTGCTAATGGGAAAAGACTCCCAAAACTGCAAAATGATATATATTTAAACGGTTGGTCAATTGAGGCTAGATTATATGCCGAAGACGCTAGTAAAAATTTTACTCCACAAACTGGTTTAATTCATCATTTCAAATTACCTAATAAAACAAAACATCCATATTGTTTTATAGAAACAGGAACAAAAGAGGGTGATTACATCACGCCCTTTTATGATCCAATGATTGCGAAAATTATCTCCTATGGCAAGAACAGGAATGAAGCAATAAGTAACCTAAAACGTTATCTTAATGAATTTGAAATAGCAGGGATTATAACTAACCTAAACTTATTGAAGAAAGTTCTTAATGATATAAATTTTAAAAAAGGTCATGTTAATACCAAATTTGTAGAAAACAATATAGAAAAATTGATAGCTGATAGCATTCCAGAATCACATATAGCATTAACTGGCCTTATAATTTTTAAAAATCTAATTAATAATGATTATAGTCCCTGGAGTATGTGGCGACCTTCTCAGTATCCCTTAAAAATAATAATTAATAATAATATATTTTTACTATATTGTATTTACAGAAGCGTCACTGAAATTGAAGTGCGTTTGAATAATTTAAAATATAAATTTACCTCAATTAAAATTTCTGATTCTGAGATATTTACTAAAATAAATGGTAAAGAAGAAAGTGTTCGTTATAAGTCATTTATTGATAATAAAATGGGAAAACAATTTTTTTCTATTTTTACAAAAGAAAATACGTTTGAGGCTTTGATTTTTAATTCAATGATATCTGAAGAAAATCAAAAAGGTTTCTCAAAAGATAATATTATCTCGCCAATGCACGGTATAGTAAAATTTAAAAATATAGAAAAAAATTTACATGTTAAAAAAGGTCAAGTTCTTATGCAATTAGAGGCAATGAAAATGGAATACTCTCTTACATCTCCACGAGATGGTATAATAGATGTAATCCATATTGGAAATGGTCAACAAGCCACTGAAGGAATGGAGCTTTTAAGTTTAAAAAAGATTTAAAATGATAGATAATTTAATTAATATTTTTGAGATGAGTCCAAGAGATGGATTGCAAAATGAAAAGAAATTTATATCAACAGCTGATAAAATTAAATTTATCAATAAATTATCAAGTTGTGGTTTTCAAAAAATTGAAACATCAAGTTTTGTTAGTCCTAAATGGGTTCCTCAACTTTCCGACGCTGCAGACGTTTTTAAAGGAATCAAAAGAATTAAGGGTGTAAAATACACTGCTTTGACACCTAATGAAAAAGGGTTTGATAACGCCTTAGTTGCCAAAGTAGATGAAGTAGCTATCTTTACAGCCGCTTCTGAAACCTTTAATAAAAAAAATACTAATTGTGATATTAGTACTAGTTTAGAACGTTTTAAGCCAATTATCATCAAAGCAATGAAAAACAAAATCCCTGTAAGGGGTTACATAAGCTGTGTTTCTCATTGCCCATATGAAGATTACGTTGAACCCAAAAAAGTTGCCTTAATAGCTAAAGAATTATTAAAAATGGGATGCTATGAAGTTTCTCTTGGAGATACCACTGGGAAAGGGAGCGCTTATCAAACATACAAAGTGATAAAGGAGTGTCTAAATTTTACTGCTCCTAGTATGTTAGCTGGTCATTTCCATGATACATATCTAAATGCAATAGATAATATCAAAGTTTGTTTGGAAAATGGCATTAGAACTTTTGATGCATCAGTTGGAGGGTTAGGAGGCTGCCCTTATTCTCCTGGCGCTGAAGGTAACGTAGCAACCGAAAAAGTAAATAAACTAGTTTTGTCAATGGGATATAAAACTAATTTAAATAATGCAAGAATTAGAGAATGCAGTGACATTGCACAAAAATTAAAAAAGACTGGTATTTATTCTTAACATGGAAAAAGAAACTATAATAATAAGAAAAAGCCTAAATGGAATTTGCGAGATAATTTTAAACCAACCCGAAAAACATAATTCTTTATCTCCAAAAATGATCCAAGAACTGAGTGATACTTTTGATATGCTTAAAGAGGATTCAAAAGTCAAAGTATTAATAATATCATCTTCAGGTAAATCTTTCTGTGCTGGTGGTGATTTAGATTGGATGAAAAAACAAATTTTTTCAGATAGAGCCACTAGAATTATAGAAGCTAATAAACTAGCTAACTTATTGTATAAAATGTATCAGTTTCCTAAACCACTTATTGCAAAAGTAGAAGGCAATGCTTTTGGAGGAGGGGTAGGGATTATTTCTGTTTGTGATATTGCCATTTGCTCAGAAAATATAAGATTGGCTCTTACTGAAGTAAAGCTTGGTTTAATACCTGCAACTATAAGCCCCTATGTAATACTAAAAATTGGCTCAAATAATGCTATAGATTTGTTTACAAGTGCGAGAAACTTTAATGCTCAAGATGCAAAGAATATGGGTTTAATAAAAACTTTTTGTAAAGCTGAAGATTTACAAAATATAATTGAAGATGAGACTGAACCATTTCTTCTCAATGCGCCTTCTGCTATTTCAGCATCTAAAAATCTTGTTAAAAAATTATCTTTTAAAATCGACCAAGAGACTATTAAATTTACTGTTGAAGCACTTGCAGATGTATGGGAAAATCCAGAGGCTATTGAAGGAATAAATGCATTCTTTGAAAAAAGAAAACCTAACTGGCTTATGGAGACTTAAATGGCAGACATAATTAAACAAGGCCAAAATAACATTATAACTAAGTTAAATCTTAATTATGAAGGTCACAAAGAAGGTGAAGAACAAGTTGAAAATTACTTAAAAATTGTAGATGAAAAAATTGGTTTTATTCCAAATGTTCTAGCTGCATTTGCAAAATTTCCTAAACAATTTGAAGGTTTTACTAAATTATATAATTCCTTAATGTTAGGTGATTCAGGTTTAACAAAATTAGAAAGAGAAATGATTGCTGTTACAGTTTCATCTGAAAACCACTGTTACTATTGTTTAGTTGCTCACGGAGCTGCTGTAAGAGAACTTTCAAATGATCCTCAGCTGGGAGAACGTATAGTTGCTAATTTTAAATCTGCAGAATTACCAAAAAAACAAGAAGAGTTACTTAATTTTACAAGGAAGCTAACAAGGGATCCATCTGAAATAGATGAAAATGAAAGAAAAAAATTAAGAGATGTCGGTTATACAGATAGAGATATTTGGGATATTAGCGCAATAGTAGGTTTTTTTAATATGACAAATAGATTGGCTTCAGCTACTGAGATGGAGCCTAACGAAAACTATCACTCCATAGCAAGATAATTTGAATGACTTTTAAATTAAACCAAACTCAATTATCAATCATTGATTCAGTAAAAAATATTATGAGCAAATTTGATGATGATTATTGGCTTACATGTGATAGAGATAGTTTATTCCCTCATAAATTCTATGAAGAAATAGCCAGAGGAGGTTGGCTAGGTATTTGTATGCCCAAGGAATTTGGAGGAACCAACCTTGGCGTTAGTGAAGCATCAATTTTTATGCAGAAGATATCAGAAAGCGGTGGCGGCATGGCTGCGGCCTCTTCTATACATATAAATATTTTTGGTCCACACCCTATAGTTATACATGGGAACAAAAGACAAAAAGAAATGTGGTTGCCACCACTAATTTCAGGACAAGAGAAAACCTGTTTTGGTGTAACTGAACCTGATGCGGGTTTGGAAACAGGTAAGTTAAAAACTTTTGCAAAAAAAATTAATGGTGGGTATCTGATAAACGGTCAAAAAATTTGGACATCAACCGCCAAAATAGCTGACAAAATACTTTTATTAGCTCGTACTCTACCTATAGAAGAGTGTAAAAAAAATACAGATGGTCTTACATTATTTTATACAAATTTAGATAGAAATAAAATTGAAGTTAGAGAAATTTCTAAAATGGGGAGATCGGCTGTTGATAGCAATCAAATCTTTATAGACAACTTAGAAGTTTCTGATTTTGACAGGATAGGAGAAGAAGGTAAAGGTTTTAAGTATATTCTCGATAGCCTAAACCCCGAACGTATTCTTATTGCAGCTGAAGCATTAGGCATTGGTAAAAATGCTTTGTCAAGAGCAGTTCAATATTCCAAAGATAGAATTATTTTTGACCGCCCAATTGGAAAAAATCAAAGTATTCAACACCCTTTAGCAGAAAACTGGATAGAACTAGAAGCTGCTGAGTTATTAATTGCAAAAGCTGCCTACCAATATGATAATGGAGAAAATGCTGGTGGAATGGCTAATGCTGCTAAATATTTTGCTGCAGAAGCAGGTTTTAAAGCAGCTACTCAAGCTGTTGTAACTCTTGGTGGAATGGGATATGCCAAGGAGTATCATGTTGAAAGGTTATTACGGGAATCGTTAATACCAAAATTAGCTCCAGTAAGTGCTCAAATGATTTTAAACTATATATCAGAGCGTGTACTAGGATTACCAAAATCATACTAAACAGTGAAAAGTGAAAAAATGACAATCAAAAATAATATTATTACCCATGCTTTGGATGGCATAAAAGTTTTAGATCTTACCAGAGTTCTAGGGGGACCATACTCTACTCAGATACTAGCCGATCATGGAGCTGAAGTAATCAAAGTTGAGTCTAACTTAGGTGATGAAGTTAGAGGCTGGGGACCACCATTTGTTAATGACATGGCTTCCTATTTTATAAATGTTAATAGAAATAAAAGGTCTGTAGCGATTGATTTAACAAAGCCAGAAGGTAAGAGTATTATTTTAGAACTTCTTAACACTTCAGATGTTTTAATCGAAAACTTTAAAACTGGTACTATGGAAAAATGGGGTCTAGGTTACGAGAAAATATTAAAAATTAAATTTCCTAAATTAATTCACTGCAGAATATCAGGTTTTGGAGAAAAGGGACCACTAGGTGGTGCTCCAGGATATGACGCAATCGTCCAGGCAATGACTGGTATGATGTCTATTAATGGTCATGAAGATGGTGGAAATGTTAGAGTTGGCATTCCAATGGTTGATATGGGGACAGGTCTATATGCAACAATAGGAATCTTAATGGCTTTGCAAGAAAGAAATAAATCTGGTTTAGGACAGTTCATAGATATGTCTTTATACGACTCTGCCTTATCCTTAATGCATCCTCATACTGGAAACTATTTTTTATCTGGTAAACCAGGCAAGGCTACTGGTAACGCTCATCCTAATATTTCTCCCTATGATAAATTTAAAACTGCTACTAATGAAATTTTTATGGGAATAGGAAATGACGCTGGATTTGCACGTCTATGTAAAGCATTAGGACTAGAAAAACTTATAACTGACAAACGGTTTATCTCAAACGGAGATAGAGTTAAAAACAGGCTCGAGCTAACAGAATATTTAGAAGATGCACTTAGTCAAGTTGACGGTGTAGAATTTTCTGAAAAACTATTATCTGCAGGGGTTCCAGCTGGACCAGTAAGAAATATTGAAGAGGCATTAAATCATCCTCAAACATTAGAAAGAAAGATGACAGTTAGTAAGGATGATTATAAAGGTGTCGCCTCACCAATTAAATTTAGCAGGTCTAAATCTGTAAATGTAAAGTACACGCCTCCCAAAATAGGACAACACACAAAAGAAGTGTTAATTGAGGCTGGATATAAAGAAAACGAAATTGAAAAAATGTTTTCTGAAAAAATTATTTTTGAATAAATCCTCTAAAACTTAAATAAATAAATTTTTGAAATAATATTGTCTGAGATGTATAATATGATTATTAATTTCTTCTTTCTTAACTTTTCCATTATTAAATAAAATAAATGCATCAAGCGCTTGAAAAAGAAATAGATCTATACCAGAAATTATTTTTGCTCCAACTTTTTCGCCTTTTTTTATAAAGAGCGTTTTAGCTGGAGTGTAAACAGCGTCAAATAACCATTGATTTTTGCAAGGCTGTAATAAACCAAGTGGACATCCAGGAAAATCCTTGTGACCTATTGGTGTACAATTAATGATAGCATCAAAACTTTCTATCATTGTCGCTAGTTGATCACTTTGTATTAATTGGCAATTAATATCAGATAAAGACAATTCTTTAACTAAATTTACCCCTTTAAATAAATTGGCTTCCAGCAAATAAATTTCTTTTTTTCCTAAAGACCCTAATCCAAACAAAATTGACCTTCCAACGCCACCACCACCAATAACAAGTATTTTTTCAGCTTTATGATCTTTAAAATGAAAATCTAGAGTTTTTAAAAACCCTGAATAATCTGTATTATAAGCAAGAATTTTTTTTTGAAAAATTAGAGTATTTGCTGACTTAACATATGAAGCACCATCATTAACCTGATCAGCATAATTTATAGCCTTCTCTTTGAAAGGAAAAGTAATATTAACACCCTTAAAATCTTTAGTTTTTAATTCCTTCAGTAAACTATAAAAATAGTTTTCTTCTTTATCCTTTATATCAAATAATTCGTATCTAATAGAAATTCCAAATAAACTACCTAAACGCTGATGTATATCAGGTGCCTGAGAATTAGTTATATTATGCCCTATTAATCCAAGCTTGATCATTTATAAATTGTTCCCTATTAGTCTAACAGTTACAGTACCAAACCATCTCTCAAGGTTCATTCTGACAGGCAATAATCTTCCAGAAGAAATCGTTCCAAAAAATATTTTAAAATCTGAAAATTTATCTTCCTTAGGTTTCCATTTAGTTTCTAACCTATGACCACCTAAAGGAATGATTTTCAACCCACAAATTAAAGTATTTCCATTGAAAGATTTAGGTCTGTCATTTATTAAAAAAGTATTACCTAATGATTTTACTTGAAGATCATACCTCCTTCTACCATCGAAAATCCTAAAACTTTTGTCACATCTTTTAGTTAGGTTGATTTCTTCAACAATATTGATAAAGGCTGTTACGGGATCAATTACTTCCTTTAATGTTGATTGATCTATATTATGAACTTTTGTCAAATCTAAAATAGGATCATTTTTATATTCCACTAAATTGTTATCTTTCCAATTTATGATTGAAATACGTAGTTTATTATTAAATATTCCCTTAGTCGAAAATATTTTTGGTGTCCAAATTTTCTTTTTTTTAATAGAAGATGAATATAACTCTCCATTATATTCATAAAAAGCGTTTAGAAATCCTGCGGTTTGAGATTTTGTCTTTAATTTGATTTCATTACTATTTTTTTCTATGGAAATCTCTGCCTTACCTACAATCAAATTTCCAAACTGTACCTCATAGTAATAGTTTTCATAATACCCAAAAGCATTTGTGCTGATGAATGTAAAACACAAAATTAATATCTTAAAACATACAATATTAAAATTTTTAATTTTGTTTAATTTTCTAAAGTTATATATTTTGTTCTCTTTTGATGGCAAGTGCAGATGAAATTGTTGAAACACAAAAAGGTACGCAAAAAGTTATTAAAACTTTAACCCAGTTTGTAAATGTCATTGTACCAAGCAATAAATGATCACCGTGGTTAATTGCAGCCAAAATTATTCCAACTATAGATGCCATTTTAAGAGCTCTTAAAAATACATCTGATCTTGTTAATATTTGAAACATTGATTGAACCTATTTATGATTTAGTTATTTACAAAAAAATATAATGTAGAAAGATCGTTTATCATATAGTTTATGTAATTTAATAGTATAATGGTGTTTAAATGTTAATAAAAATATTTGTAAGAACCTTCCCGTCCACCGAAGATTGTGAATTATTTGAATCTATACTTGAAACTAGATGGCCAAAACTACTTCAAGAAGTTCCAGGTGTAAGATTTAGAGCTATAAAAAACCCACAAACTGCTAATGTAAGTGTAGTTTTATGGGAATTTCCTAATACAGAATCTATGAAAAAAATAGAAAAATTAATAGAAGAGAATATTGCAAAATATGTAAAAACTCTTGCTCCAAAAACAATTCAATTTACGGGTGCTGTTACTCAAGATTTTGGCGAAACATCTTTCTAATAATATGAATAAAAGCAATATATTTCCCCGCCATGAAAATTATGAACTTCCTATATCATCTTACGGTCAGGGTTGTTATATTTTTGATGTTAACGGGAAAAAATATCTAGATGGTTCATGTGGCGCTGCAGTATCATGCCTAGGTCACTCAGATAATACAGTTAAAGAAGCTATCATTAAACAAACAGAAAAATTAGCCTTTGCTCACACCTCATTTTTCACTAATGAGCCGGCAGAAGAACTTGCAAAAATTTTGTCACAAAACTCTCCAAAAGGGCTCGACAAGGTATATTTTGTATCAAGCGGGTCAGAAGCAGTAGAGGCATCTTTAAAGTTAGCTAAACAATATTTTTATGAAATTGGAAAACCACAAAAACATAAGGTGATTTCAAGAAGACAAAGTTATCATGGCAATACTTTGGGAGCTCTTGCGGCCGGAGGGAACCTTTGGAGAAGATCTTTTTTTGAAGATTTACTAACTGAAACAAGTTTGATTTCACCTTGTTACCAATACAGACATCAAAGATCAGAAGAAAATTCTCGTGATTATGGACTAAGAGTTGCCAACGAGTTGGAAAAGGAAATAATCAAACTTGGTCCAGATAATGTGATGGCTTTTATTGCAGAAACGGTTGTTGGAGCTACCGCTGGTGCGTTAACACCGGTGGAGGGATATTTTAAACGTATAAGAGAGATTTGTAATCAATATGACGTTTTGTTAATTTTAGACGAAGTTATGTGTGGAATGGCTAGAACAGGATCACTGTTTGCTTGTGATAACGAAGGAGTTATCCCGGATATAATAACTATTGCGAAGGGTTTAGGAGCTGGATATCAACCTATTGCAGCAATGCTGTGTCAAAACTTTATTTACGAAGCAATAGCTAAAGGCACTGGTTTTTTTCAACATGGACATACTTATCTTGGTCACCCTGTAGCATGTGCCGGTTCGTTAGCTGTGTTAAATAAATTAATAAATGAAAACTACCCAGAACAAGTAAATAAAAAAGGAGAAATCCTTCAAAAAAAGCTTGAATTGATAATTGGACAACACGAATTTGTTGGAGACATCAGAGGAAGAGGTTTGTTCAGAGGTATTGAGATAGTTAAAGATAGGAATACAAAAAATCCTTTTCAAAAAAATCTTAATATAGCTGGTAAAATTAAAAAAGAAGCTCTGGATATGGGATTAATTTGCTACCCAATGCAGGGTACTGTTGATGGCATAATTGGAGATCATATTTTAATTGCCCCTCCTTTTATAATAAATGATTTAGAAATAGATGAACTTTGCGAAAAACTGAAAAAAACAATTGATAATGTTTGTTATCAAAACTAATTACACACCTAAATGTTTTTGGGCAGTATTATTAGTTAGTTCATTTGGAAACCCCTTCCATACAGTTCTACCCTTCTCAAGAATATAGAATTTATCTGCCAAGATTTGTAATTGTTTTAGCGACTTATCGATAATTAAAATAGATATCTTTTTATTTTTTAAAACTTCTATAACTTTCCAAATTTCCAATCTGATTGTAGGTGACAAACCTTCAGTTGCTTCATCTAAAATTAATAACTTTGGATTAGTCATTAAGGCTCTACCAATAACTAACATTTGCTGTTCACCACCTGATAATGAGTAAGCACCTTGAAACTTTCTTTCTTCAAGTTTTGGAAATAATTCGAAAACTTTATCTAGAGTCCATTCTCCATCAACAGAAGTGGCAAGCAGGTTTTCTATAACTGTTAAATTTGAAAATGCTCTTCTTCCTTCTGGAACCAAACCTATTCCTAATTGAGCAATTTTATAACTAGGCATCCCCAAAAGAGAAATATTGTTAAAACTAATCTCTCCTTGAAATTTATTCATTAACCCGCAGATTGATTTAATAGTGGTAGATTTTCCCATTCCATTTCTACCAAGTAAAGCGACTATTTCACCTTCTTTAATTTCTAAGTTAACATCAAAGAGTGCTTGGCTTGCACCATACCAAGCCTTTAAAGATTTAATTTCTAAAAAGTTTTTCATTAAATCTCATAGCCTAAATAGACATCTTTAACTAATTCATTAGATCTGATCTGATCAACTGTTCCTGTTGCTACTATTTTCCCATAATTAATTACTGATACTCTGTCAGCAAGAGCAAAAACAGCCTCCATATCATGTTCAATTAACAAAATTGGAGTGTTTAGCTTTATTTTTTTGAATAAATTTATCATCATTTGCGTTCCACTTTCATCTAAACCTGCCATTGGTTCATCAAACAAGAAAACTTTTGGGTTCATAGCCAAAGCAAGCCCTACCTCTAATTTTCTTCTATCACCATGGCTAAGTTCTGATGCTACCATTCCAGAATTTTCTATTAATTCTATTTCCCTGAGTATATTTTTAGCCTTAAGTTCTAATTCATTATTATCTTTTATATTTTTAAATAGCTGAAAAGTTTTATTGGACTTATTAAGAAGAGATAGAATTATATTTTCTATCGCGCTAAAACTTGGAATTATAGAAGATACTTGAAATGTTCTAGATATCCCAATTTTTGCTCTTTCAACATCACTTAAATCAGTTATGTCTTCCTGGTCTAGAAGGATAGACCCCCTGTCCTGTTTAACACTCCCAACAATTTGCTTTATAAGAGTTGACTTACCTGCTCCATTAGGTCCTATTAGTGCGTGAATTTCGTTGAAATTTAGATCTATGGCTATTTGATCAGTTACCTTAAAGGCTCCGTATGATTTTGATAAATTTTTGATATTTAATATTTTATTTTTCATTATTTTTTTTCTTATCAAACAAGCCTAATATACCAGATCGAGCATATAATATTTCTAATATTAATATTAGACCTAACCAAAATTGCCAATTTTCAGTATAAGTGCCAAGTGTTTGTTCTAATATAATAAAGAAAGCCGCCCCAATTATAGGTCCATAAAGCCTGGCCATTCCTCCTAGAATTACAAAAATCATTATCTCTCCAGAAGTATGCCAATCAAGAACAGATGGGCTTACAAATCTATTTAAATCTGTATAAAGAGATCCAGCCAAGCCTGCCATTGTACCAGAAATGACAAAAACTATTAACTTGACTTTGTACGTTTCTATTCCTACAGATTTTACTCTTTCTTCATTTTGTTTTATAGCCTGAAATGCCATACCAAAAGCTGAATTAATTAATTTAAATGATATAAATAGAGTAATCATTAGCCATACAAGACAAATAAAATAAAATGTGAATGGATCCATTGTATTTACCATTGGGAACGAGTTCCTAACGTATATTGAAAGGCCATCTTCTCCTCCGTAAGTGGGCCAACTTATTGAGAAAAAATATAACATTTGTGCAAATGCTAGAGTAATCATGATAAAGTAGACACCACTAGTTCTAAGCGAGAGAAAACCTATAATTAAAGATAGGAAAGCACATACTAGTATTGCTACAGGCCAAATTATTAACATTTCAGAACTACCAATAATATCGATTGGCCAACTAAATAATAATTCTTCGTTAAGAGCATGGAAAGATAGAATTCCTGTTACGTATCCCCCCGTTCCAAAAAAAGCTGCATGACCAAAAGAAATTAACCCACAATAACCAAGAGCTAAATTTAAACCAATTCCAGCAATTGCTAGAATAATGACTTTAGTTGTTAATGTTATGTAATATGGTTCTTCAAAAATTAATCCGAATATCGGGATTATTATAAGTAAAAATAATATCCATTTATTGAAGAATTTTTCTATTATCATTTTAACTTTTTCCAAATAATCCAGAAGGCTTAATAATTAAAATCAAAGCCATTAAAATATAAATTAACATTGAGCCAATTGATGATCCTATTGAGGTTGCATAAGAAGGTTCTATAAAAATTTTAAGTAGATCTGGTAAAAAAACACGTCCTAAGGTATCTGTTACTCCTACTAATATTGAACCAATGAAAGCACCCTTTATTGACCCTATGCCACCAATTACAATAACAACAAATGCTAGAATCAAAATTGGTTCTCCCATTCCAACCTCCACGGATTGTATGGCACCAATTAGAGCACCAGAGAGACCTGCAAGAGAAGCTCCCAACGCAAAAACTACTGTATAGAGTTTTGATATATCAACTCCAAGAGCTGAGATCATTTCACGATCATTTTGACCAGCCCTGATACGAATGCCTAACCGAGTTTTTGTTATTAATATATAAAGACCAATAGCAATTAAAAAGCCCATCAATATAATGAATAGTCTATATTTAGAATAAATTATTTCTTTAAATATAGGTATGGTTCCATTTAAACTCTCAGGGATGCTTAGATATAAGGGGAATGCGCCAAAATACCATCTTACACCTTCAGATAATAATAATATTAGAGCAAATGTAGCCAAAACTTGATCTAAATGATCTCTTCTATACAACCGTCTAATTATTAATATTTCAATCAGAACTCCAGCAATTGCGGCACCACATAAGCTAGCCCCTAATGCCAACCAAAAAGAACCCGTTAAACCCGCAACTAAAGCAGCGCAAAATGCCCCAATCATATAAAAGGAGCCATGAGCTAGGTTTATTAAACCCATAACTCCAAATATTAGAGTTAATCCAGCAGACATAAGAAACAGCATAGTTCCAAATTGTATACCGTTTAAGAGTTGTTCAATAAATAAGATATTAGTCATTTAAATATACTGTCTAGGTGAATTTTTACAAAATCACCTAGACATATAATTTACATTTTACATTCAGCAACATAAACGTTTGAATGATCCTTTAATCCAACAGAAACAATTTTGTTAGTGAGTGTTTTTCCCTCTTTTATGACTTCACGCACATAGATATCTTGAATTGGATGATGATTTTTATCAAAACTAAATTTTCCTCTTGTGGAAGAAAAATTAGCCTTTCTGAGCTCATCTCTAAATTTATCCTTATCATCTATTTTAGCATTTGCCATTGCTGAAATTAAGAGTTTACCCGTGTCGTAACCTTGAGATGCATATAAGGATGGAAGACGACCGTATTCTGATTGAAAATCACTGACAAATTTTTTATTTGCAGGATTATCTATGTCTTTTGACCACTGTGAGGTATTTTTAACTCCTAGTGCTGCATCTCCAACTGCTTTTAAAATACCTTGATCAAAAGAAAAAGCGGGACCTACAACTGGTATCTTAATTCCAGATTGTGAAAATTGTTTCATGAAACCAATTCCCATACCACCTGGTAAAAAGAAAAATACACTATCTGCTCCTGAAGCTCTAATTTGAGCGATCTCAGCTGCATAATCTTTTTGACCAAGCTTAGTATACACCTCTCCTGCAAGTTTACCTTTAAAAAACCTCTTGTAACCTGTAAGCGCATCTTTACCAGCTGGGTAATTAGGAGCAAGAATAAAAGAGTTTTTAAAACCAGCTGAGTTGGCGTAACCACCAGCGGCTTCATGTAAATTATCGTTTTGCCATGCAACGTTAAAATAATTTTCATGACATCCTTTACCAGCTAATTGAGATGGCCCAGCATTAGGTGACAAATAGAATTTACCCTGATTAACCGCTGCTGGCACAACTGCCATTGCTAAGTTTGACCAAATAATTCCGGTAAGAACATCAACTTTGTCAGATTGTATCATCTTGTCTGCTAATTGAACCGCGATATCTGGTTTGCGCTGATCATCTTTTACAATGACACTGATTTTCTGATTCCCTTTTATAGCAAGCATAAAACCATCCCTTACATCAATGCCCAATCCTGAACCACCACCTGATAAAGTGGTTATCATTCCAACTTTTAATTGATGTCCATCTGCAAAAATTGATGATGAAGTCATGATCATTAGTGCTGCTAACGTAGTTGTAAGCCTTTTCATCTATAATCCCCCTAAATATCGTAATGACAAAAGAATTCCAAAATACATAATTATTAACCTAAAGGCAAAACAATTAATCGTATTAAAAAAACACTAAAAATCCACTTCTATTCCGTTAATGGTAAAGGTTTTACCATTGAAACCTTTATCCATTTTTTCAATATCTGACATATTTTCGCTATCAACTCTTTTATATGGATTTTTTTTCATCTGTTCCAAACGAGTTTCTATCTTTTTATCTTTTTTCTTTTTTTTCTTTAAAGCTTTAATCCATCCAAACATTTACTTATAGACTTCCTGACTAGCCATTTGGCAGTGTGTTAATTTTTTAAATCTGTAACTTGCAAATAAATTATATAGGCACTTAGCTATAGAGTAAATGATTGGAAGTTTTACTAGAAAAGATAACAAATTCCAAAATCTTAATTGATCCCATATCAAAATAAAAGCATCAACACCAATTTTTAAATTCTTATCTCTATCTAGACCGTGTAAATACATTAGTGCGTCATACTGTGAAACTTTTATGTGTTTCAGTTCATTAGGATTATTGGCAATATCGTTCCACTTAAAAATATTTTTAGGAGAAATCCTTTTGTAATAATTAATTTCTTTACTACAAAGTCCACATTTTCCATCGTAAAAAATTTCTATTAACTTCATTAAGTAACCTATATCAATTTTGAAACACTAACTGCAAAACCAGACCCGGAACCAACTATTCTTGACCAATAATTTTCAATGTAATTATTGATTTTACCCTTTTTTGATTCTGCATCATTTTGATGTTCTACTTCTTCTGCACAGCATATCTCCAAGACTTTCAAAAGATCAAATGAAATGGAATGTTTATATAAATATTCTATTTGCTCTTGGTAATGATGCTCAACGAAAGTTTCTACCGACTGTATAGTAACACAAAAAAATCTATAGCCCAATAATGCTGACACAAAACCCAAACTAAATCCTAAAAATCTCCATAATAGTAAAAGTTTACTTTTATTCTTATTTTTTAATAAATAGTTCATTATAATTAGATGGTTTTTTTCTGTTTTGTAATGTTCTTTTGACATTTTTTGAATATCTCTATTCCAAAAAATGCATTTAGCTCCAATATATATCCAAACAGCACCTGTTTCTCCAGCATGATTTGATCTCATCCAACCAATCATAGACTTTGGTATAGAGACATTCGATGCCTTATAATTCTCAATTAATTGTTTCATATTCATTGACGTGTTCACTAGGTAACTTGTTTTGTCAGTTATAATCTTTTAAATCTATTAGTTATTATATTTTTACATTTATTCAATATGTAATCTAAAACATTTATTGCTTTTCTTTATATATATAAAATTGGCATGTTTAATGCACAAAATTATTATTCTTGGAGCGTATATATGGAAACACTTTCAATAATTTCTGTTATTTTTCAAATTGCTACTACAGCACCTAATATTGATAAATTGTTTCAAAAAAATGAAATTAATTCCTTTACTAGAACTGAAACAATTGAGATTTACAGAGCAAACATGAATAATCATTTGCCAGAAGAAAATATTTATTAAAAATTTGTTATATTTCTAATTAATTAACTAATTAATTAATAATAATATCTGCTCTACTGTTACGCTTGACTAACGTTTATATTTTGTAATAATTGATTCATTCATTTGATAAGTAGTTTGATTAGCTTCAACTTACAATTAATTTAAATGGGGAGAAGAATAATTTATTCTTAAAAATATTACTGTTTTTTACAGTATAACTTCCAGCTTTGGCTGGTTAATCATTATGGAGGAAATTAAATGATTAAATCTACTACGCTATTTAAGGTTGGGACGAGTTTAGCCGCTATAGTTTCTGCTATAGCCTTTACTGCTGCTCCAACTTTAGCTGCTGA